>Ga0081539_10000867_pt1 | contig 57938 bp, 57 predicted proteins | sample TabmetS4T2R2_FD_71023 | JGI IMG/M metagenome (GOLD analysis project Ga0081539, IMG submission 71023) | Tabebuia heterophylla rhizosphere microbial communities from the University of Puerto Rico - S4T2R2 | ecosystem: Host-associated > Plants > Roots > Rhizosphere ...
CCGCGATGGCGTAGCTGACGCCGTCGTTGATCGAGTTGTTCACGGCCGTGTCGAGCGAGGACGAAGCACTTCCGCCCAGGCTCATGTTCGCGACCGCCGGAGCGCCGGCCGCGTGGTTCCCGGTCACCCAGTCGACGCCGGCGATCACCCCGGACGTGGACCCGCTCCCGTTGCAGCCGAGGACGCGGACGGCGACGAGCGTCACCGCCTTCGCGACGCCGTAGGTCGAGCCGCCGACCGTCCCCGACACGTGGGTTCCGTGGCCGTTGCAGTCCGAGGCCGAGCCGCCGGGCGTCACCTCGTCGACGCCCTTGATCGCACGACCGCCGAACTGCGTGTGCGTGAAGCGGATGCCGGTGTCGATGATGTACGCCTTCACGCCGCTTCCGGTCGCGAAGTACGTGTACGTGCCGGACAGCGGCAGCGAGCGCTGGTCGATGCGGTCGATCCCCCAGGTCGCTCCGGTCTGGGTCGTGTCCGCCGTCATGACGCCGTCGGCCTCGACGTAATCGACGCGCGGATCGGCCGCGAGCGCCGAGACCGCCGCCTGCGGAAGCGTGAGCGAGTAGCCCTTGAGGGCATGGGTGTAGACGTGCGAGACGCTCCCGCCGAAGCGCGCCGCATGCTCCTGCGCGACGGCCGCCGGCGATGCGACGGAGCTCTTGAGGACGACGATGTACGAGGCGCGGCTAGCCGCCGCGGGGGAGCCGGTGCCGATGGCGACCACGACGAGGGCCGTAACGGCGAGGCTCAGGGCGATACGAACCGTCTTGAACAACGGTCGTCTCCTTTCTGGACGTGGCTGCGCGGATGGCCGCAGCGACGTTCGGCTGGCTCTCGCGTGAGCCGCAGTGCCCCGCAAGCCTCGGACCGGCCGTCGAAAGTACCCGCCTTGCAGTTACATGAGGCAACTGCACCGCCGTCTTTATATCAAACGGGTCCGGCTTTCAAACCAGGTCGGACCAGCAGCTCGCCGACCGGCGGCCGGCCCGACCCGGCTCAGCGTTTCTCCTGCTCGTCCAACCTGCGCTCGATGATCTCCTCGGCCCCTGGCGGGACGAATCGCCCCGGCTCGTCGTGGCCGCCGAGCTCCTTGCGCTCCTCGGGCGTCAGGTCCGGATCATGCGACGGCGCGAAGAACGGGGCCGGCCGCTCCTTCGGCTCACCCCCGATCGAGACGATGTACGTGCATCCTCCGATCACGCGCTCCTGCACCTCCTGTTGGACCTCGAAACGGTAGCCGGAACCGGGCTCCAGGGGCGAGTGCACCTCGACGCGCAGCAGGGCCGCGCAGAACTCGAGTGGCGGGATCTCGACGCCGCGGATCCGGACGAGCGCGCCCGGGTCGGCCTCGTAGACCGTCGGCTGGAGCGGGGGCAGCGGCCTGCCGTCGCCGGCTCCGCACGGGCGTGGGTGCCTGCCGAAGAGCCGCCGCACGAAGTTGAGGAGTAGGCAGAGCAGCCGCTTGAGGAGCGCCAGGAGCCCCGTCGACGTGCTGCGCCGCACGCCACGCCTCCAGCGATCGGGAACGGCTTCCGTGCGGCTCGCGGCCACGCCGTCGATTCCCTCCAGCGCCGCCGTCCCGCCCGTCTCCGAGAGGCGGAACGTCACGCCTAGAGCAGGCGGGAGCCCTCGCAGGTCGAGGAGCAGATCGCTCTTCCGCTGGTTGCGCGTCGGGTTGTGAAACTCGACGTACTCCTCCATCGCGCGCCCGCCGGCGCCGCTGCCGGGGCTCCCCCTGGCCTCCGACACCGGCGACGGGGGCAGCGGCGGGCCGATGTGCACGTTCCGCTGACCGACCTGACGGTTCGTCGGCGCGATCTCGTCGATCTGCATCCGCGTCGTCTCGCCGACCCCGGAAAGCCCGCTATGGACGAGGACGGCCATGCAGTAATGGCCCGGGTCACCCGTCGGCAGCGTTGGGACGGCCCAGTTCCACGACGCGACCTGCGGGTTCGCGTCGTCGATGCCGTTGAGCGTGATCGGCCCGCCGACCGACTTCCACGGGCTGTCGGCGGGGAGGTTCGGCGTAATCGTCCCGTCGACCTCGAACTGGTCCCAGAACGCGAACGCGTTCCCCTGCGACGGGCTCTGGCTGAAGAGCGGCAGCGGCGAGGCCGCGCGGCAGTAGACGGCCCAGACCCTGACACCGTTCGCGGCGGTCGCGCTGCGGTTCCTGACCTGCGCGTGCACGATCGCCGCGTCGTTCTGGGGGAGGTTCTGGCTGTTGTCGCGCAGCGCGTCGAAGATGACGTGGCTGATCGGCAGCGTCGAACTCTCCGGATCCGTCTGGAAGAAGGGCGAGCCGCCGGGAGAGCCGGCGTTCTGACGCGCGTCGATCTTGATGTCGGCGCACTGGTAGTGCCAGACGCGGTCGCTCGGATCGGTCGGGTTGTACGGGTTCTGCATGCCTTCGAGCGACGGCGTCAGGTGACCCGTATCGAGAAAATTGTCGCGCACGTACAGGTCGAGGGCAGGCTCCTCGGCGCCCGGCGTGACGTCGAGCTCCCAGATCGAGCGCGTGGGAATTGCCGCGCGGAGCAGGACCTTCTGTGCACGGCCGCCCCCGACGGTCCCCGTCCACAGGTCGTAGATCCACTGGCCCGGAAGGCCCGCGCTGATGTCTGTGAACGTCCACGACGCACCGGCGAGCGCAATCGAGTAGACACGCGCGCCGTTGGCCGCGTAGAGCGTGCCGGCGGTGACGGGATCGGCAACCAGCTTCCCGAACGCGAAGTTCCCGGCGGGAAGCCCGGCGACCGTCTGCGGCAGCCATGTTCCCGTCGAGACCTCGAAGAGCGGCGTCGTTACGGCCCCGACCGTGATCGAGGCTTCGAGCAGGACGTAGGCCTTCCCGTCCGCGGCGATCGCGTGTCCGACGATCCACGGGTTGGCGGGCCGGCTCGCCGCCGCCTCCGTCCAGACCGTCGCAGGACCCGCGGTCGAGCCGACGTTCGTCGACCAGACCCGCCCGTCGTTCGTGAAGCAGGCGAGCTGGTTCGCGTCAGTGGGGTGACGCGTTATCGCGCGGACGCCGCCGTTCGCGCGGAAGCTCTGGCTTATCGGCGTCGCAGCCGCCGTCCTATCGATTCGGAACACGAAGTTGCGGTGCGGCGCTACGGTCGAGCCGGCGGGGTGGTCAACGCCGAAGGCCGCGGTGAACGTCGTCGCCGTCTTCGCCGACGGGTAGACGGTCTCTTCGTTCGCCGTTCCGGGCTCCATCGTTACGGGCTGTCCGACGAGCACGTTCGCCGTCGAGCCGACCGTCGCCGCCTGGGCAGCGGCCATGGCGGTGATCGCCGACGAGAGCGTCGTGTTCGCATCCTGCACGTCGCCACCCGCGAGGCACTCGCCGCCCAGGTCGGCGACGTAGTTGCTCGAACCGGCGATCATCGAGCCTGAGGACGTCGCGTTTGCGAACGACGGCGCGAGCTCGCCGTGGTCGACCGTGTGGAGGATCCGGAAGCCGGCCCAGCCCCCGAAATAGCCGAGGCTCGCCCACACGTCGACGCCGTTCGGTCCCGCCGCCGCCGCGTTCGCGCCGCCGTCGGCGTCGGCGATCCCCCGCCAGCCGAGCGCGCTGTCGCCGGCGGCGATCCCCGTGTCCTGGCAGCCGATGTACGAGAGCGCTGGGTTCGCTGCGTCCGCGTTGTACTGGTAGACGGCGCTCGACTGCTTGCCATGGTCGAGGTTCTGCCAGGCGTAAGTGTTCGTGAACCCGAAGCCTTCGTTGTAGTCGGCCGGCGCAGCGGTGACGTTCACCGTTGGGTCGGCGAACTTCGTGCTGACGGCGATTCCGCCGTCGTTACCGATGTACGTGCGCGGGATCGTCCCCGCCGGCGGAGCCGGAGGCCAGAACGCGATCGCGTGCTGATCCGCGTGGAACCACGTGCCGTCGTTCTGCCACGTGCGCCCCGAGTCGATCGAGCGCTGAACGCCGAGCGAGCCGAACAGAAGGACGTCGTTGTTCCCGTCCCCGGGCGAGTTCGGCGTGACGGCGAATGACCACGCGTAGAGGCCCTGGCCCGGGCCAGGCGGCCCAGGCGGCGTCGTCACCGGGATCTGCGTCCACGAGGTCGTCGAGGCGCTAGTCGTGTAGATCCCAGTCGTGACCTGGCTGCAGTTGGCGCCCCCGGAATCGCAGACGTAGTTCGTAAGCCATGCGTAGACACGGTCCGGCGCACGCCGGACGAGGTCGACGAAGACGGTGTCGAAGCTGCCTTGCGGGTTGCTCGTCGTCGCCGGCGTGTACGCGGGCAGCCCGATTCCTTGCGCGTTGAGGTTGGTCCACGCCGTCGTGGGATCGGTCGTGTGGAAGACGCCCTGCTGGCGCACGCCGGCGTAGAAGTGCGCGGTTCCGGTCGGCGGCATGTGCGCGACGAGCGTCCAGACGTCGCCCGCAAGCACTTGCTGCGACCAGGTCGTGCCGCCGTCGGGGGAGCGGTAGACGCCCGTCGTCGTCGCGGCATAGAGAACCGTCGTCGCGGGAGTCGCCGAGGTCCGAGGGTCGACGATCAGCAGACGGACGTTCCCGGGAACCGCGTTGCGCGCGCTCCACGAGCCGGGGTCGCCGCGGCTCGTCGACACGAACACACCCGAGTCGCCGTACGTCCCCATGTAGATGCGCTCGGGATGATCGGGGTTGACCGCGAAGCAGACGGGATCGACGTTCGGGTCGACCCGCTGGAGCGAGTCGGCCAGTGGCGTCCACGATAGCCCGCCGTCGCGCGTGCGAAAGGCCGACGTGCCGCCCGAGCTTGGCCGCTCGGCAATGTAGAGCGTCTGCGCGTCGGTTGGATCGACGGCGATGTACGACACGAGCCCTTGACGCCCGTACTCGTTCCGTCGCGAGAGTCGCTTGAAGGGGTCGTGCTTCGGTGCGAACACGAAGTCCGGTCCGAGCGGATGCCAGGTCATGACGTGAGTGCGCGCCGGCCGCGGCGCGCGAGCGCCGAGCAGGCGAGCGACGTCGCGAGCAGCGCGGCGACAGTCGACCACTCGACAGCCCCGCCGCCGCCATCGGGCTCGGCGCCGGTCAGGAGCTCGATCCAGTCGCGCCAGACGAGCGAGACGAGGAACAGTCCACACGCCGCCGCCCCCACCGCTACTTCGATCCAGAAGAGAACGACAGTCGGCCGCCTCATGCGCGCCTCCCTAGGGGGTCGCCGATGCGGCGACCGGTGCGGCGAGCTTAGGACCTCGCGGCGCAGAAGTCAACGCAGCGACTGCAGAAGGCTGCGGCGTTGCTTCCAGCCGATGCGGCTCCGGCAGCCGCCGATGCGGACCGGCTCGACCACGACCGATGTCGTTACAGTTCGACCCGTCCAGCCGACGAAGAGGTGCATGGATGGCGGTGAGAGAGGCCGAGCCGCTCGGCTCGCTGAACGAGGTGAAGGAAGCCGGGCTCGACCGCGAGGACCTGCTCGGGGTCTACCGGAACATGCTGGTCACGCGCGGGATCGAGGAGCGCGGCCACATCCTCTACAAGCAGGGGAAGATCCCCGGGTCGTTCTACACGGGCCGGGGGAACGAGGCCGCGTCCGTCGGGGTCGCGACCGCCATGGGCCCCGACGACGTGGGGACGCCGCTCCACCGCGACATGGGCGTCCACGTGACGCGTGGCGTCGAGCCGTGGCGAATCTTCGCGCAGTACATGGGCCGAGTCGACGGGCCGACGCGCGGCCGCGACGGAAACGTCCACATGGCCGACGCGAAGCTCGGCCTGATCGCCATGGTCAGCCACCTTCCGGCCATGCTCCCGGTCGCGGTCGGCTGCGCGCTCGCGTTCCGTATCCGCGAGGAGCGCCGCGTCGCCGTCGGCTGGTTCGGCGAGGGCGCGTCGGCGCGCGGCGACGCGCACGAGGGGATGACGCTCGCCGGAACCCGTCGCCTACCGGTCGTCTTCGTCTGCGACAACAACCAGTGGGCCTACTCGACACCCACGCATCTCGAGTACGCGACCGAGCACGTCGCCGACCGCGCGCAGGCCTACGGCTTCGAAGGCGTGGTCGTCGACGGCACCGACGTCCTGGCCGTGTACCGGGAGGCCAAGCGCGCGATCGAGCGCGCCCGCGAGGGCGGCGGCCCGACGCTCGTCGAGTGCCTGACGCTGCGGATGGAAGGCCACGCCGTCCACGACGACGCGTTCTACGTCCCGAAGGAGATGTTCGAGGAGTGGGCGAAGGCCGATCCGATCGAGCGCTTCCGGACCTGGCTCCGCGAGAACGCCGACCTCGGCGACGAGGAGGAGGACGAGATCACGTCGGGCGTAAAGAAGCTCCTGAACGACGCCCTTCGGCGCGCCGAGGAATCTCCGCTCCCGGAGCCGTCGCAGCTCACCGACGGCGTCTTCGCGACTCCTGAGGACCTCGACACTCCGCACCACAAGTAGCCATGGCGGAAAAGACCTATCTCCAGGCGATCAGCGACGGCCTCCGCGAGGAGATGCGGCGCGACGAGCGCGTGTTCCTGATCGGCGAGGACGTCGGCGTCTACGGGGGCGCGTTCAAGGTCTCGCTCGGGTTCCAGGAGGAGTTCGGGCCGTGGCGGGTGATCGACGCGCCGCTCGCGGAGACGGCGATCGTCGGCAGCTGCACCGGCGCCGCGATCATGGGCATGCGGCCGGTGGCCGAGATGCAGTTCGCGGACTTCATCTCGTGCGCGTGGGACCACCTCGTCACGGTCGCGGCCAAGCAGCGCTGGCGCGTGGGCACGCCGGTCCCGATCACGATCCGGCTCCCGTCCGGCGGCGGCTTCTCGGGCGGGCCGTTCCACTCGCAGAACCCCGAGAGCTCGTTCGCCCACATCCCCGGCCTCAAGTGCGTCTGCCCCGCGACGCCCGAGGACGCGAAAGGGCTGCTCGCGAGCGCGATCCAGGACCCGAACCCGGTCCTGTACTTCGAGCACAAGCACCTCTACCGGCGGATCAAAGGCGAGGTGCCGGACGAGCGCTACACCGTCCCGATCGGGAAGGCGCGGATCCACCGCGAGGGCGAGGACGTGACCGTCGTGACGTGGGGAGCCATGGTCTATACGGCCGACGAGGCGGCGAACGAGCTCGGCGACGACGCGTCCGTCGAGATCCTCGACCTTCGGACGGTGCTCCCGTGGGACAAGGCCGCCGTGCTCGAGAGCGTGCGCAAGACGTCGAAGGTGCTCGTGCTCCACGAGGACACGCGCACGGGCGGCTTCGGGGCGGAGATCGCCGCCACGATCGCCGAGGACGCGTTCGAGGACCTCGACGCGCCGGTGAAGCGGATCGCGGCGCCAGATACGCCCGTGCCCTTCTCACCGCAGCTCGAGAAGGCGTTCATCCCGCAGGTCGCCGACGTCGTCGCAGGCCTGAGAGATCTCGTGGAGTACTAGGAGGCATCCGTGAAGCCGATCCTGTCGACCGGTCATTTCAGGCGGACGCGCGGGGAACCCGCACGTCCTGAGGACGGCACCGCAAGCGGCGCCTAGGAGGGTTAGATGGCCACTGGAACCGCGATCGACGTCGTCATGCCCCAGATGGGCGTGTCCGTCTCCGAGGGGACGATCACGAAGTGGCTCAAGCAGGAGGGCGAGGCAGTCGAGGCCGACGAGGCGCTGCTCGAGATCTCGACCGACAAGGTCGACACCGAGGTGCCGAGCCCCGGCTCGGGCGTCGTCCAGCAGATCCTCGTCCAGGAGGGCGAGACCGTCGAGGTCGGGACGAAGCTCGCGGTGATCGCGCCGGAAGGGGCCGAGGCGCCGGCCGCGGCCGAGCCGCAGGCGCCGTCCGACGCCGAGCCGGAGCCCGCCACGCAGCCGGCCGCCGACGCGGCCATGGCCGCCGCGAGCGAGGGCGTGGGCGACGTCGCGCCGAGCGCGCAGGAGGATCGCGCACCTGCGCCGCCGGCGCCCGCCGAGAACGGGCGGACGTTCGTCTCGCCCGTCGTCGCACGCATCGCCGCCGAGAACAAGGTCGACCCGAGCCGCATCCAGGGCACAGGCCGCGGCGGACGCGTCACGAAGAAGGACATCCTCGACTACATCGAGTCGGGCGCGCCCGCGGAGGCCCAGGCCGAAGCGCCGGCTGCGGCCGAGGCGCCTGCGCCCGCCGCGGCGCCGGCCGCTCCCGAGGCGCCGCCAGCACCCGAGCCCGCGGCAGCTCCGCCTCCGGCTCCCGCTGCGCCTGCTCCTCCGAAGCCCGCTCCTGCGCCGGTCGCCGCGGGCGAGCCCGCCGCCGGCGAGGTCTTCGAGCCGATGAACGCGATGCGCCGCGGGATCGCCGAGCACATGCGGCGATCGCTCGACACAGCGGCGCACGTCACGAGCGCGATCGAGGTGGACATGTCCAAGGTCGTCGCGATCCGGGGCAAGCTCAAGGGCCAGTTCGAGTCCGCGTACGGCGTGAAGCTCACGTACCTGGCGTTCGTCGCGCGTGCGGTCGTCGAGACGCTGCGCGACTACCCGTGGGTGAACGGCGAGATCCGAGGCGACCAGATCGTCACGAAGAAGTTCGTCAACCTCGGCTTCGCGGTCGAGCTCGCCGACGGCAAGGGTCTGATCGTCCCCGTGCTGAAGAACGCGGAGACGCTGAACCTGCTCGGGATCGCAAAGGGGGTCGTCGATCTCGCCGCGCGCGCTCGCTCGAAGCAGCTGCTTCCCGACGACGTCCAGGGCGGCACCTTCACAATCACGAATCCCGGCGGCTACGGCACGTTCCACGGGACGCCGGTCATCAGCCAGCCGCAGGCCGCGATCCTCGGCACCTACGCAGTCGTGAAGCGGCCGTGGGTCGTCCAGGACGAGCGCGGCGAGGACGTGATCGCGATCCGTCCGATCATGAACCTGACGCTCACGTACGACCATCGTCTCGTCGACGGCGCGCTCGCGGGGCGGTTCCTCCGCGACGTCCGCCAGAAGCTCGAAGAGTGGGACGAGGCCGCATACTGAGCGCGCTTGCACTCCGTACCTAGGTACGGGTCTACAGTCGGATCATGCGGGTCGGCGAGGTCGCGACTCGGGCGGGCGTGAACGTCGAGACGCTGCGGTACTACGAGCGCCGCGGGTTGCTGCCTGAGCCCGCCCGGAGTGCCGGCGGCCACCGCGAGTACGGCGCCGACACGATCCGGTTCGTGCGAGCGGTGAAGGAGGCGCAGAGCCTCGGCTTCTCGCTCGCCGAGATCGAGGAGTACCTGAGCCTGACGCGCCGCAACCCGAGCGCCGCGCCCGCGGCCGCGCGAGCGCGGCTGGCCGGAAAGCTCGAGGCGGTCGACGCGAAGATGGCCGCGTTGCGGACGATGCGGGCGGGGCTCGTCCGCGCGCGCTACGAGCTCTGGGACTCGGTCGCGCACAGCACCTCGAACGCCGCGTACCTCGCGCGCGGCGGGCGCGACCCGGATCTCGAAGGCGCCCCTCTGCACGTCACGAACGGCGAGTCGGTCGCGAGCACGCTTCGCACGACGTCGCTGGAGGGAGTCGTGCTGTCGTGGGACGACGTCCTCCACGTCGGGCCACTCGCCGTCGATCCTGTGGAGTCGCGGCCGTTGCGCGCCCGCTTCCTCGCCGAGCACGGCTGGGGCGGCGAAGCCGCGATCCTCGCCGAGCTGGAGCGGCGCGACGCGCTGCTCGCACGCGCCCGAGCCCTCGTCCTCTGGTTCGAGCACGACCTCTTCGACCAGCTCCAGCTCCTCCAAGCGCTCGCGCAGCTCGACGACGAGGCGGAGGTCGAGCTAGTGCAGGCGGACGACTACCTCGGCGCATACAAGGCGGATCGGCTCGAGGCGCTCTGGGAAGCGCGGCGGCCGGTCGAGGCGCCCGCGCGTGCGCTCGCACGCGACGTCTGGCGCGCGGTGTGCGAGAACGACCTCGACAGCGCTCTGGCACGAGATCTGAGCGCCTTCCCTCACCTGGCGGCGGCGCTTCGGCGCCTTCGGGAGGAGCGAGCGCCGCTGCCGCGGACGAAGCGCCAGCTCCTGGAGGCGGTCGCCGAGGGGCCGAAGACGCCACTCGAGCTCTTCTTGGCCAACCAGGCGCGCGAGGAGGCGATCTTCCTCGGCGACACGTGGTGCTTCCTCTTCGTCTGGGAGCTCGCGCGCGACGGGCTCGTTCGTCCCGCCGCGCCCGCGCCGCTCCCGCTGCCGCCGCCGCGCGGCGAGCACGACGCGTTCGTGGCGACGACGGTCGAGCTGACGCCTGCTGGGCGCGAGCTAGTCTGACGCCGTGGCGCTCGGCTACCTCATGAACCTCAACGCCGTGCCGTACCTCGAGGCGTGGGAGCTGCAGCGGTCGCTCGCCGGCGCCGTCTCGCAGGGCGCGATCCCGGACACGATTCTCCTGCTCGAGCACCCGCCGGTCGTGACGCTCGGCCGCCGAACGGACGACAGCGAGCTGCACGTGCCGGCGGAGGCCGACGTCGAGGTCGTCGAGACCGATCGCGGCGGCAAGTCGACCTACCACGCGCCGGGCCAGCTCGTCTGCTACCCGATCCTCGACCTGACCAGGCATGGGACCGACGTCAAGCGCTACTGCCGCGACCTCGAGGAGGCCTTGATCCGCACGCTCGCCGTCGCCCCGCTCGGCATCGAGGCGACGCGGATCGAGGGCCTGACCGGGATCTGGCTCGCCTCGCCGCCGCGGAAGATCGCCTCGATCGGGATCCACGTCTCGAAGTGGGTCACGACGCACGGCTACGCGCTGAACGTCGACCTCGACCCGGCGCCCTTTACGCAGTGGATCACCGCGTGCGGGCTCGAGGACGCCCAGTTCACGACGATCGCTCGGGAGCTCGAGCGGCCGGTCCCGGTCGACGAGGTGCGGCCGCTCGCGGCGGCGGCCCTCGCGGAGGTGTTCGAGCTCGAGCTCGAGGAGCTGCCGACGGACGCCGAGGGCGGCGGCCACGGCCTCTGGCCGCAGCCGATCCACGGGAAGCTCGCCGCGACTCTGTAACAAGTTCGTGCCGGTTGTCTTCGCGGCCAACGCGGCACGCTATCGTCGTCGGCGATGGCTGCTCGCGCCGACCTCGTGCTCCTGCTCGTCGCCCTCGCGTTCGTCGTGCTTGCGCTCCCGCGCTGCGGTCCGCGCATGCCCGTGCTCTCGCCGCAGCGCGCGAGCTGGGCGGAGACGCCGGGCGTCGTCAACCCGGAGGTCACCGGCGCGACGCTCGCATCGACGATCTGCAAGCACGGCTGGACGCGCACGATCCGGCCGCCGGTGATCTACACGAACGACTTGAAGCTGAAGCAGATGCGCGCGTACCGGCGACGCGGCCCGCCGTCGGCGTACCAAGAGGACCATCTCATCTCGCTCGAGCTCGGCGGGCACCCGACCGATCCGCGCAACCTGTGGCCGGAGCCGTACCCGCGCGCCGCCGTCGTCGACGGGATCGAGAACGAGCTCAACGCTCAGGTCTGCTCCGGAAAGCTAGGGCTGGAGGCCGCGCAGCGCCGCGAATCGGAGCTGAAGCACACGGCCGGCTGACTACACTGCCGAGGATGCAGGGCTCGCTGCCAGTCGCGGAGCGCCCGCGTCGGCCGGAGTGGATGAAGGTCCGTGCGCCGAGCGCAGACTCGCGGTACTTCGACGTCAAGAAGCTGATCCACGGCCAGAGCCTGCACACGATCTGCGAGGAGGCGCGGTGCCCGAACATCGCCGAGTGCTGGGGTCGCGGGACGGCGACGTTCCAGATCCTCGGCGAGACGTGCACGCGCGCGTGCCGGTACTGCTACGTCACCTCTGGGAAGCCGGAGCATCCGCCCGATCCGCTCGAGCCGCTCCGCCTGGCACACGCTGCGGCCGAGATGGACTTGAAGCACGTCGTCGTCACGTCGGTCGACCGCGACGACGTCCCCGACCGCGGCGCCGGCCATTACGCGGCGACGATCCGCGCGCTCAAGGCCAAGCTGCCGCAGGCCTCGGTCGAGGTGCTGACGCCGGACTTCCTCGGCGTCGAGGAGGACGCGCTCCGGACCGTCCTCGGCGCCCGGCCCGACGTCTTCAACCACAACATCGAGACGGTCCGGCGCCTCCACAGGCGCATGCGCGGGGCGAAGGCGAGCTACGACAAGGCGCTCTGGCTGCTCCGGCGCGCGAAGGAGCTCGCCGACTACCCCGTGCTGACGAAGTCCGGGATCATCGTCGGCCTCGGCGAGACGAACGACGAGGTCGTCGAGACGATGCGCGACCTACGCGCGAACGGCGTCGACGTCGTAACGATCGGACAGTACCTCCAGCCGAGCGCCAAGCACGCGCGCATCGACCGCTGGGTGCACCCGGACGAGTTCCGCTGGTTCCGGGAGCAGGGCGAGGCGCTCGGCTTCGGCTCGGTGTTCTCGGGCCCGCTCGTCCGGTCGTCGTACCGCGCCGACGAGCAGCGTCACGCGGCCGAGAGTGGCCGCGGCGCGGTCGCCTACTGACGCACTTCCCGTCGGCCCGATGAGCCTCGCGCTCCAGGTCGTCGTAACCGGCCTCGGCGCGGGCGGCGTCTACGGCCTCGTCGCGATCGGCCACACGCTGATCTACCGCCTGACGGGAATCCTCCACTTCGCGCTCGGCGACCTGATCGGGCTCGGCGTCTTCTCGACGCTGCTCGTCGCAGCGGGAACGGGAGCGGTCGCGCAGCCCTCGGTCGGCGCCTCGAGGTTCGTCGTCGCGCTCGCGGTCGGCCTCGCGGTCTGTGCGGCCGCCTCGGCCGGAAGCTACGTGTACGCGATCCAGCCGTACGTCACGCGCGGGTGGACGCTCGGCTGGGCGGCAGCGACCGTCGCCGTGGCGTTCGCGATCCGGACCACGCTCCAAGCCGTCTTCTCGCGCTCCGCGTACGTCTTCCCCGATCCGCTGCCGTTCCGGCGGATCGGGCGTGAGGGGTTCGTCACCGTCGCCGGCGCGTCGATCCAGGTGCGGACGTTCTACGTGATCGCGCTCTCGATCGCGATAGCAGCCCTCGCGACGCTCACGCTCGAACGGACCCGCTTCGGCCGTGCGCTGCAGGCCGTCGCGGCGGACGCGGAGGGCGCGCGCATCGTCGGGATCCCCGTCGAGCGCTACATTGCGCTCGCCTTCGCGGCCGCCGGTGCCGTCGCGGCCATCGCCGCGGTGGCAGCCGCGCCGAGCGCGCCGTTCGACGTCGGTGCGGGGACGCTGCTCGGGCTGAAGGGACTGGTCGCTGCGCTGCTCGTCCGGTTCGGCTCGCCGATCGCCGCGTTCGCGGCCGGACTCTTCGTCGGGGTGCTCGAGTCCGCTGCCGCCGGGCTCGTGGTGTACGGCCACCAGCTCGGACCGCAGTGGCGCGACGTCGTCCCGCTCGCGCTCGCGCTGCTGCTGCTCTTCGCGCGGCGACCGCGCTTCGCGGAGCTCGTCGAGTGAGCGCGGCGCCGCGGGCGCTTTCGCGGACGAGAGCGGAGGTCGCGGCGGGAGCTCGCGAGCTGGCGCGCGCGTGGCGGCCGAGCGCGACGATCGTCGCCGCCTGTATCGCCGCAGCCGCGCTCGTGCCCCCGGCCCTCGGCTCGCTCGTCCGCCTCGACGCGCTGGCGGCGACGCTCTACCTCGGCGTCGCCGCGCTCGGCCTCGGCCTGACGGTCGGCCGCGCCGGCATCCCGTCGCTGGCGCAGGGCGCGTTCATGGCGATCGGAGCGTTCGTCGCGGCCGCGATCCGCGACGGCGACCACGCGTCGGTGCTCGTCGCGGCGATCGCCGGCGCGGCCGCCGCGGGAGCAGCCGGGGCCGTGAGCGGAGCCGGGATCGTCCGCCTCCGACCCGTCTTCGTCGCGGTCGGGACGTGGATCCTAAGCTGGCTGGTCGCATTCGCGCTGCTCTCGTTCCCGAGCTTATCCGGCGGGGTCGAGGGCCGGCCCGTGCCGCAGGGCGAGCTCGCCGGGATCGCGCTGACGCCGCGCGCGCACTACGAGCTCGCGCTTGCGCTCGTCGTCCTGGTCGCCGGCGCCGTCGCCCTGCTAGGGCGCGGCGCGTTCGGGATCCGCCTCGCCGCCGCGCGCGACCACACCGGCGCCGCGCTCGCCCTCGGGATCCGGGTCGTGCGGCTGCGCGTCGCGGCCTTCGCCGTCTCGGCTGCGGTCGCGGGCCTCGCGGGGGCGCTCGCAGTGCAGCTCGCACGGGTCGCCGACCCGACTGCCTACGGCGCGTTCCTGTCGTTCCAGCTCCTCGTCGCGGTTCTGCTCGGAGGCGCCGCTGCGACGCTCGGGCCGCTCGCCGGCGTGCTCGCGCTGAGCGGGATCTCCCTCGCGGCGCGCGTGGTCCTGCTCGGCGCCTCCGGCGAGCGCTGGAACCCGATGCTTGCCGCCCTGCTCCTCGTCGTCGTCCTCTCCGCGGGCGGTGCGGGCATCGTGCCGTGGGCCCGGGCGCTCGATCGCCGGCTCCGGCCGGGCGCGCCTCGCTCACGCGCGCCCCGGACACCGCGGGCGACCCCGAGGCCGAAGCCGATCGACGGCGTGAAGCTCGAGGCCGACGCGCTGACGAAGCGCTACGGCGCGCTCGCCGCCCTCGACGACGTGAGCTTCGCATTGGCGGCCGGGTCGGTGAACGCCCTGGTCGGGCCGAACGGCTCCGGCAAGACGACGGCACTTCGGCTGCTCGCGGGCACGCAGCGTCCCGACGCCGGCACGGTTCTCCTCGACGGTCGCGACGTGACGAGCCTGCCGACCTCGGCGCGGGTGGAGCTCGGCGTTGTGCGGACGCTCCAGGCCGCAGGCTCGTTCCGCGAGCTGACTGCGCTCGAGCACGTCCTCGCGGGGAGCGCGCTGCGGCGCGGGTACGCGGGGCCGCTCCGGACGGTCGCGCGCACGCCCCTCGCGCGGACGGAGGAGAAGGAGGCGACCGAGCGCGCGCTCGACGTGCTCGCGTTCCTCGGGCTCGAGGCGGCAGCGAACGTGCGCGCAGGCGAGCTGTCGGGCTTCGAGCAGCGCCTGCTGATGCTCGCGGCCGCGCTCGGCACGGAGCCGCGCGTGCTGCTCCTCGACGAGCCGGCAGCCGGAGCCGCGGCGACCGACCTGCCGCGACTCGCGCGCATCGTCGAGTCGATCCACGAGCGCGGGATCACGATCCTGCTCGTCGAGCACGACCTCCGCCTCGTGCGCTCGGTCGCGGCGCGCGTGCTCGTGCTCGACGCGGGCCGCCTGATCGCCGACGGCTCGCCGAGCGAGGTGAGCCGCGAGCCGGCCGTGCGCGCCGCGTACCTCGGCCGTCGGAGCCTTGCCTAGACCTAGACTCGCGCGGATGCGCCGCGCCGCCGGACTCGCGCTCGTTCTCGCGCTCGCCGGCTGCGGCGGCTCCGGCACGAAGAGCTCGGGCGGGACGATCCTGATCGCCGTCAACGCGCCGTTCTCCCGCGAGCCTGCGCTCGGGAACACGATCGCGCGCGGCGCCGAGCTCGCGGTCAGCCAGGTGAACCCGACCGGCGAGCTCGTCGTCGGGCGGACCCGCTACGGGCTGAAGGTGAAGCGCTACGACAACGCGCTTTCGCCGCAGCGTGCCGTCGAGAACGTGCGCCGTGCGATCGCCGACGGCGCCGTGGCGATCGTCGACGAGGGCACCGGCATCGACGCCTCGTGGCAGATCGCGCGCGACGCGAACGTCCCGATCTGCATCACGTACCAGGGCGGCGAAGGGCTCGTCGACCCGGCGAAGCGCCCGAACGTCTTCCGGATCGCGCCGACGGACCACGGCGTCGCGTTTCGCCTCGCCGAGTACCTGATCCCGAAGGGGCTGAAGATCGCGCTCCTCCACGACGACTCCGACTACGGCGAGGAAGGGGCCGTTGCGCTCACGCAGGCGTTCGGCCGGAATCCGGGGTCGGTCGCGGCGCGGCTGACGCTGCCGTCGACGGCCGACGACCTCTCGCCGCAGGTCCTGCGCGCGCGACGGGCGCACGCGACGGCGCTGCTCGTGTGGGGCCGCGGGCCGACGATCGCGAAGGTGCTCCTCGCGGCCCGTGCCGCAGGCTGGAATGTTCCGGTCTACACGCCGCCTTCGGGGGAGGACCCGATCGTCCGCCAGCAGCTCGCGGACCACCCGAGCTGGGTCGACGGCCTCACGTTCGCCTCCGGCCGGATGACCGCCGAGCTCGGGCCGAGCGCATTCCTCAACTTCCAGAGCCTGTACCGGAGCGTCTACGGCGCGAGCCGCATCGACGTCGAGACCGCCGCCGGCAGGCCGGTGCTCCAGCCGCCCGACTACGCCATGTACTCCTACGACTTCGTCCACCTGCTCGAAGCCGCGCTCCGTGCAGCCGGGTCGACCGGCCGGAAGCAGGTCCTCGCGCAGCTGAACGAGGTCGTGGTGCAGGGCGCGAACGGCGACGAGCGCGGCTTCAACCTCAAGAGCCACGAGGGAGTCGTCGACGACGACGTCTACTTCGCGCGGTTCCGCGACATGACGTTTCGCCCGGTCAAAGACGATCCTCTATCGTCCACCCTCCCCGTGATCGACCAGACCGGCTGAGCGAAAGGAGACGGCGTGATCCGGAGCGGAACGCTGCTGGCGGTGCTCGTGCTCGCGGTCGCGACGGCGTGCGGCGACAAGAAGGAGGAGGCCGACAAGGAGGCAGCGGGGAAGGCGTGCGGCCCTGCCCCCGCCGCCGCCGCGACGAAGCCGAAGCTCCCGGCGAAGTTCCCGACGCCGTCCGAGGTGACCTACACGGGCGAGAAGGCCGCGGGCCCCTCCTCGATCGTCTCCGCCTACTGGCGAGGCGACGTCGGCCAGGCCTTCGACGGCTACAAGAGCGCCTTCGCCGGAGCCGGCTACGACGTGACGAAGGACGAGCACGAGGAGGTCGACGCGGAGGTCAACTTCTCCGGCGGCTCGAGCACGGGCCAGGTGAAGCTGCTCCAGACGTGCAAGGACCGAACGACCGTCACCATCACCATCCGGCCCTCGTAGGGATCGTCGTCGCGGCGGCCGCTGCCGCCGTGTCGCCAGCCGCTGCTGCCGGCACGAGACCGACGCCGGTCGGCCTGCCTTCGTCGTCGGCGCCGCTGACGCCGACGCCGCCGCTGCAGACGACGGCTCGACTCTTCGGCTCGGAAGGAGGGCGCCGGCTCCCGCTCTCGAGCGACGAGCGCGTCCTGGTCGCGGTCGACCGACGCGGGAGGCCGGTCGGGATCCGCGTCGTCCAGCGGCTGGTCGTCCTCGGCAAGGGGGACTACGCGCTCGCCGTGCCTGCACCGGCGATCGACGTCGTCGCCGGCCGCGGCTCCGAGTCGCAGCCCGGCCTGCGCCGCGGCGCGATCGTCTGGATGGGCTTCTCGCCTCGGCGGCGCACGCTCGTGGCCGACGCTCGGCTGCGGGTGGAGGACGCGGCGCCGTTCCTGCCGGTCCACGTGAGCGTGAACGCGACCGCTGCCCGGACGACTCTCGTCGTCGAGAACACGACCGGCGTGAGGACGTACGCGTACAGCGCCGACGTCGACCTGCGGGAGGCGAGGGCGACGCTCCGCCGAATCCGAGCCGCGGTCCGCCGCGGGTCGGACGTACCGTCGTCGTCGCTGACGGCGCGCGACACGCCGAAGGTGACAACCGTGCGCGCGTTCGCGCCGCTTCGAGTCGACGGCGAACTCCGGACGAGACGCGGCGGAGCGCCAAAGCGCTTCTCGGCGGTGCTGGGCGACGGCGGCGCCACGCGGCTACGGCTCGTGATCCCGGGCCGGCTGGAGCTGCTGACGCTCCGCGCTCGGCCGGTCGCCCCGCGACGGCTGCTCGCGAGCGGCGACCGCAGCACGGGCCGCCAGCTCTTCGCCCGCGCGTTCGCGGCACTTCGGACGCTCGCGCTCGCGCGCCAGTACCGCCAGTTCCTCCTGAACCCGGACCCGACGGGCCGGAGCGACACGATCTACGTCTTCTCGACCCGCATCGTCACACCGCCGGCCGCCGTCGCTCCGGGCTCGGGGAGCGGCTCGAACCCCCTCTGGCTCGTGCTCGCGACAGGCCTCGCCCTCTTGACCGCCGGAGGCTTGGTTGTCCTCTGGGCACACTCATGACGCTCCGTGCACGGATCCGACGAACGGCGTGAGCTACCCGATCACTATGGCCGGGTTGGATCGTTCCGTGAAGATGAACTTCGTCGCGGGCAGCCAGGACGCGTCAGCGCTGAACGACCTCCGCTACGCCGGGTTCACGGCACCGCCGCTGAACCGCGGGTCTCGACGGCTCCACGCGCGTGGCCGAGGTGCTCGCGTCGCCGATCTTCGGCCAGTCACGAAGCAGCACCTCTAGCTCAGGAATAGCGGAGGGGCCGCCCTAGGGCGGCCCCTCCCGTTCCTACAGCTCCGACCGGGACGCTACCCCGTATTCGGGATCGACAGGTTCGCCGTGTAGGCGTCCTGATCGTTCAGCGGCGTCCCGTTGGACTGGCCCGTGCAGACGCTCGGCGGCGTGGTCACCGCGCCGCTTCCGTCCGTGCATGCGAAGAGATCCGGATTCCGCGTGTCGCTCCAGAGCGGATTGGCGTTCGTCGCGGCGTCCAGGCCAGCATAGTCGCCGTAGAAGACGCCACCCGCGCTGCCGCCGCCCTCCGGGAACTCCGTCGGGAACGGCATCGAAGAGCTCGTCGCCCGCAGCACGTTCCACACCGTGTAGTCTGGCGCGTTCCCCGAGCCGGAGAGGCTGACGTCCGAGTACCCCGTCGCCTCGTCGGTGCCGTACTGGCGGTCGTAGTACGACGTCGCCAGCTTGCCGTTCTTCGTGAACGAGATCCACTGCCAGAACTGGTCGGTGGTCGCCTGAGCGGGCGCCGTGTTCGCACTCGCCAGCGCCCGCGGATCGGTGGTCGTCCCCGTGAAGGTTTGGCCGCCGTCGTTGGAGAAGCTGACGAGGATGTCGTTGTTGCAGGCGCCCGGAGTCTTCACGCCGGTGTACAGGTCCTGACCCGTCGCCGGGCTGAAGCCCGCCGGCGCGCAGCCGTTCGACTCCTTCGAGTGCCGGTTGATGTACGAACCGAACACGACGACGATCTGGTTCGGCTTCGTCGGGTTGACCTCACCCGAGCCGTAGTTCGTGGCCCGGAAGATCGAGTTCGCGGTCGCGTTCTTCTCCGGCACGCAGGCGCGGCCGAAGTCGTGCCCCTGCTGGTAGGTCGCGCAGTCGGGCAGGTCGTAGTAGTCGGCCACCTTCACCGGGTTCGCGAAGGTGTCCCCGCCGTCGAGCGACTTCGAGAGCAGGATCTGGTTCCGGTTGTCCGGCGTCGTCCCGAACGTCTCGGCGTTGTTGAAGTTGTTGTAGATGACGTAGAGGGCGCCGTCGGGTCCGACGAACGGCTGCGAGAACTGGTTCTCGTTGCAGGTGCTCGCCGTTCCGAGACCGTAGTCGTTCGGGCACAGCGGGCTGTTCAGGCTCACGAGGTGCCGCGGACTCCAGTGCTCGCCGTAGTCCGAGGAGTAGGCCTCGTAGATGAACGCCGTGCCGTTCGGCGCGAACTCCGTCCAGGTGACGTAGATCCGATCCTGGAACGGTGTGCACGTCGAGCCCGGGTTCACCGTCGTCGGCGAGCCGGTGCACTTGTTCGGGTTGTTGTCGACCGCCATGAACTGCTTGTCCTCGAGTGGCAGGAACGACGTCTGCTGGCCGGTCTCGAAGACCGGTCGTCCCGTGAAGTTCCACGACGCGCCGCCGTTCCGCGTGGAGCGGAAGACGAAGAACCCGCTCGCGCGGCCGGGATTCCCCGCGTCGGTCGCGGGCCCGCGCTGGAAGAGCTGGCACGAGAGATACGCGTTGCCCCTCGAGTCCCACGCGACCGAGGTGTCACCGCCGGCATGCCAGTAGATCCGCCGCGCGCCGGTGCGCGGGTTGCGCGTGAAGTTGTTCGGGACGGTCGAGTCGTTCCACGACCGCCCACCGTCGGTGCTCCACGAGGTCCCGCACGTCGCGTCGCCGCGGCGGTAGTCGTTGTAGCTCGCGACGATCATGTTCGTGTTGTTCGGGTTGATCGCGATCGACGTCTCGTTCTGAGCCTGGCCGCGGCCCTGGAGATCCGGGTCGGTCAGGTTCAGGCAGTTCTGATTGACCTTGATGTTCGAGCTGAGGTTGGTCGGACAGTCGCCGCTCCCGCGCGGGAAGTACTGGTCCGGTTGATTCGTCGAGCCGTTGTCGTTGTTCGTCTTCCCGAGCTCGAACGCGGCGAAGCCCGAGATCAACCGTTCTTGCTCGTCGTTCATCTCGTCGTCGATCCCGAGCCGGCCGCTGGTCGCCTTTTGCACCTTGGCGACCCCGCCGGCACCCGAGAGAACGAGCCCGAAGCACAACGCGACGAGCACGAGCAGGAGTCCGAAGACTCTCTTCATACCCCTTACCCCCCTCCTCGGGGGGCGCTCCAGAGCGCCCCCGGCTTACTGAGCGCGCGGATCATTCCGTCGCTGCTACCGAATTGCAAATAGTCGTTGCTAAATAGTTTCGGCTCGCCGTTCCGATCGTCGGAGGCCGGGAAAACGCGAGGCGGTAGGCGCGCAACATGTCGCGGTACTCGTCGCCGTCGCCGGCGCGGGCGCGGCCGGTTCCGGGCGACGGCCGCCCGCCAGCCGGCTGGCTTTCGATGCAGCCGCTCGCGATGCAAGGGCGCTTCCGCGCGCGCGAGCGCGTGACCGTCATCGACACGAGCTCCGTACGGCGCGTTGGGAGAGTGGCGGCTCGCCCACCGGCGAGTTCGGCGTGCGCTTCCGCGACCTCGCGTCGACCCGTGCAGCGCGTTCTCGATTGGGCGTCGGCGCCTCCCGGGACCGCGCCGCGCTTCGGCACAAGCCGCTCCCGTCTGGGCGCCCGCCTAGCGAATGCCGGTGTCGAAGAAGAAGTCCACGCGGCGGAAGCGGCCCGAGACGACGCGTGCGCTCCGAGGCTCAGCCCCGCGCCCGATCGTCGTCTGCGCGGTCGACCGGACCGTGTAGAGGCCCGGAGCGAGCCGAATCCGGTAGGCGCCGGTCTGGCTCGTCTTGGTTCGCGCGGCGACCTTCCCCTTTCGCCAGAAGACGAGCGGGAAGCTCTTCGCCGGGCCGTCGCAGGGCTGCCCGGCGGCGCACACGGGAACGATCGGTCCCCGGCGGACGAAGCCGTAGAGGCCGCTCGGCGTCGTCGCCGCTGCGCTCGAGCTCCCGGCGACGACGAGAACCGCGACCAGCAACAGCGTGCGCATGGTCTGAGGGTAGCGCGGCCGGGAAACGAAGGGGCCGGCCCTGAGGCCGGCCCCTTCCGTGCCGCATCTTCCCGACGCCGTTACGGCGTCAGCTTGCTGATCCGCGTCGACCAGTTGCCGAGCGCCGCCCGCGAGCCAGGCCCGTGGGACGCGCCGGCGCACGTGCCGAGCAGGTTGTCGCCGGAGCCACCCGCGAAGAACGGGCCGCCCCAGGTGGTGTAGTCGCACGCGTGGGCGATGTACTCGCTGGCGATCCAGATCGAGTTGCCGTCTACCGAAGCCGCGCCGTAGTCACCCCAGCGCGTCCGCGGCGGGTTGCCGCCCACCTGCTGCTTGTAGCTCGTGAAGCCGTCGGTGACCGCGGCTCCTGTGCCGCCGTCGACGACGTTCCAAGCACCAACGCCGGCGTTGGCGTCGATCGGTGCGTAGGCGGCGCTCGGGTAGAGCGCGTTGCCCGTTGCCGTGAACGCCATCACACCTCGGCCGCTGGCCGTGGCGCCGATCGCCGGATACGTGAAGTCGTACCCGGCAGCGCCGAGGTAGCCCTGCTTGACGACGCTGCCGGCGTCCGGATTGAGGATGTACCACGCGATGCCGGCCCGCTGCGGCCCGCTGTCGGGATTGAGCGCCGTGTCGAGCGCGCCCCACAGCTTGCCGTTCGCGTACATCACCTGCTGCATCCGGGTGTCGTTCGAGTCAGGCCGCGAGATGACCTCGGCTCCGCGAGCGTGCGCGGTCGCGGTCACGAGGAGCTTCCAGCAACCGGTCTGGCCGTTGAAGAGCAGCGTCGTCTCGTCGTTCAGGCACAACCCCTGCGGCACGTCCGTGGTCGGGGCCGTGCCGGAGCCGGGCTGCTGCTGCTTCGGTGGCACGCCGTACTGGCCGACCGTGACGATCCTGTTGCTGAGGCTGAGCGCCGGGCTCGCGGTGTTCAGCGACGCCGTGTTCGACAGCGTCCACACGATCAGCTGGGTGGAGCTGCGCGTTCCGGCGGCGCCGGACACCGGCTTCTGTGCCTCGTCGGCGGCGTTCGAGCTCAGGAAGTACTCGGTGCCGTTGTTCGCGAGGTTGAACTGCGACGTCCCGGGGGACTGCGCAGGCCAGACGGTGAAGCCCGGCTGCGTCGAGCCGGCGTCACTCGGTGCGTTGACCATGCCCGAGGTGTCGATGTGCTGCATCGTCACGCTCGCGGCACCCGCGGCGAGCTGGGCCTTCGAGAGCGCGTAGATCTGTGCGCCCGAGAAGCCGTTGCAGCACCACGGATAGGCGTTCGTCGTGAGGTAGATGCCGTTCGCGTCGGCCCCGATGTGCGGGTAGTCGCCGAGGAACGGGCCGGGGTTCGCGCCACCCGTGTTCGTTCCGTCGTTGGTGACGTCGATCCGGTAGATGTTCCACGCTCCGGCCGGGTTCGACGTCTGGGTAACCGCCAGGTCGAGGTGGTTCACGGTCGTGAACGCACCGCTCGTGGGAACGGTTTCCAGCGTGAGGACGACGAAGAAGAAGCGCTGCGTCGCCGCGTCGTAGACGCACGTCGGGTCGGTCACGAACTGACCGCGAATCCCCGTCGACCGGTTGATCGCCGGCGGGTAGCCGAAGAACGAGTTCAGGTCGACCGCGTGGTTCACGTTCCGCGGGAAGCCCGCGACGATGTTCGTCGCGGTGTTATCCGGGAGCACCGAGGCTCCCGTGGCTTGGCTGAAGACGTTGAAGACGTCGTTGACGGCCTCGACGATGTAGCCGTTGCCGGCGCACATGCCCTGGTCGGGCGGCTCGACCGAGAACTGGTTCCCGCCGCGCGAGTAGCGCTGCTGGTAGAAGTTCAGGCCCTCGAAGCCGAAGTTGAACGTGGGGTTCGACTTCGCCTTCTTGCCGCTCGACACGGTCGGCCCGCCGCCGGAACCGCTGGAGAAGCTGATCGTCCCACCATAAGGATCGGGACCGTCCTCTTCCTCTTCGCCGGTCGGGAACTCGTCCTGCGTGACGTCGCTCGCACCGGACGGCGTGAAGTCACCCGTCTGCGGCGAGCCCGTGCCGGCACGCGGAACCTGCGACGCCGCCGAAGCACTCATCGAGAACCACATGACGAGCGCCGTTACGGCGACGAGCGTGAATGCAAGCCGGCTTACTGCTCTAGTCATACCCTCTCCCCGTTTCGACCTGATATCGGGAGGCGCCCTCGAACGCCGTCCCGGAGACGAAGCGATATATGCACCTGTCCAGCAGCGGAAGTCAAGGTGCAGGAGAAATCCCTTCACATATCTTGTTCTAAATACTCGTCCGCCAATCCGACGCGAAAGTAGAAAGGCCGCCCGATGGCGGCCCTTCTACGACCGATGACGGCTAGTTCTACTTGCCGCCGAGGTCGAGCCTCCAGATGCCCTGCGAGTGCGTCGCCGCGTAGATCAGGGTCGGGCAGTCCTTCTTCCCGAGCCCCACGCAGGTCGGCACGCGGGACGACGGCTCGATCTCGAGGTGCGCGATCTCGAAGCGCGGCAGGCCCTTGGTGACGTGCCAGCCGCCCTTGCCGTCGTTGTCGCCGCGCAGGACGCCGAAGTCGGTCGCGACGTACAGCTTCTTCTTCGCGTCGTCGCGGACGACGTCGTTCACCGGCAGGTCACCGGTGCCCGTCGGCGTCGGGAACGCCGCCGTTCCGGCCTCCACGTTCAGGTTCGTGAAGGTGCCCGAGCCGGGGCCCGCGCCTTCCGTGACCTCGAAGACGTGGCCGGGGGTGGTCGACGTCGTCGCGTTGTAGCCCGAGTACGTGACCCACGCGCGGTTCACGTTCTCCGGGTCGACGTAGATCGAGCTCGGGAACCGCGTCGGCGACGTGGCGTTGTCGATGCGGTGCCACGTCACGGCCGCCGGGTCGCTCGCATCCACGTTGTGCGTCACGAAGATGCGACCGGCCGACGTCGCCGCCCAGAGCGTGCCGTGGTCGGCGTCCACGCGAGCGATCCACGAGATCGAGCCGCCGGTGCGATCGGAGCCGTACACCGTGCCCGTCAGATCGCCGTTCGTGTTCGAGCCCTGCGGGCCGCCGAGCGGCTGGGAGTCGCCGCAGCCCGCCTGATTCGAGAACGTCGTGAACTCCGGGCAGTTCGCCTCGTACTGCGCGATTGCGGGCGTCGTGTCCTGCGGAACCGCGGTCGGGTTCGCGCCTGCGCCGAAGGCCCACGAGCGCCAGACGTGTTGCGCGCCGATGAAGAGCGGGTGCGTCCCCGCCGGCGGGTTCGGGTCGGCGACCTGCGGCCAGTAGAACGCGATGGCCTCGCCGCTGTTCACGATCGGAGCGCCGATGATCACCCACTTCGTGGCGTCGCCGTTCTCGAAGTTCGCGTCGGTCTGGCCGAACGTGAACTGGTTGAACCGCCACGTCGGGTTCATGCCGTCGTAGCCCGCGTTCCCGCCGTCGCCGTAGATCACCTGCGGCCAGTCGTTCTGCGCGCATTCGGGGTCGATGTTCGACCAGGTGCCGTTGTCCTGCGTGCCGCCCATCACCTCGCACGGGTTCGCTGGGTTGATCGCCACGTTGATGAACTGGAGCGTGTTCAGGTTCCGGTCGATGTGCGTGACCGTCGTCGGGACCTGCGACAGCATCCGCTTGCAGTTCGCGAGGCTCGCCGCGCCGAGCAGCGGGCGCTCGTTGGAGTTGCAGCGGGCCGACAGGTCGCCGAACGTCCCGTCCGTTCGGATGACCGCGCCGTCCGAGCCCTCGAAGATCTGCGTCGGGTTGGACGGGTTGACCACGATCGCGTGCTGGTCCGGGTGGATGTTGTCGGGCGCCCACGCGCAGGCGTTCGCCGGCGCGATCCCGCCGAAGAGCGCCTCACCGGCCGGGCCGAGCCCGCACCAGCTCGCCGGCTGGTCCTGCATGTCGTAGGTCAGGTCGGTGAACGTGCGGTTCACGGCCGTGCCCGGCGCCGAGGCGTCGGGGTCACCGGCGGTCGTCGAGTAGATCACCGCCCGGCCGTTCGAGCGGCCGTTGCCGCAACCGACGCCCTTCGTGTTGCACGGGAGCTCGTTGTAGTTGTACGAGCCGATCACGTACACCGTGTCGGGCAGGCCGGCCGGCGAGTAGACGTCTTCGTCGTACCAGCACTGGCCGGTGCAGGCATCGTCGGTCGGGTAGTAGGGGCTCGCGGTGACCTTCGCGGTCAGGAGCTGCCAGCCGTTGTAGGTCGCTGGGAACGGGTTGCCGTTCCCCGCGGGAACCGTGGCCCCGGCCGCCTGCGACGCGAGCAGCGCCGCCGCGGTCTGGTTGCCGTTGTCGGTCCGCCAGAAGTTCGAGGCGGTCGGACCCGTCGGGCCGGCCGTGTTCGCCGCGCCGTCGACGAGGTAGATCCGCGTCTTCGCGTTCTTGACGGTCAGGGCGAGCATCGTCCGATCGTGCGGGGACGCGCTCGAGTCGGGGAACTGCGGCGCGAATACCTGGCGGAAGTCGGTCTGCGACGTCGAGCCGTCGAGGCTCGGCGAGCGCCGCCACGCGCCCTGGTTGAACGCCGTCGCGTAGACGGTCGTCGGATCGAGCGGGTCGAGGTCGACGTCCTCGACGCCGAAGCTCGCCGGGTTGTTTCCGTTCCAGACCTCGGTGAACGTCGCCCCGCCGTCGGTCGACTCGTACAGGCCGACCGGGTTCGCACCCGGCTCGAACCGCACCTGGCCGCCGTTTCCGATCACGTGCGAGAGCCCGCGGACCGCCAGCGCCGAGCCGACGAAGATGTGCTGCGCGTTCGTCGGGTCGACGACGATCCTGCTGATCGCGCGGCCGAGGAACGCGTCGCCCGAGTTGGTGCACGAGTACGTCGTGTTGCTCACGCACGCGTCGGCGAGCTTCGTCCACGAGTCGCCGCCGTTCGTCGACTTGTAGATGCCGACGCCGGACTCGCAACCGGACGAGCAGCGGTTCGCCTCGCCGGTCCCGAGGTAGAGCGTGTTCCCGCTCGGGTCGTTCGGGTCGGCGACGAGCGAGCCGGTCGAGTTCGAGGCCAGACCGTTCGTCAGCCACGTCCACGACGGATTCGCCGCGAGCGCGTCGTCGGTCCGCCAGACGCCGCCGCCGGCGCTCGCCGCCCAGAGGCGGCAGCTCCCGGGGGTACAGGACGGCGCGACCACGAGCGCCGTCATGCGGCTCGCGGTCGGCGTCGTCGCGCCCGAGAAGGACAGGACGCCCGGCTGGATCGCGTTCTCGATCGGGCCGTACGGATCCCAGTGGTTGTTCCCGTTCGAGTTGTCGCCCTGCTTCGCGATCTTCTCGAACGTGTTCTTCGCGTTCTGGACCATCGCCGGCGGAATCACGTTCGCCGGATACGTCCTCGCCGCCGACAGGTACGCCTCGTACCCGCCGGCCGGCCCTTCGCCCGGCCTGTCGGCTTCGTTCGAGGCGGCCGCCTCGAACCCGCCGGCGAGCTTGGCCTTGCTCACGCCGTCGTGCTTCGCGCTGCTCGCGCTGAGCACGAGCGGGAGCGTCACCAGAACGGCGGCGACGCACCCGGCGAGCGCCAAGCGCGTGACCTTGCCCCTCCCTCGCATCGTCTCTCCCCTCGTCTTTTCGGACAACCCCTCGGAACGAGGCGACGGACGTGCCGCCTCGTGCGATGTCGAACCCTTTATGTCGCGTGCGATATCACGTGTCAAGTCGCGTACGAGACGCGATATCACCGCGCGAGGCTTGCGGTCCGCCGCGACGCTGCGCGCCAGCCGCCGGTTCACCTCTGCGTTGAAGCTTCGGCCCTCGCGCTGCGCTGCCGCGCTGAGAGCCTGCCGAAGCTCCTCGGGAATCCGGAGCAGATATCGATACGTATGCTTCGGCAACCGCGGGAGAATACGATGCCTCCGCGGATCTCGCAAGTCGGCGGCATACTCCGGGCATGAAACGACTCGTCTGGATCGTCGCCGCGGCGGCCGTCGCCGTGAGCTCGGCGGGGGCCTCGTCGCACGCGACGCTACGGCCCACCGACTTCGGCCCCGTTGTCCTGCGCGGAGCGGGATTCGCCGCGTCGGAGCACGTGCGTGTCCGCGTCGTCGCCGGCACGGAGCACGCGACGAAGCGGCTAACGGCTCGGCCAACCGGCAGGTTCACCGTCCGCTTCGCGAGCCTCGACGCCAACGCCTGTGCGGCCTTCGGCGCGACCGCGATCGGCGACAAGGGCTCGCGCGCGATCTACAAGCGCGCGCCCGGTATGTGCCCCGCGCCCTAGCGAGTGTCGTGCGGCTTGGCCATCGCGCGGTAGTCGAGCGCCTTGTCGAGCGTCTCCTCGTCGACGCCTGCGTCGCGCGCCGCCTCGCGTAGCGACCGACCGGACGCCGCGGCCTCCCTCACGAGCTCCGTCGCGCGGTCGTAGCCGATGTACGGGTTGAGCGCCGTCGCCGCCGACAGCGTCAGCTCGGCATAGCGCTCGCAGGTCTCGCGGTTCGCCTCGATCCCGGCGACGCAGCGCTCGGCGAGCAGGCGCGACGCGCTGGCGAGCAGCGCGATCGACTGGAGCAGGTTCCGCGCCAGCAGCGGCACGAAGACGTTCAGCTCGAAGTGCCCCTGCATCCCGCCGACGGTGATCGCCGTGTCGTTGCCGATCACCTGGGCCGCGACCTGGGTCACGACCTCCGGGATCACCGGATTGACCTTTCCGGGCATGATCGAGCTGCCCTTCTGGAGCTCCGGAAGCGCGATCTCGGCGAGCCCGGCGCGCGGCCCCGAGCCCATCAGCCGCAGGTCGTTCGCGATCTTCGTGAGCGAGACGGCGACGACCTTCAGCTGGCCGGAGACCTCGACGAGCGCGTCGCGGGCCGCCTGCGCCTCGAACGGGTCGGCCGGCGCGGAGATCGTCAGGCCGGTCTCTTCTTCTAGTCGCGCGCGCACGCGCGAGGCGAACTCGCGGTGCGTGTTGAGGCCGGTCCCGACCGCGGTCCCGCCGAGCGGGATCCGGCCGAGCCGCTCGAGCGTGGAGCCGACGCGGTCGTAGCCCTGCCGCACCTGCGCCGCGTAGCCGCCGAACTCCTGGCCGAGCGTGACCGGAACCGCGTCCATCAGGTGCGTCCGGCCCGACTTGACGACGTCGTCGAGCTCGACCGCCTTCGTCTGGAGCGCGTCGGCAAGCTGCTGAAGGGCCGGGAGGAGGTCGTTTGCCAGCTCGTCGAGTGCCGCGAGGTGCACGGCCGACGGGAACACGTCGTTCGAGGACTGGCCCATGTTCACGTCGTCGTTCGCATGCACGTCCTCGCCGGCCAGCGTCGCGATCACCTCGTTCGCGTTCATGTTCGACGAGGTGCCCGAGCCGGTCTGGAAGACGTCGATCGGGAACTGGTCGTCGAGCTCGCCCGTCGCGACGCGGTCCGCCGCGGCGGCGATGCGGTCGGCCTTGTCCCGATCGAGCAGGCCGAGCTCGGCGTTGACGCGCGCGGCGGCGGCCTTGATCCGCCCGAGCCACCGCGCGACCGGAGCCGGGATCGGCTCGCCGGAGACCGGGAAGTTGTCGACCGCCTTGCGCGTCTCGCCGCCCCAGAGCTCTCGCCTCGTCTCCGTCGCCACCGGAGCCGAGTCTAGCGGCGGCCTACGGTTACGCCGCGACGCTAAGCGAGACGCGACGGCGCTCCGGCGGCCGCTCTCGCAGCGCGCAGCGCACCGGCTCGGACAGCTCGCCCGACGGCGCCCAACCGAGGTAGCCGCAGCGGTGGCAGTCCGACGAGTCGACGGCGCGACCGTTGCGCGGCACGAGCTCGCGCGTCTGGCCGCAGCTCAGGCACTCCACCTGCATCGGCACCGAGATCGGCTCTGGCGGACCGAGCGGCGAGCCCTCGCGCGGGGGACTACGCGAGCCGGAGCGCGGCGAGGCGGTCGGGGCACGCGTCGCCAGTCGCCGGGAGCTCGTCGCCGAGACAGATCGACACCTCTCGCTCCCCGCCTTGATGGCACATGTCGATTTGGGACAATTGACTGTGGTGCTGCAGGAGTCGTACGATCGCAGCATGAAGCGCTACGTCGTCGTCGGGCTCGTCTTCGCGATCTTGCTCGGCAGTGGCGGTAGCGCCGCCGCATCGCTGAGCGTCTACACGTATTTCGGGCCCTCGGGTGAAGCCGTCTGGAACGTGATCCACGAAGGCCCCGGAACCTTCGGCCCTCGCTACTGGAACCGCGTGTACCGGCCGACCGGGCCAAATCCGCTGAATCAGATGTGCCTCCGTTATCACTACAGCGACGGCAGCTACACGCCCTGGCAGTGCGACTACCAGACGAATCCGTTTTACGCGAAGAACGCGTCGGGCGGGTACTTGACCGCGAACCCGGCAAAGGCGCAGTGCAAGTACTACTTCGACGGCGGGCTTCCCAGCGAAGGCCTGGCAAACGTGACGTGCCAGACGACGGTCGGCCTCCCATGACGCTCCGAGTGAGGGGGTTGACGGCGATCCTCGCGTGCGCCGGCCTCGTCTGCGGCGCCGTGGCAGTCGCCGCGTCCGGCGTGATCCAGCGGCGGGACGGGCCGCCGTCGAGAGGCCCGGCCGCACGGCAGATGCGAGCGTTCGCCGCGCCACGCTCGGCCGCGACGGCGGTTCCTGACCCGGCGCGCGGGGGGCTTGCGCAGATGCCGGGCGTCCAGATCGAACACGCACGGCAACTGATCTCCGGCATCGGGACGCAGGGCTACGCCGTCAGCGCAGCGCCGACGAGCAACGGCGGCGTCTGTACCGCCGGCCCGGTGGGAGGCGGCTGCTTTCCCGAGTTCGACTCGAACGGAATTGCCTTCAGCACCGGCATGGATAACGACGGCCCCGCTTCGCCGACGGATCGGGAGCTGATCGCCGGCGTCGCGAGCGACGACGTGCGACGGATCGACGCCGTCACCAACGCCGGAAAGCTCGCGGTGCCGCTCCGGAACAACGCCTTCATCTACGAGGCCCCGGCGGTCGGCGTCTGGGCCGACGCGCTGGAGGTGACGTTCGTCGACGGTTCGAAGACGCGGGCGGTCGTCGCGAACGCGAACCGGGTCGAGCCGATCCCGTAGCTAATCGGTCGAGTACTTCGGCTGGACCTTCTCGCCTCGGATCTGTGCGATCGCGTTGTTCGCGGCGATCGCGGCCTCGCCCATGCCGACGGTGATCAGGGTGATCTTCCCGGGATAGCCGGCCACGTCGCCGGCGGCGAAGACGCCGGGGAGGTTCGTGGCGCAGGTCGTCGGGTCGATCTTGATCTGGCGCTTGCCTTCGAGCTCGAGGCCCCAGTCGGCGATCGCGCCCAGGTGCGAGACGAAGCCGAGCAGCGTGATCAGCGCGTCGCAGTCGACGCGTTCGAGCTCCTTCGTGTCGGTGCGCTCGATCGTCACCGCCTCGACGTGCGAGTTCCCGTGCACCTCGCGCACCTCGCACGGCGTCATGATCCGCACGCGGCCCTCCTCCTCGAGCCGACGCGCCTCGTTCACGGACGACTCGAGCGCGCGGAACCGGTCGCGGCGATGGACGAGCGAGATCGGATGGCGCGCCGTGTCTTGAAGGCCGAGCGTCCAGTCGAGCGCCGAATCGCCGCCGCCGACGATCACGCACTGCTTGTCGAGGAACTGCGCCTTCTCGCGGACGACGTAGTGCAGGCCGCGGCCCTCCCAGTCGTCGATTCCCTCGACCCCGAGCTTGCGGGGCTCGAAGGCGCCATGGCCCGCGGTGATGATAAGCGCGCGGCTGAGGTACGAGCCGCCCTTGTCCGTGCCGACGCGGAGCAGCTCCTCGCCGTCGTCGCTGACTCGGTCGAGCGTGCGGACCTCCTCGCCGAGCCGCACGTCGGCTCCGTACTGGAGGCCCTGCTCGGCGCAGAGGTCGACGAGCGCCTGGCCCTGGATCTTCGGGTGCCCGGCGACGTCGTAGACGTGCTTCTCGGGATAGGTCGCGGCGACCTGGCCGCCGATCTGCTCGAGGCTCTCGACGATGCGGACGGACGCGTCGCGGTGGCCGGCGTAATAGGCGGCCGCCAGCCCGCTCGGGCCCGCCCCCAGGATCGTGATGTCGATGACGCCGTCGCTCCCCATCCACGCGAATGGTAATCGGCACTAGCGCCGACACCCGGGACGCGAGAGGATGCCGTCGCAGGCAACCACGGGGAGGGACACATGGCGGACGTAACACAGATCTTTGCGGCGAACGGACCGCTACCGCTCAAGACGTCGGTGCAGATCCAGAGCAACATGCCGGCCGTCGTCACGGTCGCCGGCTCGGTGTGGGCGAACGCCCCGCAGCAGATGATCGGGATCGCCCTCCTGATCGACGGCCAGGTGGTAGGCACAGCGACGATCTTCGCGAACCCGGGGTCGACGCACATGTCGGTCGTCCCGATCGAGTTCCCCTACACGTTCCAGATCGGGCCGCACGACTTCGCGCTGAATCCGCTCAACAACGCGACGACGTCGGATAAGAACGACTTCTACTGCGTGACGGTGCAGTACTAGGGCGAAGGCGAGGCCGGCGCCGGGGCTGTGGCCACCGGCTCCCGCGCACCGCGGTGGAGCTGGCCCGAGAGCCAGCCGTAGAGGCCGAGGAGCAGGAACGCGTTCAGCGGGTGGAACATCCCGCTCCAACGCCCGCCCCAAGCGAGCGGCGCCTGCGCGAACGTGAGGAACGGCAGGAAGATCGTGAGGCGACGGAGCCGCTTGTCCGGCAGCCACGCGAGCAGCGCCACGATCAGGAAGAGGAGCGCGACCGGCTCGGTGATGATGAAGCCGAGCGCGCGATGCGGGTCGAGCGTCTTCGCGTCGTCGAGATCGCCGACGTGCTTGAGCCCGAAGATCCCCTCGCCGGCGAGCAGGATCTGGACGACGATCGCGACGAAGACGAGCGGGGCGAACCACTTCAGCACCGCACGCGCACCACGCCTCACACCAGCCATCGATCCTCCTCGAGTCGCCGCTTGACGCGGCGACAGTAGACGATCGAGCGCGGCCGGTCTAGTGCGAGCAGCCGGAGCCGCAGCCGCCGACGGCGCCTTCCGGCTCGGCGCCCTCCTCGACCTGGAAGGAGTGGCCGCAGCCGCAGGACGAGCTCGCGTTCGGGTTGTTGATCGCGAACCCCGAGCTCTGGATGGTGTCGACGTAGTCGATCTCGGCTCCCTGGAGGTACGGCGCGCTGAACGGGTCGACGACGACGTCGACGCCGTGCATCGAGAACTCGAGGTCGCCCTCCTGGGCGCCGCGGTCGAAGCCGAGGCCGTACTGGAAGCCGGAGCACCCGCCGCCCTGGATCGCCACGCGGAGGACGTTCACGTCGTCCTCCTCGGCGAGCAGCTGCTTGATCTTCGCCGCCGCGCTCTCCGTGAGCGTCATCAGAGTCGTGTCGGTGCGCTCGACGATCTCCACGCCTCGGATGGTAGCAACGCTCGTGGAGCCCGAATATCCCTCGACCTTGTGACACCAGTATCACGCTCAGGAAGCCGCTTCGAGGGTCACCTCGTGCCGCTATCGTGAACCTGATACGTTGCCGTCTCTCGTCGGGGAGGGTGTGGTGCTCGGGAACTGGCTGCCGTTTCTGCTCTACGGGAGCTTCGCCCTCGTGATCCCCTCGACGATGATCTTCGCGTCGTTCGCGTTCGCGACCCGGCCGTCGCGGCGGACGCGCGCTCGGGCGATCCCGTTCGAGTCCGGCGTCTCCACCGAGCCCCTGAAGCGGCAGCGCTTCACCGTCAGCTTCTACCTGACGGCGATGCTCTTCATCCTCTTCGACATCGAGATCGTCTTCCTGTATCCGCTCGCGGTCATCCTGAACAAGATCGGCTGGTTCGGCTTCGCGGAGTTCGTCTTCTTCCTCGTGATCCTGCTCGTCGCGTACGTGTACGTCTGGCGGAAGGGAGCGCTCGAGTGGCAGTGAACGGCGGCCGGCCGAAGCGGCTCCGCGACTACGGGCTGAAGTCGGAGCGCGTGCTCTGGCCGGGGAAGGGGCCGAGCGCGTTCGAGCAGGAGCTCGGCGACCTCGAGTCGCGGCTCGGGCTGACGACGCTCGAGAAGGCCGTCGCCTGGGCGCAGACGAAGTCGATGTGGCCGGACACCTTCGGACTCGCGTGCTGCGCGATCGAGATGATGGCGATCGTCTCGTCGCGCTACGACATCGCGCGCTTCGGGATGGAGGCCTTCCGCTCGTCGCCGAGGCAGGCCGATCTGCTGATCGTCTCGGGGCGGGTCGCGCACAAGATGGCCGCGCCGCTCCGCCAGATCTACGACCAGATGCTCGAGCCGAAGTGGGTGATCGCGATGGGCGCGTGCGCCTCCTCCGGCGGGATGTTCAACAACTACACGACGCTCCAGGGCGTCGACAAGATCGTCGCCGTCGACATCTACGTCCCCGGCTGCCCGCCGCGGCCGGAGGCGCTGATGGAGGGGATCATCCGCCTGCACGAGCGCGTCCAGGCCGGGATCCCGCCCGCGTACGAGGTTCGGGGCGTCGCCAGTTGAGCTTGGAAGCCGTTCCCGGGCTGGTCGAGACGAAGGAGGCGTACGGCGAGACGACCCTCGTCGTCGATCCCGCGCGGCTCCTCGAGGCGTGCACGTATCTCCGCGACGAGGAGGGCTTCGACATGCTCGTCGACCTCACGGCCGTCGACTACCTCGGCTGGGCGTCGAAGGGTGTCGCCGGCTACATCGGCACCGCGAGCGGCCGCGACATCAACCGGCCGAGCACGCAGGGCCTACAGGCTCTTCCCGCGCCGAAGCCGAAGCGGTTCGCCGTCAACTACCACCTGCTCGCGATCCGGCGCGGCGCGCCGCGGGTGCGGGTGCAGGTGTGGGTCGACGACGGCGAGCCGGTGTCGAGCGTGGTCGGGATCTGGCCGACCGCCGACTGGCACGAGCGCGAGCAGTTCGACCTGATGGGGATCCCGTTCGAGGGCCACCCGAACATGACGCGGATCATCATGGACGACGACTGGGAGGGGTACCCGCTGCGCAAGGACTACCCGATCGGCGGCGAGCCCGTCCGCTTCTCGAGCGCGGAGTAACCACGCGTGGCCATCGTCCAGCGACCCGCGATCTACGAGGGCACGCGCATCCCGTCGCCGATCCCGACGATCCTCGAGGTGCCGGAAGAGCTGTTGGCCTCCGACGACATCCTCACGGTCAACTTCGGGCCGAACCACCCGTCGACCCACGGCGTGCTGCGGCTCGTCGTCGACCTCGACGGCGAGAAGGTCGTCGGCCTCCGCGCGGTGATCGGCTACCTGCACACGGGCTTCGAGAAGTCGATGGAGTCGAAGACCTGGTGGAAGGGGATCACGTTCCCCGAGCGGATCGACTACGTCTCGTTCCAGAACAACGAGTACGTCTTCGTCGCCGCGATCGAGAAGCTGCTCGGGATCGAGGTGCCGCCGAAGGCGACCTGGATGCGGACGCTCCTCTGCGAGCTGAACCGGATCCACTCGCACCTGATCTGGCTCGGCACCTCGGGCCTCGAGCTCGGCGCGATCTCGATGTTCTGGTTCGCCTTCCGCGAGCGGGAGATGATCCTCGACCTCTTCGAGCTCGTCACCGGCTACCGCATGCACACGCGCTACTTTCAGGCCGGCGGGCTCGCCGAGGACATCCCCCGCGGCTTCTGGCCCGAATGCCGCCGGTTCGTCGAGCGGATGCCGAACGCGGTCGACGAGTACGAGGCGATCCTCGACCGCAACGAGATCTGGATGGAGCGGACGCAGGGGATCGGGCTGCTCTCGGCCGCGGACGCGATCGCGCTCGGTCAGACCGGACCGGTCCTGCGCGCGTCGGGCGTCGACTGGGACCTCCGCAAGCAGCAGCCGTACCTCGCGTACGAGGACGTCCGCTTCGACGTGCCCGTCTACCCGAACGGCGACGTCTACGACCGCTACCGCGTCCACATGGACGAGATGCGGCAGTCGACGCGGATCGTCGCGCAGTGCCTCGACCGGCTCGAGCGGATGGAGGGCGAGCCGTGGATCGCCGACGACCGGAAGGTCGTCCTGCCGCCGCGGCACGAGCTCCACACCTCGATGGAGTCGCTGATCCACCACTTCAAGATCGTCACCGAGGGCTACCGCGTCCCGGAGGGCGAGGTCTACGTGGCGATCGAGTCGCCGCGCGGCGAGCTCGGCTGCTACGTCGTCTCCGACGGCGGGCCGAAGCCGTGGCGCGTCAAGTTCCGGGCGCCGGGGTTCGCGGCGCTCGAGGCCACGGCCACGTGCATGTCGGACGCGTACGTCGCGGACATGATCGCGATCGTCGGCTCGCTCGACACGGTCATGGGCGAGGTGGACAGGTGACCGAGCTCGCCGACGAGATTCGGGCGGTCGCGGCGCAGTACCCGCAGTCGCGGTCGGCGATCCTGCCTGCGCTCCGGCTCGCGCAGGAGCACCACGGCGGCTGGCTCCCGCCGGAGGCGTTCGAGGAGGTCGGCGAGGCGCTCGGCCTGACGCCGGCCTACTGCGAGTCGGTCGCGTCCTTCTACGACATGCTCCACCTGCGCCCGGTCGGCCGGCACATGGTCGAGGTGTGCACGAACATCTGCTGCGCGCTCCGCGGCGCACAGGCGGTCGTCGAGGCATTCGAGGGCGAGCTCGGCGTGCGCTGCGGCGAGACGACCGAGGACGGCGCCATCACGCTGCGCGCGGTCGAGTGCCTCGGCGGCTGCGGCTGGCCGACGATCGTCGCCGTCGACGACTACCACCGGCGCGACGTGCAGGCCGCGGACGTCCCGGCGATCCTCGAGGAGCTGCGCGGTGGCTGAGCGCCCGCTCGTCATCCTCGCCGGTGCCGACGAGCACGACCTGACGAAGCTCGCGGAGTACCGCGGGATCGGCGGCTACGAGGCGCTCGCGAAGGCGCGTGCGATGGAGCCGAGCGCGGTCATCGACGAGCTGAGCGCCTCGAACCTGCGCGGCCGCGGCGGCGCGTTCTTCGCGACCGGCAAGAAGGCGAGCTTCATCCCCGCGGACAGCCCCAAGCCGACCTACCTCACCGTCAACGCGGACGAGTCCGAGCCGGGCACCTTCAAGGACCGCGAGATCATGCTGCGCGTCCCGCATCGCCTGCTCGAGGGGTGCCTGATCACCGCGCACGCGATACGGTCGCAGCACGTCTTCATCTACATCCGGGGCGAGTACCTCGAGGAGTTCGAGGTGCTGCGCGGGGCGCTCGAGGAGGTGAGGGCCGCGGACCTCCTCGGCGGCGTCACCGTCGTCCTCCACCGCGGCGCCGGTGCGTACATCTGCGGCGAGGAGACCGGCCTGCTCGAGTCGCTCGAGGGCAAGCGCGGCCAGCCGCGCTCGAAGCCGCCGTTCCCGGCGATCCAGGGCCTCTATGCCTCGCCGACGCTGATCAACAACGTGGAGACGATGGCGACCGTCGCGCCGATCGTGGCGATGGGCGCGGCCGAGTACGCGAAGCTCGGCGCGCCGCCCGACTCGACCGGCACGCGCCTGTTCTGCGTCTCCGGGAACATCGAGCGCGGCGGGAACTACGAGCTGCCGATGGGGATCACGATCCGCGAGGTGCTGTACGACCTCGCCGGCGGCGTGCCCGGCGGGCGCAAGCTCAAGGCCGTCATCCCCGGCGGCTCCTCGATGCCGATCCTGACCGCCGACGAGATCGACACGCCGCTCACGCACGACGCTCTCCGCGCGCTCGACACCTTCCTCGGCGCGGCGGCGCTGATCGCGATCGACGACCGCTGCTGCATGGTTCAGCTCGGCCTGAGGGTCGCGCAGTTCTACATGCACGAGTCGTGCGGCAAGTGCACGCCGTGCCGCGAGGGCACGCGCTGGATGGTGCAGATCCTCGAGAAGGTCGAGGCGGGGCGCGCCGAGCAGTCGGAGCTCGACCTCCTGCTCGACGTCTGCGACCGGATCCTCGGTCACTGCCTCTGCCCGCTCGGCGACGCCGCGGCCATGCCGATCGCGAGCTACGTGACCAAGTTCCGCGACGAGTTCCAGGCGCACGTCGACCAGGGCGAGTGCCCGTTCGGCGGCTCATCGACGCTGGACCACCTCTTCGCGCCTGTCGACCAGCACTCCCATCATCCCACCGTCGAGGTCCCTGCATGACCGAGCTCGTCACGCTCACGATCGACGGGCGGGAGGTGCAAGTCCCGAAGGGCACCGGCCTGGTCGAGACCGCGCTCGCCGCCGGGATCGAGATTCCGGTCTTCTGCTACGAGCCGCGGCTCGGGCCGGCGGTCGGCGCGTGCCGAATGTGCCTGTGCGACGTCGAGGGGATGCCGAAGCCCATGGCCGCCTGCACCATGACCGCCCAGGACGGGATGGTCGTGCGGACGGCGCTGACGAGCGCCAAGGCGGCGGACGCGCAGAACGCGACGCTCGAGTTCCTGCTCGTCAACCACCCGCTCGACTGCCCGGTCTGCGACAAGGGCGGCGAGTGCCCGCTCCAGGACCTGACCTTCCGCTACGGGCCCGGGTCGACCCGGATGACCTTCGAGAAGCGGACGTTCGACAAGCCGATCCCGATCTCGCCGCTGATCGCGCTCGACCGCGAGCGCTGCATCCTCTGCTACCGCTGCACGCGCTTCTCGGAGAACGTGTCCGAGGACGGCCAGCTCGTCGCCGTGAACCGCGGCGCGCAGTCGATGATCGCGACGTTCGGCGACGAGCCGTACCGCGGGCCCTTCACCGGCAACGTCACCGAGCTCTGCCCCGTCGGCGCGCTGACCTCGACGCAGTACCGATTCCTCGCCCGCCCGTGGGAGATCCAGAGCGTCCCGTCCGTGTGCGGCCTCTGCCCCGTCGGCTGCAACGTCAACGTGACGACGCGGGAGGGCAAGGTGAAGCGCGTCCAGTCGCGGAACCACCAGGAGCTCGACGGCGGCTGGCTCTGCGACAAGGGCCGCTACGCCTACTCGCACCTCTACGCCGACGACCGGGTCGTCGACCCGCTCAAGCGCGTGCGGCGGCGCGGGCTCGGCGTCATCTCCTGGGACGAGGCGATCGACGAGGCCGAACGGCTGATCCGCGCCGCCGACGGGCGGGTCGTGACCGCGCTCTCCGGCTCGGAGACGATCGAGCAGGCGTACGCGCTCGCGAAGCTGCTCCGCCGGGGCGTCGGCGCGCACGAGGCCGTCTTGCCCGAGGAGGTCGACGAGAGCCTCGACGCGTTCCGGCTGCCGCTCGCGGACATCGCTCACGCCGACGCGATCGTCGTCGTCGGGCCCGACCCGGTCGTCGAGCGGGCGCCGATCGTCGACCTCTGGATCCGCGCGGCGCGCCGAAACGGCGCCGAGGTCCTGGAGGGCGTCGATCAGGGCGACCTCCAGCGCAGCCTCCGCGGCAAGGAGCGCGTCGTCCTGGTCGGAAGCGGCGGCGGCCCGCAGGAGACGGCGATCCTCGCGCGCAGGCTGAAGCTTGGCACGAAGCCCGGCTCGGGCGCGCTCCACCTGCCGGAGACCGCGAACGGTCGCGGGGTCGCCGAGGCCTGGTCGGCGGCCTCGGACGCGGAGCCGACGACGCCGGAGCCGATCGGCCTCCTGATCGTCTCGGGCGACGAGGCGGCGGCGAACCCCGACGTCCGCGCGCTGGCCGAGCGCTCCGAGTCGGTGATCGCGATCACGATGTTCCTCGGGCTCGCCGCCGGCTGGGCCGACCTCGTCCTCCCGGGGACGAGCTACCTCGAGCGCGACGGCAGCTACGTCAACCTGGAGGGGCGGATTCAGCGGCTGCGTCGCGCCTCGATCCCTCCCGCGCCCGACGAGCTCGCCTGGATCGCGAAGCTCGCCGAGCGCTTCGGCGTGGAGCTCTCGCCGTACCCGCCGGTCGTCTTCGCCGAGGTTTCCGAGAAGTGCTTCGGCGGCGTCCCGTACGGCGAGATCGGCGAGCGCGCGCCGCTGCCGCCGCGGCAGCCGCCCGGCGCCGGAGTCGTCGCCACCGGGGAGCTCCCGGTGATCCCGGAGGCCAAGCCACGTGGGCCGCTGCAGCTAGTCGCTTACCGCGCGCTCTTCTCCGGACCGGCGGTCGAGCGAGTGCCCGAGCTCCAGTTCCAGCGGCCGGCCCCCGAGATCGAGCTCTCCCCGGTCGACGCCGACAACCGGCGCATCTCGAACGGCGACCCGGTCGTCGTCAGCTCGAACGGCACGTCGGTCGAGCTTCGCGCGCGTGTGAACGCGCTGCTCACGCCGGGCCTCGTGCGCGCCCCGCGGGAGCACGTGGCCGGCCTCCAGCCGAAGGTCCTGGTGAAGAAGCGATGACCGAGCCCTGGTGGATCTCGCTGATCAAGGCGTTCCTGATCATCAACCTCGTGATGGTCGCGTTCGCGTACACGACCCTGCTCGAGCGCAAGCTCCTCGGCCGGATGCAGGGCCGCTTCGGCCCGAACCGCGCCGGCCCGTACGGCCTCCTCCAGCCGATCGCCGACCTGATCAAGCTCGTCCGCAAGGAGGCGTTCTACCCGGCGCAGGCGCTCGACCTGCCGTACATCCTCGCGCCGATCGTCTCGATGTTCACGGCGCTCGCGGCCTTCAGCGTGATCCCGTTCGGCGCCGGCTGGCACATCTGGCGCTATCCGGTGACCGGTGAGGTGGTGAACGTGCCGATCAGCCTGATCCTGATCTTCGCGCTCGGCTCGATCGGGATCTACGGGTTCATCGTCGGCGGCTGGGCGTCGGAATCGAAGTACTCGCTGCTCGGGTCGATGCGGACGTGCGCGCAGCTCGTCTCGTACGAGGTCTCGCTGGCCCTGTCCGTCCTGGGCGTGGTGCTGATGGCCGGGTCCCTCTCGCTCGTGGACATCGTCGGCCAGCAGCACGGCTGGTTCTTCCACTGGTACTTCATCCCGCAGTTCGTCGGCCTGCTCTGCTTCTTCTTCGGCGGGATCGCGGAGTCGAGCCGCGCACCATTCGACCTCCCCGAGGCGGACACCGAGCTCGTCGCCGGCTACCACACCGAGTACAGCGGCATGCGCTGGGGCCTCTTCCAGACGGCCGAGTACATCAACATGATCACGCTCTCGGCCCTGACCGTGACGCTCTTCTTCGGCGGCTGGCACGGGCCGTGGGCGCCGCTCGGGCCGCTCTGGTTCCTGATCAAGCTCTTCCTGCTCGTCTCGACGTTCATCTGGCTGAAGGCGACGCTCCCGCGCCTGCGCTACGACCAGCTGATGCGCTTCGGGTGGAAGGTGCTCCTGCCCGTGGCGACGATCAACGCGGTCGTGACGGCCGCGCTGGTGGTGGCTCTGTGAGCCCGCAGCCGTTCGAGTCGCTCAAGGGCTTCGGGGTCACGTTCCGGCAGATCTTCAAGAAGCCGATCACGCAGGAGTATCCGGAGTACAAGCGGCCGGTCTACCCGCGCTTCCGCGGGCGGCACCGGCTCTGGCGGCACCACAACGGCCTCGAGAAGTGCGTCGGCTGCTCGCTCTGCGCGGCCGCGTGCCCGGCCGACTGCATCCGCGTCGTCGCCGCGGAGAACACGCCCGACAACCGCGTCTCGGCCGGCGAGCGCTATGCCCGGATCTACGAGATCAACCTCAGCCGCTGCATCTTCTGCGGCTACTGCGAGCTCGCGTGTCCCTTCGACGCGATCACGCTCGGGAACGAGTTCGAGCTCTCCGAGTACGCGCGCGACGACCAGATCTACACGAAGGACATGCTCCTCGCGGAGCCGATCAAGAAGGTCCCGGTCGCCGATCCCGACCTGTACGACACGCCCATCCCCTACTACCAGGCGCATTCGTAGATGGGGAACTTCCTCGTCTGGGTGATGTGGATCTTCGCAGCGTTCGCGTGCCTCGGCAGCGGCGTGGCGGTCGTGTCGTTCTCGAACCCGTTCTACTCGGCGCTCGCGCTGATCGGGAACCTCGGGTCGCTCGCGGTGCTCTACCTGCTTCTCTCAGCCGAGTTCGTCGCCGCGGCGCAGGTGCTCGTCTACGCGGGCGCGGTGATGGTCATGTTCCTGTTCGTGATCGCCTACCTCGGCGGTGAGGCGGACGCGCCCTGGGCCGGCGGGCCGACGTGGCAGTCGTTCGCGGCCGCCCTCGCGGCGGGTGCGCTCCTCGTCGAGGTGATCGTCGTCATCGGTTTGAAGGCCGGCGGGCGGCTCTCGCACCAGGCGCACGTCACGCGCTCGTTCGGCAGCCCGGCGGCGATCGGCCGGCTGTTCCTGACCGACCACCTGCTCGCGTTCGAGGTCACGTCGATCGTGCTGCTCGTGGCGGCGGTCGGCGGGGTCGTGCTCGGCGCCCACGCGCGCCGCGTCGACTGGGGAAGCGCTGCACGACGGGAGGAGGACGCGCTGTGGCGCTAGCGATGCTCGGCCCCGAGGTGAGCTGGTACCTCGGCGTCGCCGCGTTCCTCTTCGCGACCGGAGCCTTCGGCGTGCTGATCCGCCGGAGCCCGCTGATCGTCCTGCTCTCGCTCGAGATCATGCTGAACGGCGGGAACCTCGCGCTGATCGCGTTCTCGCGCCATTACGGGCACGGCGACGGGCAGATCTTCGCCATCTCGGTCATGGCCGTCGCGGCCTCGGAGGTCGTGGTCGGCCTCGGGCTGATCGTCGCCATGTCGCGGAAGCGGATCGCGCTCGACGTCGACAAGCTGAACGTCCTCCGCGGATGATCTGGGGGGCCTGGCTCTGCCTCGTCTCGCCGCTCGCGGCGGCGGCGCTGATCACCCTCGGCGGCAACCGGCTCTCGCGCCGCGGCGCCGGCTATCTCGCGACCTTCGCCACCTTCGTCGCCTTCGTCGGCGCCGTGATCTCGTTCGCGACGCTCCTCTCGCACGACGGGGGCGACCGCTCGCACGTCTCGACCGCGTGGACGTGGATCGGCGCCGGCTCGTACCACTCGGGCTTCTCGATCCTGGTCGACCCGCTGAGCGTGATGATGATGCTGATCGTCTCGGGCGTCGGGTCGCTGATCGTCGGCTACTCGATCGGCTACATGGACGGCGACGACGAGGAGCGCCGCTACTTCGCGTACATGGCGCTCTTCGTCTTCTCGATGCTGCTCCTCGTCCAAGGCGGGAACCTGGTCCTGCTGCTGGCGGGCTGGGGGATGGTCGGGCTCTCCTCGTACCTGCTGATCGGGTTCTGGCACGAGCGGCCGTCCGCAGTCGCGGCCGCGAAGAAGGCGTTCGTGATGAACGCGATCGGGGACGCGACGATGGCGCTCGCGCTCTTCCTCCTGATCCAGAAGACGGGCTCGCTCGACTTCGGCGACGTCTTCGCGCGGCAGGGCTTCCTCGGCGGATGGGCGATCAACCTGATCGCGCTCGGCCTCCTCGGCGGCGCCGTCGCGAAGTCGGCGCAGCTGCCACTCCAGACGTGGCTTCCGGACGCGATGGAGGGCCCGACGCCGGTCAGCGCGCTCATCCACGCCGCCACGATGGTCACGGCCGGCGTCTACCTGATCGTCCGCACGCACCCGATCTTCGAGCAGGCGCCGAAGATCGAGGACCTCGCGGCGGGGCTCGGCGCGGCGACGCTCCTGATGGCCGGGCTGATCGCGCTCGTCCAGACCGACATCAAGCGCGTGATCGCCTACTCGACCATGTCCCAGATCGGCTACATGTTCCTCGGCGCAGGGCTCGGCGCCTACGCGAACGGAATGTTCCACCTGATGACGCACGCCTTCTTCAAGGCGCTGCTCTTCATGGCCGCCGGGATCGTCATCCACGCGCTCGCCGGCGAGCAGGACATCCGGAAGATGGGCGGCCTCGGGAAGCTGATGCCGTTCACGCGCTGGTGCTTCCTGATCGGCTCGCTCGCGCTGGTCGGGATCTTCCCGTTCGCCGGGTTCTTCTCGAAGGACTCGATCCTCGCGGCGGCGATGGACCGCGGCTGGTACGGCTACGTCCTCTGGGCGGCCGGCCTCGCGGGGACGCTGCTGACGGGCCTCTACACCTTCCGGATGTACTTCGTCGTCTTCGGCGGCGACCGCTCGGCCTTCGTCCGCGAGCACTTCCACCACGGGGAGGGGCACGGCGAGGGGCCGTTCTCGATGACGGCGACGGTCGCGATCCTCGCGGCGCTCGCGCTCGTCGGCGGGTGGATCCAGTGGGCGCCGCTCTGGCATCCGGTGACGACCTGGCTCGACCCGGTCGCGCGGCCGATCGTCGAGCCGGCGAACTGGATGGAGTGGACGTCGAGCGGCGTGGCGCTCGCTCTGGGCCTCGTCGGGATCCTGCTCGCGCGGGCCTTCTACGGCGTGCCGGTGCGCCGGCGGCGGCCGGTGCCGCGCGTGGCGGCCGTCCAGCGCGCGCTCGAGCACAAGCTCTACTTCGACGAGGCGTACGACCTCGCGTTCTACCGGCCGGCCGTTGCAGTCGCGCACGCGCTGGGCCGGTTCCTCGAGCGGCCGCTGATCTTGCGGACGAGCGGGGAGGTCGCCGAAGGCTCGGTCGACGTCGCCCGCGGCTTCTCGCGCCTCCAGACGGGGCTCGTGCGGACGTACGCGCTCGCGATCGCGTCGAGCCTCGCCGTCATCGCCGTCGTCTTCGTGGCGGTCCGATGACGACCGCGCTGATCGTCCTGCCGCTCGGCGCCGCTCTAGCCGTCTGGCTGCTGCCGTTCCCGAGGTTCTGGGCCGGCGGGTTCGCCCTCCTCGCGAGCCTCGCCGAGGTCGGGCTCTGGATCGAGACGCTCGTCCGCTTCGACTTCAACGGCTCGGGACTCCAGTTCTCCCAGCGCTGGAGCTGGTTCAGCGACCTGAACGTCTCGTACCACGTCGGGATGTTCCCGTTCTCGCTCTGGCTGGTCGGGCTGACGGTCGTCGTGCTGGCCGCGACGGTGGCGTACGCGGTCTGGGTGGGGCGCGAGCGGCCACGCGCCTACTTCGGCCTGATGCTCTTCCTGACGGCCGCGATCGTCGGCGTCTTCACCGCGCAGGACCTGCTGCTCTTCTACGCGTTCTTCGAGGCGATGTTGATCCCGCTCTACGTGCTCGTCGGGGTGTGGGGCGGCGCAGGGCGGCTCGGCGCGACGGTCAAGTTCGTGATCTACACGATGGCCGGGTCGCTGCTGATGCTCGCGGCGATCGTCGTCTACGGGCTCCAGCAGGGAACCTTCGACCTGGTCGACATCGGGCCGAGCTCGAGCGACTGGATCTTCCTCGGCTTCGTCGTCGCGTTCGCGATCAAGGGGCCGCTCTTCCCGTTCCACGGCTGGCTCCCGGACGCGTATCGCGAGTCGTCGCCCGAGGTCGCGGCCGTGCTTTCGGGGGTCGTGTCGAAGGCGGCCGCTTACGGCTTCGTCCGGATCGCGATCGCGAAGTTCCCCGGGCCGACGCACGACCTGCGCGCGCCGATCCTCGCCCTGGCCGCGGTCGGGCTGATCTACGGCTCGCTGCTCGCCTTCCGCGCACCGGACGTCCGCGGCGTCGTCGCCTACTCGAGCCTCGCGCAGACGGGCCTGATCACCCTCGGGATCTTCGCCGTCAACGACCTCGGGCTCTCCGGTGCCGTCCTCCAGATGGTGAACCACGGACTAGTCTCGGCCGCGCTCTTCCTGCTCGCCGGGATGATCGAGCGGCGCACTTCGACCGGCGAGTTCGCGCTCCTCGGCGGGATGGCGCGCGGCCGGCCCGCCCTGGCGACGGTGCTGATGACGACCGGGATCGTCGCTTTGGCCGTGCCCTTTTCGAGCGCCTTCGCCGGCGAGTTCCTCATCCTCGCGGGCGTCTTCCAGCAGGGCTGGGGCTGGGCGGTCGCCGGCGCGGTCGCGATCGTGCTCGCGGCGATGTACATGCTGCGGCTGATCTCGGCCGTCCTGCACCAGGACGTCGGGCTTGCGGTGCCGACCGCAGCTCTGGACCTGCGGCCCGCCGAGCTCGGCGTCGTGGTGCCGCTCGTCGGCGCGCTGCTCGCGCTCTCGGCCTGGCCGGCGGCGATCAGCCAACGCTCGTTCCCCGCCAACCAGCCGACGGCGACGATCCAGGGCGTGCTCCTGCCTTCCGCGGCCCCCACCAAAGGCCAGACCGTCACCCTCATCGTCAGCAACGCGAAGCCGAGTCCGAAGCCGTGATCCACCGCCCGCATGTCGACTGGCTCACGCTCGCGCCGTCGAATGCGCTCCTCGCGGCCGCGGGGATCGCGCTGCTCGTCGCCGTCCTCGTGCCGAGGCGCGCGCGCCGCCCGCTCACCGCGATCGTCGTCGCGATCGGCTTCGTCGTCGCCTTCGTCTTCGCGGCCGTCCTCTACAAGCACAGCCCGCACGCGCACGAGGAGATCGGCGCCGCGATGCGGCGCGACCGCTTCGGCGCCCTCGCGCAGATGATCATCGCGGGCTCCGGGCTCCTCGCGATCGGGATCACCTACGGCGAGCGCTCGAGCGACGACCACATCGGCGAGTACTTCGCGATGTTCGCCGCGGCCGGCGCGGGCATGGCCTTCTTCGTCACGGCCAACAACCTCATGACCCTCTTCCTCGCGCTCGAGTGGTTCTCGATCGCGCTGTACGTCCTCTGCGCGATCGACCGGGAGCTGGTCGGCGCGCTCGAAGCGGGCCTGAAGTACCTCGTCGTCGGGAGCTTCGGATCGGCGGTGCTGCTCTTCGGCTCCGCGCTCGTCTACGGCGCGACGGGGACGATCCGCTTCGGCGGGATCGCGTCAGCCGTCTCGTCGCAGGGCCTCCAGCACGACTACCTGCTCGTCTTCGGCCTCGCGATGATCCTCGCTGGCCTCGGCTTCAAGGCGTCCGCGGCGCCGTTCCACATGTGGACGCCCGACGTATACCAGGGCGCGCCCACTCCGGTCACGGGCTTCATGGCCGCGGCCACGAAGACGGTGGCGCTCGTGGTCATGCTCCGCGTGCTCGTGACCGCGTTCCCGCAGGAGGAGCACCTGTGGTCGGTCACGCTCGCCGCGATCGCGTGCGCGTCGCTCGCGGTCGGGAACTTCGCCGCGCTCGTCCAGCGGAACGTGAAGCGGATGCTCGCGTACTCGTCGATCTCGCACGCGGGCTTCATGCTGATCCCGCTCTCGACCGGCTCCGTGCTCGGCGGGAAGGCGCTCCTCTACTACCTGATCCCGTACTCGGCGATGAACCTCGGCGCGTTCGGGGTCGTCGCGGCGCGGGAGCGGGAGCTCGGCCGGGTGGTCACGCTCGACAACCTCGCCGGGCTCGGCTGGGAGCGGCCGTTCCTCGGCTTCTCGCTCGCCGCGTTCATGTTCGGCTTCGTCGGCTTCCCGCTGCTCGGCGGGTTCGTCGGGAAGTTCTACGCGTTCGCGGCCGCGTACAAGCACGGCTGGACGTGGCTCGTGATCGTCGGCGTGCTCGCGACGCTCGTCAGCCTCTACTACTACCTCGCCGTGATCCGGGCGCTCTTCATGCGGAGCTCGGCCGAGCTGCAGCTCGCGCCGGCCGGGGGCGCGCCGCCGCCCGAGCGGCTGCTCCACGTATCGGTCTTCGCGTGCCTCGCGATCTCGGTCGCGTCGTTCTTCGCCGTGCAGCCGCTAATCGACCTGGCGAACCACGCGGCGCGGTCGCTGCCGCTCTAGCCGCCCGCGGGCGAGATCGAGCGCGCTCTGCGCCGCGAGCAGCGCGAGCGCGAGGACGAGCGCCGAGAGCGCGACCGCCGGCACGGTTCCCTGCTGGAGCGACGGCGCGCGAAGGGCCGTCCCGAAGACGACGAGGAGGAGCGCGAGGCCGTTCATCCACGCGTGGATCGGGCTCGAGCCCTCGAGGTAGTCGCCGAACGCGTCGATCGCCGCCACCGCGAGCGCCGGGATGGCGGCGAAGAGGACGTAGAAGGAGAGGCGGTGCCCGCCTTGGGCGTCGGCGAGCACCGCGGCGACGACGAGCGAGGGGGAGAGCGCGCGTCGGAGCACTGCGCGCAGGTTCGCGGTCGCGTCGGACGTTCCTGCGCTCCTGCGTTACGCTCACGGCCGCCCAGCACGCGAAAGGAGCTCCAGTGGCAGACGCTTCGCTGACGTGGCTCGGCCACGCCGCGTTCCGAATCGACACGCCCGGCGGCAAGCGGATCTACGTCGACCCGTTCCTCTCGGGCAACCCGAAGTGCCCGGACGGCGAGAAGGAGCCCGAGCGGATCGACGTGATCGCCGTCACGCACGGCCATGGCGACCACGTCGGCGACACCGTCGAGCTCGCGAAGCGCTTCTCGCCGGAGATCGTGACCCAGGTCGAGCTGAAGGGGTGGCTCGGCGCTCAGGGCGCGCCCGTGGGGGACATGCCCGGACCGAACAAGGGCGGGACGGTCGAGGCGGCCGGCGTCCGGTTCACGATGACGAACGCCTTCCACTCGAGCTCGAGCGACGACGGCGCGTACACGGGCGAGTCGTGCGGGATCGTCGTCACGCTCGAAGACGGGAAGAAGCTCTACTTCGCCGGCGACACGTGCGTCTTCTCCGACATGCAGCTGATCGGGCTGATCTACTCGCCCGACGTCGCCATCCTGCCGATCGGCGGCCACTTCACGATGGATCCGAAGGAGGCGGCGGTCGCGCTCGAGCTGCTCGGGACGCGACGCTGCGTGCCGTGTCACTACGGGACGTTCCCGATCCTCGTCGGGACGCCGGAGGAGCTCCGCGAGCTCGCGCCGGGGGTCGACGTGGTCGACGTCGAGCCGGGGGGCACGATCGAGCTGTGAGGGAGCGCTGGCTCGGCGCGACCGGCGTGCGCGTCCCGCAGATCGCGGTCGAGGGCGACCCGGCGGTTCCGATCACTCCCGAGACGCTGGTCGTGGACGACGTCTCGGACGTGCACTCGCTCCATGCCGCGCACGTCGAGGGGCGGCCGGTGGTGGCGCGCGCCTCGACGGCCGACGGCGTGCTGGCCGCGCTGCGGCGACCGGAGGTCGCTTGCGTCCTCGTCCCGGAGACGGCTCGCGAGCTGCTCGACCTCGACCTGGTGGCGCTGACGTATGGCTCGTAGGCCGGTCGTCGCGACCTTTTCCATCGCCGCGTGCGACTTGGACGCGCGCCAGTGGGGCGTCGCGACCCAGTCGAAGTTCCTCTCGGTCGGGTCGGTCGTTCCGTGGGCGGAGCCGGAGGTCGGTGCGATCGCGACACAGGCGTACGCGAACCCGCGCTACGGGCCGAACGGGCTCCAGCTCCTGCGCGACGGCTTCTCGGCGGCCGAGGTGGTCGAACGGCTGACCGAGGCCGACGACGGGCGCGACCACCGCCAGCTCGGCGTGGTGGACGGCCGGGGCGACGCGGCGACCTACACCGGCAGCGACTGCATGGCGTGGGCCGGCGGCCGCATCGGGCCGTGCTACGCCGCGCAGGGGAACATCCTCGTCTCCGAGGCGACCGTCGACGCTCTAGCCGAGACCTTCGAGGCGCGCGCCGACCTGCCGCTCGCCGAGCGCCTGGTCGAATGTCTCTTCGCCGCGCAGGCCGCCGGCGGCGACTCGCGCGGCCAGCAGTCCTCGGCGCTTTTGGTGGTCGAGCGCGACGGCGGCTACGGCAAGCTCTCCGACGTCCTCGTCGACCTCCGCGTGGACGACCACGAGCGGCCGATCGAGGAGCTCCAGCGCCTCTACGCCCTCCACGACGCGATCTTCGGCAAGACGCCGCGCGAGCAGTGGATCGATGTCGACGCCGAGCTCGCGGCGGAGCTCCGCGAGCGGCTGGGGCTGCTCGGCTACGAGGGCGAGCTCGCCGACGCGCTCTTCCACTGGGCCGGCAACGAGAACCTCGAGGAGCGCGTCGACGGGGCCGAGTCGATCGATCCAGTCGTGCTCGAGGAGCTGCGGTCGCGGTGACGCGCGGCTGGGAGGTGGCGGGGCTCGAGGAGATCGTCGGGCCGCGCTCGCGGCACGGCTTCGACTGGCACCCGGTGCGGCGGCACTTCGAGATCTCGTCGTTCGGCGCGAACGCGAACGCGGCGCGCGAGGCCGGCGACGTCGTCGTCGACGAGCACGACGAGGCGCACGGCGACGGCGGGCAGGAGGAGCTCTACGTCGTGCTGCGCGGGCGGGCGCTCTTCGTCGTGGACGGCGAGGAGGTCGAAGCTCCCGCCGGCACGTTCGTCTTCCTCCGCGACCCGGCGGTTCGCCGCGGAGCGACGGCTCTGGAGCCGGGAACCGTCGTGTTCGCGGTCGGAGGACGACCGGGGCAGGCGTTCGTCCCATCGAGCTGGGAGCACGCGCGCTTTGCGGTCGAGCTGTCGGAGCGCGGCGACAACGAGGGCGCGGTGCGCGTGATGGAGGAGGCGCTCGCCGAGCGGCCCGACCACGCGGGGGTCCTCTACGACCTCGCGTGCTTCGAGGCGCTCGCCGGCCGGCGGGACGCCGCGCTCGAGCACCTGCGCCGCTCGATCGAGCTCGACCCGCAGTACCGCGACTACGCGCGCGACGACGAGGATTTCGCGCCGGTTCGCGACGACCCCGAGTTCCAGGCGCTCGTCGCGACGTGAGCAAGCCGTACGAGGTCCTGAGCCTCGACAACCTCGCCCGGATCCCGGTCGACGAAGGGCTCGAATGGCGGCCGATCCGGCGGCGGCTCGGCATCCGCTCGTTCGGGACGAATGCGTACACGTCCGAACGGGTCGGCGGCTGGGTGGTCGAGGAGCACGTCGAGGGGACCGGCCACGAGGAGCTCTACGTCGTCGTGTCCGGCCGCGCGCGGTTCACGCTCGACGGCGAAGAGCTCGACGCGCCCGCCGGCACGGTCGTCTTCCTGCCCGAGCGCGAGCACCGTCGTCCCCTCCTCCTCGGACACGGCCTTTCGCCGCACGTCGTGCTCACGCTCGGAGGCTGGCCCGACAAGCCGTTCGAGCCGTCGGCGTGGGAGTGGTACTTCGAGGCGTCGGAGGAGGGGCCGGAGCGCGCGATGGAGATCATCCGCGACGGGATCGCCGAGCTCGGCGAGCGGCCGTGGCTCGTCTACGAGCTCGCGCGGCACGAGGCGCGGGCCGGGCTGGTCGACGAGGCGCGGGCGCATCTCCGGCAGGCAGTCGAGGGCGAGCCGCGGGCGGCGGAGCGGGCGCGAGCGGACGAGCACTTGGCGGAGCTCCTGCCGTGAGCCGCTGGGTCTCGACTCGGGTCGACGAGATCGCGGGGCTCGGCGTGCGGGCGCTCGACGTCGAGGCGCATTCCGGAGACGAAGGCGACGTCCTGATCCCCGAGAGCCATGCGGAAGGCGAAGCGCTCTACGTCGTCCTCGCCGGCCGCGCCGCGTTCACGATCGAGGGCGACGAGGTCGACGCGCCGGCGCGGACGCTCGTCTACGTGCGCGACCCTCACGCAATGCGGAGCGCGATCGCCGCGGCGCCGCAAACGACGATCATCGCCGCGCGCGGCAAGGCGTCGCCGACGTAGCGACACTGCGTGTCCCCGGAGGACCGGTCCGGGTGGCAGCCACTCATGAAGAAGCGTCACGGCTTCGTCACAAGACTGCATCGACCTGCGTGGCGCCCCTGCCACGCGAGACTGTCTCCGTCGGCCGCGTCCCGGTGGCAGCCACTCAGCGGCTTCGTCCACAGGCCGTCGCCGCCCGCACGACGGAGTCACCGCTCCCCGGGCAGCCGCAGCCGCGGATGGCGCTCGCGGAAGTCGCTCGGGCCGAGCTCGCCGTCGAGGACGACGAGGAACGCGCCGTACTCCGGCCCGGCCGACAGCTCGACGACGAGCTGGAGACCGAGCGCAAGCGCAAACGCCTTGTGCGCCTGCTCCCCGCCGAACGGGACGAGGTCGTCGGGAGAGGCCGCGCCGCGCAGGACGTCGCCATACGTGACCTTCCCCATAGAGACGTCCACGACGATCGGCACGCCGTCGGTCGTCGGGATCCCGATCGCGAGCGGGTTCGTCCCGACCACCGGCGGCCCGCCGTCCGGATGCGCCAGCCGCGGCGGTGAGGTCGCCGTCAGCAGCGCGACGAGGCCGGCCTCCGCCAGCCACCGCACCCAGTAGCCGAGCGCACCCGTCGGGAAGCAGCGAGCCGCCGTGACGACACGCGCCGGCGACGGCGGCTTCTCCACGAGCGACGCACAAATCGCCGCGAGGGTGAGGTAGCCGAGCGCGCCGTTCCCGTCCCAGTGCTCGAAGCCGGGGTACGACGCGACCTGCTCCGGCTTCGCACCCGGGTCGATGTCCGGCAGCGTCTCGAGCCACTCGATCCGCGAATACCCGTGCCCGGCCTTGCCGCGCCGCTCCGCGTCGTCGAAGTGCTCGAACAGCGTCTGCGCGTCGCCCTCGTCGAAGCCGAGCGCGCGCAACCGGTCGAGTGCCTCCTCCGGCTCCATCCCGCGAGTCTAGGCGCGTAGGGTCTCGGCCCATGCGGATGAATCTCCTCGACGACGAGAGCTGGCTCGAACGAACGTGGCCGCCAGAGCGACCCGGCTATGCCTGGCGGAGGAAGCGCGTCGCCGGAGAAAACCTCGGCGCGAGCCTGTACGAGCTACCGCCCGGCCAACGGACGTTCCCGTACCACTACGAGCTCGGAAACGACGAGCTGCTCGTCGTCGTCAGCGGACGGCCGACGCTTCGCACACCCGACGGCGAGAGCGAGCTCGAGCCCGGCGACTGCGTCCTCTTACCGAGCGGGCCGGAGGGCGCGCATCAGCTCTCGAACCGAACCGAAGAGCCGGTGCGCATCCTGCTCGTCTCGAACTTCGCGCTCCCGCGCGCGGCCGTCCAGCCGGACAGCGGCAAGATCATGATCCGGTGGGGCGACGGGCCCGACGAGCGCAAGTGGTTCCGACTCGCGGGCGAAGCGGACTATTCCGCCGCGGCTGCCTCTTCATAAAGCGGACGAACGACAAAAAGGTGGGCGAAGAAGATCTCGACGAAGCGGAGGCATACGCCGCGATCGACGACGTCGGAACCTGGACGATCGTCTCCGAAGAAGGGTTCGATCCCCGTGAGTACTTCGCCGCCGTTCCCACCGAGGAGGCCGAGCGGGTCTACTGGGCCGGCCGGGAGGCTGGTCGCCCATACATAGAGGTCGCAGAGTTCGACTGAGAGGTGTCCGCTGCGCTCAGGTGGCGAGCGTCAGCGGCTTGACGATCCCGACGCCGCGCTCGCGCTTCGTCGCGTGGATCGCCTCCGCGATGCGGACGAGCTCGGCCGCTGTCTCCGACTCCGGCCCCGCGGTTACCAGCGGCTCGCCGACATCCCCGCACTCGCGGAGCTCGGCATCCAAAGGCACCCGGCCGAGCAGCGGCACGTCGAGATCGGCGGCCAGGGCAGCCCCGCCGCCCGAGCCGAAGACGTCGCCGCTCATGTTCTCGACCACGCCGATCAGGCGCATGTTCGTCTTCCGGGCCATCACGGCCGCGCGCGCCGCGACCTCCTGCGCCAAGGGCTGCGGCGTCGTGACGAGCACCGCCTCGGCGCGCGGGAGCAGCTGACCCAAGGAGATCGACACGTCGCCCGTCCCGGGAGGCATGTCCACGAGCAGCGTGTCCAGCTCGCCCCAGTGGACGTCGGAGAGGAACTGCTCGAGCGCACGGTGGAGCATCGGGCCGCGCCACATCACCGGCTCGTTGTTCTCGAGGAAGAAGCCGATCGACATCAGCTTCAGATCGTGCGAGACCGGCGGGACGATCATCCGGTCGACGAGCACGGGCTTCTGCCGGATCCCGAGCATGTGCGGGATCGAGTGCCCGTAGACGTCGGCGTCGAGGATTCCCGTGCGATGGCCTAGCGACGCAAACGCCGCCGCGAGGTTGACCGAGACCGTCGACTTGCCGACGCCGCCCTTGCCGCTCGCGATCGCGAGCACACGCGTGGAGGCATCGAGCGAGATTCCCTTCGTGCGCTCGGTGACGCCGCCGCGGAGCTTCGTCGTCAGCGCCTGCCGCTCCTCGGGCGTCATGACGTCGAAGCCGAGCGCGACCCGCTCGACGCCGGGAACCGACGCGAGCACGCGCTGCACCTGATCCTGGAAGCTCGACCGGAGCGGGCAGCCGGCGACCGTGAGCGCGATCGTGACCCGCACGTCGCCGCCCGAGATCCCCACCTCGCGAACCATGTCCAGCTCCGTCACCGGACGGCGCAGCTCGGGGTCGATGACCTGCTCGAGCGCCTTCAGGATGGCTTCGCGCTCAGGCTCCACGGCTTGAGGGTAGCGGTATGCTCGCGGCCGTGGTCGAGGTCTCGGGCATCTCGGTTCTCGGCCCGATCGAAGGCCGCGCGGCCGAGGTGCTGACGCCCGAGGCGCTCCAGTTCGTGGCGCGCCTCCACGAGCAGTTCGACTCCGAACGCCGGCGACTGCTAACCGACCGCGTGCGCCGCCAGCAAGAGCTCGACGCCGGCGAGCTTCCAGAGTTCGCCGACGAGCACCGCGACGCGGACTGGAGCGTCCCGCCGGCTCCCGCCGACCTTGCCGAGCGCAAGATCGAGATCACCGGCCCGGTCGACCGGAAGATGATCATCAACGCGCTCAACTCGGGCGCGAGCGCGTTCATGGCCGACTTCGAGGACGCGACCGCGCCGACCTGGGCGAACGTCGTCAGCGGGCAGGTGAACCTCGCCGACGCCGTAAGGGGCACGATCGAGCTCGAGACCCCCGACAAGACCTACCGCCTCGTGGCGAACCCGGCGACGCTGATGGTCAGGCCGCGCGGCTGGCACCTCCCCGAGAAGCACGTCGAGATCGGCGGCGGGCCGGCTTCCGGAAGCCTTTTCGACTTCGGCCTCTACGTCTTCCACAACGCGCGGGCGCTCCTCGAGCGCGGGAGCGGCCCGTACCTCTACCTCCCAAAGCTCGAGAGCCGGCACGAGGCGCGGCTCTGGGCCGACGTCTTCCGCGCCGCCGAGGACGCGCTCGGCCTCGACCGCGGCACGCTCCGCGCGACCGTGCTCGTCGAGAACGTGCTCTCGGCCTTCGAGATGGACGAGATCCTCTGGGAGCTGCGCGAGCACGCGCTCGGCCTCAACGCCGGCCGCTGGGACTACATCTTCAGCATCGTCAAGAAGCTGCGCGTGCGGCAGGACGTGGTTCTTCCGGACAGGGCGCAGGTGACCATGACCGTCCCGTTCATGCGCGCCTACACCGAGCTGCTCGTCCAGACGTGCCACCGCCGCGGCGCGCACGCAATGGGCGGCATGGCCGCCTTCGTGCCGAGCCGCCGAGATCCGGAGGTGAACGAGGCCGCGCTCGCGAAGGTGCGCGAGGACAAGGCGCGCGAGGCGGGCGACGGCTTCGACGGCACGTGGGTCGCGCACCCCGACCTCGTCGCGACCGCCCGCGAAGAGCTCGACCGCGTCATCGGGGATAGGCCCAACCAGGTCGACCGCCAGCGCGACGACGTCCACGTCGAGGCCGCCGACCTGCTCGACATCCGCGTCCCCGGCGGCGAGATCACCGAAGCGGGTGTCGAGACGAACGTCGCCGTCGGCCTGCGCTACCTCGACTCGTGGCTCCGCGGCACCGGGGCCGTGACGATCTTCAACCTGATGGAGGACGCTGCGACCGCGGAGATCTCGCGCTCGCAGATCTGGCAGTGGGTCCGGCACGGCGCGGTCACCGCCGATCGAGTCCGCGAGCTCGGCGACCGCGAGCTGGAGCGCGACGCCCCCGCGCGCCGCCTCTTCGAGCAGGTCGCGCTCGGCGAGGAGTTCGTCGACTTCCTGACGCTGCCAGGCTACGAGCTGCTCGACTAAACCGCTTACGGCCCGCTACCAGGTGGCGTGGTAAACGGCGCGACGCTCGCGGCGAGTTCCGATAGCGCGTCGTCGTTGAAAGCGAGCCGATCTCGCGGCCATTTAACGCAAGCCGATTCTTGCGGCCACAGACGCAGGAGTCCGACCGAAAGCGCGCGACGATCGTTGAGCGTCGTCTCACTGTTCGTGAAGTGACCGATTACCTGAAATACAAGTCGGAAAACACCGAATGTTGCGACGAAACCGGCCGGAGCGCCATCTGCGCGACTCGCGAGGCCCAGGGGTCGAAAATCTGCCCAAATCGCCTTGCGACTTCCGAGATATGCCCCGCAGAGGACAACGTTGTTCTCGTGGGGGATGCGTTCGAGGCGTAGCGCGTGATAGAAGCCACGCGGCACGATTGGCTTCCCGCTCGCAAGGTCGAGCATCAGGGCTGTCTTCACAGCCCAAGTCGCGAGTCGCACTTGGTCATGAAGCCCCAGGGGACGTTCCTGCCCCATCATCATTGGCCCAAGCAAAGGCTCAATGTCGCGTTCGAGGACGGACAGCCAACGGTTGTTGCAAAGGGAGCAGACGGGAGCGGTCATCGGCACGGAGCGAACCCGCCGAGAGCCTGTGTCCGTCTTCATCTTGAGGAAGCCGCCGCGCCTCAGCCTGTTCGAAACCCATTTCGGAAACACGTGCTCGTCTGTCAGTTCGGTCCGAGCGCAGAACGCACATGATCCATCGGTTGGCGGTACATCCAACGCCGGAAGTGCACCGGCCTCCTCGTCGATCATTAGCGCCGGCAAGTTGTCTTCCAGCTCCGCAGTCCGGCCTTCAAGCCGATACTTCGCCAACGGTGCGCAGTCTCCATGGGCAACTCCAAGGAAGTAGAGGTCCTCGGCAGCGAAGATTTCATCAGCCGGACGCGTCGTGTACGAAAGCTGGGGCTTGGTCTCCCACGCGATCAACAGCGAACCGTCTCGTCTCCCTCCAAAGCAGACATGCGAGTCGCGCGCTGTCACAACCCGGCGACCGCACCCGAGGCAAGAAGCGCTGCGAGAGCCGGGTAAATCTCCTCTATAAGACCGCATACGCGCCACTAACGTCTTGACCTGACTCCGAGGGAACAGTTGTTCGCTCAGGTTATCGAAACGCGTCGGATCTCCCTCCACTATTACCGAGCCGCTCCTTCAACCAGAGCGCGTTCCGAACCGCGAACCCCTCCCAGTCGTTGTTGAAGTAGACGTAGCGGTCGACGCCGAGGCCCTCGAGCCAGCGCGCCCACGCCTCGAGCTGCTCCTCGCTGTAGTCGCCGCGCGGGCCGAGGCCGCCGTGGAAGCGGACGAACGTCCAGTCGGCGGTCAGCTCGCGGGTCTGGAACGGCCGGCGCGGGTCGTCGCCGATCACGAGCGCCGCGCCGTGCGCCCGCAGCAGCTCGTACACCTCGGGGACGAACCAGCTCGCGTGCCGGAACTCGAAGCAGTGGCGGCCCGGCGGAAGCGACGCGAGAGCGCCCGCCAGCCGCTCGTCGTCGCGCTGGAAGTTCCCCGGCAGCTGCCAGAGCACCGGCCCCAGCTTCGGCGAGCGGACGAGCGGCTCGATCCGCGAGTAGAACAGCTCGAGCGACGGCGGCAGCTCCTGCAGGCGCTTCAGGTGCGTCACGTAACGGCTCATCTTCACCGCGAAGAGGAAGTCCGGACGGCTCTCCTCCACCCAGCGGGCGACCGCCTCCACGCGCGGCAGCCGGTAGAAGGTCGCGTTGATCTCGACCGTGTCGAAGAATTGCGCGTAGTGCTCGAGCCAGCGGCGCGGCGGCAAGCGCGGCGGGTAGAAGACGCCGTTACGCCAGTGCTTGTAGTTCCAGCCGGAGCAGCCTATGCGGAGAGCGCCGCCGCGAGCCTTTGGCACAGCTCGGGAGTACCCGCGGCGACCACGCGCGAACGCGCCTCGAGGTCGAGCGGCGCGTCGAGGAACGGCGGCGTCTCGACCAGCTCGATCGCGAGGCCGCGCTCGCGCACGAGCAGCTGGGCGGCGGCGACGTCGACCGCGCGGGCACCCTTGAGCGAGCAGACGCCGTCGAGCCGGCCCGCTGCGAGGTTGCAGAGCGCGAGCGCGAGCGAGCCCATGATCCGCAGCCGGTACGCCAGCCCGACCACCGCCGAGGCCTTCTCCGCGACGAGCGAGGTCAGCGTCGCCTCGAACGCGAGCGTCTCGATCACGTCCTTCGGGCGCTCCGAGCCCAGCGGCGCACCGTCGAGCTGCGCGCCGCCGCCGCGCGTCGCCGTCCACTCCTCACCGCTGCCGAAGTCGTAGAGGTAGCCGAGCTCGACGTCGCGCATCGCCGGCCCGTCCGCGACCGCGATCGAGAGGCAGAAGTGCGGGATCCCGCGCTTCGCGTTGAGCGAGCCGTCGATCGGGTCGAGGACGACGCGCGTGGGCCCGCCTCGGCCGAACGTCTTCTCGCCGAGCTCCTCCGAGACGAGGAGGAAGTCGCGGCCGGTCGCGGCGAGCCGCTCGACCACGACCCGCTCCGCCGCGGCGTCGATCACCGTGGTCTCGTCGCCGCCTTCGCCCTCGCCGACCACCGGCTCCCGTGCGGCTCGGCCCTGCAGCTCGGCGAGCACGCGGCGCACGTCCTCCGCGGCCGCGCGGCAGGGCTCGAGCCAGGGGCTCACAGAGGCTGGAACAGCAACCCCGAGACGAGCTTGGGAAAGAAGTACGTGCTCTTCTGCGGCATCGTCTCGCCGCGCTCCGCGACCGCGAAGACGTCCTCGATCCGCGTCGGGCGCAGGAGAAACGCGGCCTCGGCCTCGCCGCGGTCGACGGCCGCGACGGCCTCCTCGGCGCGCGGCGTGTACGAGACGTCCGCGTCCCCGACGAGGTCGGCGACGAAGGCCGTGTCGAGGAGCGGCACCGGCGCCTCCAGGATCTCGGTCACGCCGCCGCGGCCGTAGTAGACGGCGACCGGCTTCTCGCGCGGGAACGACGCGATCCGCTGCAGCGCCTCGAGCGGCCCCTCGTCGACGCCCTCGCGCACCTGCAGCCGGCCGTCGAGCCCGTCGACGATCCGGTGCGTCGGGAAGATCGTCAGGCCCTCGTCGTGCGTGGAGACGAGGACGACCATCATGTACGCGCTCGCCTCGGTCCCGTCTTCCGCGTGGAACGCGAGGGCCGTCTCGTAGCGGTGGTGCCCGTCCGCGATCAGGAGCTGCCGGCTCGAGAAGTCGGGCGCCTCGTCGACGCGCCAGAGGGTCGCGCCCTCGACGGCGAGATCCGGCTCGCGCGGCGGCGGCTCGACCGCCGGCCCGTCATAGAGGAGGAAGATCGGCTCGAGCTGCGCCCGCACCGCGCGCAGGAGGCGGAGGCGCCCCTCCTTCGGGCCCGAG
>Ga0081539_10000869_pt1 | contig 57907 bp, 49 predicted proteins | sample TabmetS4T2R2_FD_71023 | JGI IMG/M metagenome (GOLD analysis project Ga0081539, IMG submission 71023) | Tabebuia heterophylla rhizosphere microbial communities from the University of Puerto Rico - S4T2R2 | ecosystem: Host-associated > Plants > Roots > Rhizosphere ...
GTCGCCGTACAACACGATCAGCAAGCCCTGCGCATGCTTCAAGGCATCGGCGGCACAGATCACCGCATGACCGGTGCCCCGCTGCTCGCTCTGCAACACAAACTTCAATTTGTCTGCCGCTGCGACGTCAACTGCCGTGCGCGCTGCCTGCTCGACCTTTTCAGATTGATGACCGACGACGACGAAGATGTTCTCCGGATCGAGCTGAGCGGCGGTCCGCAGCACGTGAGCGATGAGCGGACGACTGCCCAATTTGTGCAGAACTTTGGCTTGATCGCTCTTCATGCGGGTCCCGAGCCCGGCAGCTAAAATCAGAACGTTGACTGGTGTATTCACTGTATTGTCCCCTTATTGAGTCCTCTGCCCTCAGTCCGGAGTCCCAAGCAGTACGACAATTCACTCAGAACTCACGACTTCAGAACTCTTTATTATTGGCCTGAACGGTTTGAACGAATGGCGATGGCAGACGCGGCGTATTATACGTATCTCCCGGCAAAATCCAAACATGCAAGTCTTGGCTTTAAAAACAAATCTGCAGCCGGAGCGGGTCTGAGAGCGAAGCCAAATAAGCGGAATTGATCTCGCCTCCTCGCCGCCCGCTATTGTCCCGACTTTGCATAGTTCGATTGAGAGTAGACTTCGAAAATCGCGCGGCTGAGCCTCTCCGGATCATGCCGCACAAAACGCGCTTCGGAGGCCAATGGTAAAGTGACGAATTGGATCCCTTTCAGATCCGGCGGCACGCGGTCCGGCGGTTCCAGCGCGAGAGCCCTCTCCGCGGCATAGCGCTCGCGCATCTCCGAAGAGATCGGCGCGGAGTTGAAGAGCCCATAATCCAACCGCAATCCCGGAGCATACTTCAAAAGATGTCTCACGTGATCAACGGCGCTGAACCCTTCGGTCTCGTCGAACTCAGTCATGGCGTTACAGATGTAAATCTTCTTCGCCCTCGATTCGACCAGCGCCTGCGCAATCTCTTTGACCAGGAGGTTGGCGATGACGCTGGTGAAGAGTGATCCCGGACCCAGCGTGATCAGGTCGGCCTCAAGGATCGCATCGATCGCAGCCGGTAATGCTCGGGCGAAAGGTGGGCTGAGCTCGAGTTCGTGAATCGGCTCGCCCTGCGATTTGATCGCCACCTGCCCGCGCACCATCCGATGGCCGATTTGCGCAACCAGATCGACGTGATCCAGCGTCGAAGGCAGCACCCGAGCATTGATCCCGAGCATCTCGCTCGCCTGCTCGACCGCCGTCAGAAAATCTCCGCTGAGCTGAGCCAGAGCGAGGATCATTAAATTGCCGAGTGAATGTCCGCCGATTTGACCGTCGCCGGGAAAACGATGGCGAAAGAGCTGGGCGACGAGCCGATCTTCATCCGCCAACGCCACGAGACAGCTGCGGATGTCTCCCGGCGGAAGAATAGCGAACTCACCTCGTAATCGACCTGAACTCTTTCCATCATCGGTGACGGTGACGATGGCTGAGAGAGAAATCTTCTGCTCCGGCAGGTTAATATAGGCTTTTAACCCTTTGAGCAGTGTTGAGAGACCGGTGCCGCCGCCAATGGCGACAAACTTGAGAGGGGCTGTTACGGGCATAAGAGCACTCAATCTTGAGGTGGCTGTTGATGCTCACAAAATGGATTATTAATGCATTGATCGGCGAGCATTAACCGCGCCACCGGTGTTTTATTAATGATATGCGATTCGATGATTTCAGCCACATCTTCCGGCCCTACGCCTCCGTACCAGACATTTTCAGGATAGATCACGACCGTCGGTCCATGCTTGCACTGATCTAAACATCCCGCACGATTCGCTCGCACTGTCCCCTTGAGACCGCGTGCCGCCAGCTCTTTTTTAAAACGCAATTGCAAACTTCCTAACCCTTCGGGATCACAACAGCCCCGTGGATTTTCCGGCGGACGCTGATTTGTGCAGATGAAGATGTGATATTCAAATTTGGCCATGTTTAGCTTCGGTGATATTCCTCCCCTTGAAGTTTTCACGGATGAGGTCTGATTCCTGGTGAATCGTCGCGGTCAGTGTGCCCCAGTTTTTTGCAATGCGTCAAGCTATTAAGGCTATTAAGAAAGATATGAATTTGTGTGAGAAATGACACAAACCTGAACCCGAAATACGAATAATATGCCCCTGCACTTATCGCCCCTAGTTAGTTAAATATAATGGCTTGATAGTGAAAATTTGTGCATAGAAAATGCAGGAAAGCTGTATATTCACGTTCAAAATTTGGCTACGAGCTGGATGAGCTACTGCCTAGATATGGACTAAGTCTCTGCAGTAGAAAGACTTACACTTTGTTTATGGGTCACGCTTGGAAAGGGGGAATGAAAAAATAATGAAGATCTCGAGTGATACACTAAAACTTGCTAGCAGACTCCCGAAGAAAAAGAGGGAAAAAGTGGATGCGATTGTCCGGCGGCACGTTGCGGCTTGTCGGAAGAATGGTTTTCAGCCGGAAAACATGGAACGCGTTTATATTGAGGCGATCGAAATGGTCAATCTCGAGGACCGCTTTCCGGAACCGGTAATTGAGGAGATTCGTGATTGGGAACCGGCGCGTCACTATGATCAATATGTCAGCCCCAAAGCAGCTTAATCCTCAGTTCGGAGTACAAAAATATCTATTTTTTAAGGTCGGGGATGTGGTCTAAAGACACATCCCCGATTTTATTTCGCAAGGTATCGATGACGGCACGTTCCTCTCTCGCTGAGATGAAAATTCACGATTAAGAACAAACTACGACATTCGACAAGCAGCAAATCGCTCGGTATAATCCGCAATCTTAACTTCTGAATTGAACCACACAAGATTGGTGCAGTCGCAACTCGACACCGCACAGTTTGATACTAATAAGCTTTAAGCGAGAGTCTGATCCCACAGTGATCTTGCCGACGGGGTTACCAAGTTGCCGAGAGCAATTGTCTTGATAGTGCTCTGGATAGTGTCCGTCATGAGGCTGGTTCGATTTGGATGTCATTAACGACCAGTGAATCTCGGGTCTTGAATGAAAGTAATGACCATTCAGGACTGAGGAGTAATTAAGGAGTCTTAGGGCGTGAAAAGAACTCTTCAGCTTCTACTCATCTTTGCAATCTTCGGTTTTGCGATTTTTAGCCTCGATAACACCTTCTCTTCAACCAAAGCACAAACCACCACTGACGAACTTTCAATCATTCCATTACCGGTCCCAACCAATGTGATCGGGACTTTTGTGCGGAGCGTCAGTACCGATGGCAAGCGGATCGCCTTTGAATCGATCAACGACTATTTCCCCAACAATACGATCAACAATAAAGACAGTAACACGGAGATCTGGGTCTATGACGTCGATTCGCGGAGCGTCATTCAGATTACCGATACCAAGAACATCACAGATCCCAATGACTCGACCAAGGTCTTGACCGAGATCAATAATGTGACGCCTGTCTTCAGCGGTGATGGAACGAAGCTCGTGTTTGCCTCCAACGCCGCGCTCGGCGGGACCAACAATGATGACGGGAACTATGAGATCTACCTGGCCGATCTGCCGCGCGGTGCGACTCAGGCGACATTTACCCGGCTCACCGATACCGGCACCAATAGCAATGACGAATTTATTAAGGCGATTGCCACCAATTACCAACCGACCATCAATGACGATGGCAGCGTGATCAGCTTCGTTTCGACGCGCCGGGTCTTCAACCAGCTCCCGAATGGGACACCGGCATTTATGGCCTCGAATGACGACGGTAATGGCGATATCTTTGTCTACAATCTGGCGCAGAAGCAATATTCACAGGTGACGATCTCGAAAGACGAAGACATTACCATTCCCTTCGGGATCACCGGGTTCAATTCGAATCCGATCTTGAGCGGTAACGGCCAGACGCTGGCCTTCCTGGCGAATTTCAACTATCCCGGCGCGAACGCCAATAAAAACTCCGATTTCAACGCCGAGATCTATCTTTATAAGGTCGGGGATGCGTCCAATTCATTCACCCAGGTGACCGATACGACAGGCCTCGCGCTCGTTCCGTTTCTGAATATTACAACCGGCCAGTATGGAATCTCGACCAATTCACCGGTGAACTTGCTGGCGGCCACCACTCGGCCGCTCAACCGCGATGGAACGCTGCTTGTCATTGAGTCCGCAGGAAATTTCGACGGGAGTAATGCGGATCGGACGCGTGAAATCTGGCTCTATAACGTCAGCACCAAGGCTTTCACCAAACTCACCAATCAGACGGTCTCGACGGTTCCGACTCAGGATGAGTTGAAACGGCTCGACTATAGTTTCTTTCCCAGCATCAATTCGGCTGGGACCTTTATTTCTCTCGGCGCCACGCTCAACCTCGTGCCGACGAGCCCCAGTGATGTCAAGACCGATAATGCCGACGGCAGCCGCGAAGTCTTTCGCTATGATATTGCCGCCAACAAGTTCCGTCAGCTCAGCTTCACGCCGGCTTCGTCCGCGGTGCTTGACCAGCACAACATCACTTTCCCGGCTTACCTCGATGCGACCGGCAATTTGGCGACGTTCAGCACACTGGCGAGTTCCGTCGGGCCGAACGCTCCGAATCTCTTCGATCTCTTCCAATCGAGGATTCTTCCGGTGACCGGCACGAATGCTCAGGCGCCGGCGCTCGCCAACGCCGCGAGCTTTGATGGCACTCAGATAGCGCGAGGCTCGATTGCTGCCGCCTTCGGAGATTCTCTAGCCAATACGGCGCAGCCCGCACCGGGCGCGAACCTGCCGTTTGAATTGAACGGAGTGACAGTCAACGTTGCCGGAGTGGCGGCTCGCATCTACTACGTTTCTGCCGGGCAGGTCAATTTCGCCCTCCCTCAATATATCGCCAATGGCGATTCGGTCGCTTTCACCATCAACAACAACGGGCTCCTGGCGACGGGCAAGGTTAAAGTGGTGGATGCCGCTCCCGGGGTCTTCATGATCGGCCCTCAACAACCGGCAGCTCAATGCGGAAGGACCTCACCTAATGGCATGGGCTTCGACTTGACAAGCCCCCCCTGTTCGGTCGGCAACGAATCGAATGCCGATGTCCTGGTGATTTTTGGGACGGGTTGGCGCAATTCCGCGAGTGTTCAGGTCAAGATTGGCGATCAGACGCTGACCCCAAGCTTTGCCGGAGCACAGCCGGATTATCCGGGCTTTGATCAGATCAATGTCAATCTCACCAAAGATCTCGCCGAGAAGACCGATCTCGATCTCTCTGTAACTATCTCAGGCTCGACCACGATTGAGAGCAACAAGTCCAAAATCTCTTTCCTCCCATTCCAGAATGCGCTGACGATGGCGAATGCCGCGAGCTTTGAGGGCGGCAATGCCGCTCCCTCATCGAGCGCGATTGCCTATGGTCAGGGCCTCTCTACTGACACGGTTTCGGGCGCCGCATTTCAACTTGCCGGCGTCACCACAACGGTCGCAGGAGTCCCCGCGCTCATGACCTATGTCTCACCGGGGCAGGTCAATTTCATCGTGCCGCAAGAGGTGAAACCGGCCAGTTTAGTTGAAGTGCTCATCAACAATAACGGCACGATTTCACGTGGCCGAGTGAACGTTCTGCAAGCCTCGCCGGGTCTCTTTACTACGACCGGCGACGGCAACGGACGCGTTCTCGCTCAGTGTGGCGTGGTCAATACGGACGGGACGGTGACCTTCACCGGTCCGCCGCCTTGCTCAGTAGGCACTGATGCCAATCCGAATGTTCTTCGCGTCTTTGGTACAGGATGGCGAAATGCTGAGAAGATCGTACTGAAGGTTGGCGATCAGTCTCTGACGCCGACTTTCTTTGGCGCCCAGGATACATTGGGGGTTGACGTGATCGACGTCAAACTCGTGACGGCCCTCGCAGGTAAGGCCGACGTCGATGTGATCGTCACCACGACGGTCGCCTCGACCGATAAGTCAAGCAAGGCCGGCATCAAGATCTCTTTCAATAGCAACTAGCAATCGGAGCTAAATAACAGCTGGGGGCAACGGATTCTGCCGTCCGTTGCCCCCAGCTGTTATCATGAAGACAGTGACCTTACACGACCTCTCTCCAATTGCATAAGGTTATCCCGAGGTTGAACAGTTGAGCCATGAACCGTTCATCAAGTAATGCCTCTGACTCGGCCCTGCCTTTGTAATGTTGATAGGGATATCCATTTGAAGTGCTGGGGTGAATGGCCAATTCAGTCAGTCCGGCCGGCAGCGTTTGCAAATCCGTCATTAACTCCTTGAGTCCATAATTCCCAGCCTGCTTGAAACCCAGGAAGTTATCGTTATGACGGAGATTAAGCTGTGGGACAGCCATTCTGGAGAGCCCCAGAGAAATGCGTAGCCCGGTCATTCCCAAGATTCGTGACGCGCTGTTGAGCCTCTCGTGAGGGATCCTGATGGCATTGATCCCATATTCCCGGCACAATTTCACCGCGCAATGAAAGGCTGGTGGAAAGGCATGAAGATGTTGATGGCTGTCGGCGTGCGTGATCGTGATTCCCAACTCTAATAACCGTTCGATCTGGGCGCGCCATTCGACCTCAAGGGCGTGCGAAACGGCGCGTGAATGGAGCAGCCATCTTTTGATGAGCGCTCCGATTCCGGCAAAGAATCCATATTCTCCCAGCAAAATGCGAATCTGAGACGGGTGAGCAAGAGGCTTCCCCTCAACGGCGTTGAGGTGAATCCCAGCGCTTATTTCCGGGCAAGCACGCAGCGTCTTGATTGCTTCAACGCAACACTCGCCGTTGGCGAGAACTGAAACTCCACCGAGGACGCCCGCTTCGGCTAGTCGCTCAATGGCGTCATTGACTTCGTGGCAAAGACCATAGTCATCAGCATTAATAATCAACCTCTTTGACGAGCTCATTTTCATTAACTAACCGAACCGCTTACCGGCACAGTCATCCTCTCCCGGAATCGCTTCTACTCCGAGCGCTCGCAGGCATCATCTTTGACTCTCATCAGTCCGATGGCGCGCAGCGCATAACCCAAGATTGCCGGAATAACCAGGACTCCAAGCCGTTGCAGGTCTTCCTTGTTGCTCAGGACAAAGATCGGAGGAGCCAAAAAATAGCGAGAGGCAATGACGGAGAGAATAATAGTCATCATACATGATCTCGCCCCCCCATAAAGAGCCGTGAAGACGATCGCGGGAAGAAAGACCAGAAAACTGTATGCGCCGATCAATGGATTAAAGAGAACAGCCACCAGGAGGGCCAGCGTAATAGTTAGAAATCCGATGCCATAACGAATCGCGGGCGAATCGATCGCCAATTGGGACTTCAACAAACCGTTTCGCATCTGTTCGAATAGATACCGAAACAGCTCTTTGAAAATTCCAAAGATGACAGCCGGGCGAGAAAGTGTAGAGATTCCGCGGGTACGTGGATAATAGGTGAGGGGGAACTCGGTGAATTCCAGACCGTTGCGCCGGCACTCTAGAAGCAATTCCGCATCGATGAAAGAGCCTTCTGAACGAAGCCGCATTCTCGGTACGACATGCTTTGGAATAAGTTTGCAGGCGAAATTGACGTCACTCACATCAATCCCTAATAAGACACGACACAAAATATTGTAGCATTTCGAGAGGACCCAACGGCGCACTCCCTCGCCACGATTTTGTCGGCAACCAATGACGATGCGACCGGAATCAGTCGCTGCCAGAAGCTGCGGAATGAGAGTGAAATCGAAAGGCAGGTCGGCGTCCGTGTAGAGGATCCAGTCGCCTTCGGCGGCGGCCAACCCGGTTCTGATCGCCCCGCCCAATCCGCGATTGTGCTCATGATTGATCAGGCGAATGCGCGGATCAGAAGCGGCATAAGACCCGGCAATCTCTGCGGTGCGGTCATGACTGCCGTCATTTACCAGAACCAGTTCCAACTGCCCATGAGGAATGACAAACGATTTAAAGATCGATTCGACCAGCAAAGGAATATTTTCTTCTTCGTTATAAAGCGGAATGACGATGGAGAGCTTTGGGTGACGCGCAGGGTCTCTAAGGAACATAGAACTTCATTCTCCTGGAGCACATAAAAGGGTTACCCGAACGAAAAAACTAAAACCAAACCAGGTTTACGCGCGTCTATGTTTGTGTCAGCAAAAAGACACGGGCAGTCCAGAGCGGTTTATGATGGATCGCTCGAGGGTTTGTCCTAATTCGGGCCAGGTCGCTATTAGCTTGTCAGGGCAAGAGCGTTCCTGGCTCTTTGCTTTTGCGGATATAGTTTAGCCCCTTATACCGCGATGGGAGTCATAATCTTTGCTAAAATTTCAGTGTTTATCCCGGGCGCGTGTGGGCATAACTTGGGCAACCGCGTGTACGGAAGAAAAGCAATTTCGAATCGCCGCAATTTTGCATTGCCTGCGGCATTTTGTAAACTGGAAATCGTGTCTCGAAGAACTTTTGTCATAACCTTCTAACATTAAGAATTACAATCTCTATCGCCCTATCGGCTAATATCTTACATAATGTCATTTTCCCGATCGACTCAATTGCCAATCCTCAAGTGGTCCGCTGTTACCCGCATTACCAATTTATTAAGAACTAATGATTTTGTGGTAGCTTGTCTGTTGACTCTTCTCTGTATGGTGACGCGTGTGCTGGCCATTCCAGCATCGCTTTGGGAATGGGATGATATCTTATTCGCTCGTGCGCTTCATCGTTTCGACTTAATTGCGCATAGCCCACATCCGCCGGGGTTCCCGGTCTTCGTGCTTTTGACCCGGGGCGTCTTCTGGATTCTTCACGATGAACATCGGGCGCTGGTGATCGCGGCTTTTACCTTTTCATCTTTCCTGACCGGAGTCCTCTTCTATTTTTATCGTCAGATCTTTAAAGATCGGCAGATTGCGATTGCGGGCGCATTGCTCGGGAGTTTTATCCCCAATGTCTGGATCTACAGTTGTGCGGGTCGCAGTGATGCTCCCGCGCTCGTCCTGGGGATTCTGGCGTCTACCTTGGTGTTACACGGATTAAAGTCCAGGCGATCGTTATTGATCGGCTGCGCATTACTGGGCTTAGGAATGGGAGTCCGCGTGACAATTCTATTCGTAGTTGCGCCCATGCTGGCCATGGTACTCTTGATCCGACTATCTTCACGCGAGTGGCGGCTAATATTGCAGGCACTCTCGATCATCGCTTTTTGTATTCTTATCTGGTATCTCCCCATGATCTGGCATCAAACCTGGCGGACCTATAGCTCGGTCGTAGCAAATCATCGAAACTATATTTGGCGCACCGATTCAATGTTTGCGCCAAACGGTAACAGCATTCTTTCATATCGCTTCATCCGATATTACAACGATGTCTGGGGCGCCCAATGGATCAGGGACTTGACCTATGCCCTCGCTGCGGTTGGAGTCTTAGTTCTGGCAATTCAAAGACGTTGGCAAACGCTCGGTTGGATGGCAGTAGGATTTCTGCCCTATATGTGCTTCTCGTTTGCGATTACTGCTCCGATGGCTTCCCCTCTCTATTCTCTACCTTACATGCCTCTCTTTACGGGGCTGGCCGCCTATGGAGCGATTAAATTTCCACGCCTGCTCTCAACAAAATTGTCGAACTCGGGCCTTGTTTTCATGACGGCCTTGACCATCTGCGTCGCCGGTTGGACCTATCCGATCATCAAAATGATGCATCACCGGGTGAGCCCTTCGCTCAGCGCCATTCATTACTTGCAACAAACTCTCGACCCCGAGCACGACCTGCTGATTTACGATGGAGTCTTTTCTCCACATGTCAGCCTCTATTTGTCGCGTTTTCGAACTATTCTGCGAAGCGAATCAAAGCCTGCTCGCACGACTCGACCAGATCATTCCGCCGGCGATCTCAACCTGGTCTACTTGACCGAAAGTCCTCTCTCACAACTGAGCATTCAGCATTTCTCCTGGGAAGAAGAGAGAGGCGCGCGGAGGTTATGGAGGTTGAGTTTAGGCCGCTATTTCGATGCTTACATCACCAGAGTTCCCAAGGAAATGGCGGAATTTGAGATGAGCGAAGAAGAGGCGAAAGCGATAAAGTAGGCGAGCCAGGCGAGAGATCTTAAAAGGCCATGCAATTTCAGCGCATCGGAGAGGACATTTTGCGGATCTGCCCGCCGCGCCGGATCAACAATCAGTGCTCGACTCTCTCCTGATCCGAATGGCCGCCATCGTTCGGCAAAAGTCGGAGAGTTAGAATTGACGAAGATAGTCAGCGTCGGCCTGCCGAGCGCCACAGCAATGTGCTGTCCCGCCGAATCGTACCCGATATATTCATCGCTCGCGGCGATGAGGGCAGCGAAAGAACCGATTCCACCCTCCCAGGTCAAGACATCTGCGCCAATCGTTTGCTGTCTGAGTAATTCCGCGGCGTTTCGTTCGTCAGCTTCAATCACGATCTGACCTTGAGCGCGGACCATGGCAGCGATTCGATTGATGTGCTGACGTTCCTCACGGCTCGCGCCCTTGTCCAGGATAATGGTGGAATCTTGTAAGATGCGAAGAATGAGCTCTTCCTCAAACGAATCTGAGATGCGTTTGCCCTCATTGCCGCCGACGCCAAGGCTGATGGTCACGAGGTGTGACGTGCGCCCACCGCGCAACCTCTGGCCGATCGCCTCTCCGAACAGTCGATGCGCTTCAGGTAAAGAGACGTAAGAGAGTGCGCCTCCTCGTGTCCCAAAGAGTTCATCGACCCAACATGAGGTCAATGCGCCGAGAGGGCCGGCATCTGACCGCCGATAACTGCGGCTCTCAAAAAAGAAATAGTTCGTTTCGTCACTCAGCAAGGGTAAAAGCCCGAGTTGTGTTAAGCGCGAATCAGGATCAATCAACCAAAATTCGTCACGCTGGTAGCCTCTCTGCTCATCCGCCACAGCTTTGACGACATCGAGCCAACTTTTAAGACGGGCGAGCACGCCGCCAGTGCGTTCATATGTGATCTCGCGAATGCGCAGGTGCGGATCACCATCAAACAAATCTCTTAGTTTATGTGAACCCAGGATGACAAACTCCGCTGCGGGCAAGACTTTTCGCAGCTTCGCGATGATCACGCTCGTGACGGCCACATCGGCGCCGATCGTCACTCGTGAAAGCAGCAGGACTTTCTTGACCGCACCGAAAGAATGGGGATCTGGAATTCGCGGCTTGAGAACCCGGGATTTGCGGCGGAGGAGATCGGCTTCATCGACCAGATCGAAGCGGCGCAACCCCTCATCCAATTCTTCGCCGCCGGCCACCCGGCGATAGAAATCGATGACCTGTGAAAATACCTGATCATAGAGAGAGCAGAGCGCCGGATCGAACGAATCATTCAGCTTCTCGATGAGGGTTGGGAAAAGCGCCGTGATACCGATCCGGGCGAGACCCGGATCCTTGTCCGCCGTGATTTCACAGAGTAGCGTGACAGCGTCTCGCACATAATTATTGTCATCCGAATAAGGCGGATCATGACGATCCTGATTGATGAGTTGATCGACGGCGCTGAATGCCAATCTTGACGCGGTCTCAGCATTCAGCCCCCCTTCATCTTTGAGTTTTTTAAAGTCAGTAAGTAGTGTCATAAAGCCGGTCACGGATTGATTAAGAGCCGGCCAATCGAGAGCGTCAAAGAAGCGGAAAATTTCGCGATATCTCCGCTTCTTTGGCGCTCTCGATTGACTCCGGCTGCTCTCTTATTCCCCATAAAATGTCGCCCGAACATAAGCTTGACAGCCTATAATGCGGTTGTTAGACTTCCAAGCCTTTCGTACGATTGATTGACTGCTCCATCGCCGCGCTGAGACTGAATCAGCAGTAGTTTCTTGTCCGCGTAGCTTTCGCCCATCGGAGCGCGTGCCTCAATTAATAATATACGGCCGGTTGTCAAATTATTATGACCTGACAACACTTAGCATTGCTTGGAGCATTGATCGATGTTCGATCGATAGATCGATCACAAAATAAATCGGGAGATTAGTTTTTATGCCTGTTTTCAATGGAATTCCAACCCCCACAGATGGAAAGCAGATCACTATTCAAAATGGCTGTCCCCAGGTACCTGACAATCCGATCATTCCGTTTATCGAAGGTGACGGGACGGGCCAGGACATTTGGCGCGCATCGCAACGGGTTTTCGACGCTGCAGTGGCCAAAGCTTACAATGGCCAGCGTCGCATTGTCTGGTACGAAATCTTCGCCGGTGAAAAGTCCCATCAAAAATTCGGCGAGTGGTTGCCGAAAGGCACGCTCGACGCCATTCATCATTTTATCGTCGCGATCAAAGGGCCGTTGACCACTCCGGTCGGCGGCGGTATTCGTTCACTCAATGTGACGCTGCGCCAGGTTCTCGATCTTTACGCCTGTGTTCGTCCGGTGCGTTATTTCTCCGGCGTCCCGGCGCCCGTCAAGAATCCTGAAAAACTGGATGTCGTGATCTTTCGCGAGAACACGGAAGACGTCTATGCCGGGATCGAATTTCAGGAAGGTTCGGACCGGGCGCTCAAAATGATCGACTTCCTGAGTGATCTCGGTTATGAAATTAACAAGGATTCCGGCATCGGCGTCAAGCCGATTTCGATCACCGGAACGAAGAATCTGGTGCGCCGCGCCATCCGTTATGCGATCGAGAGCAAGCGCCCGATGGTCACGCTGGTCCACAAAGGCAACATCATGAAGTACACGGAAGGAGCATTCCGTGACTGGGGCTATCAGTTGGCGAAGGAAGAGTTTCGCGATCAGATCGTGACCGAAGAAGAGGTCACGAAGCAATATGGAGGCAAGGCCCCCGCCGGCAAGATCATTGTCAATGACCGTATTGCCGACGCGATGTTCCAACAGGTTCTCTTACGCCCCGATGAATACTCAGTGATCGCGACGCCCAACCTCAACGGTGATTACCTTTCGGACGCCTGCGCGGCACAGGTCGGCGGGCTCGGAATGGCCCCCGGCGCAAATATCGGAGACAATGCGGCAGTCTTTGAAGCAACGCACGGAACCGCACCGAAATACGCCGGGCTGGATGTCATCAACCCTTCATCCGTGATCCTTTCGGGCGTCATGATGTTCGACTATCTGGGCTGGCGCGAGGCCGGCGAATTGATCATCAACGGCATCGTTCAAACGATCAATCAGAGGAAAGTGACTTACGATCTCGAACGTCTGATGGAGGGCGCGACTAAGGTCAAGACCAGCGAATTCGGTGACGCGATTATCGAGAATATGCAATAACTATCCATTGACTATCGGAGGAAAAGCATGGGTCGCAAAAAAATTACGGTCGTCGGCGCCGGGAACGTCGGCGCAACGACAGCGCATTGGCTGGTTTCTAAAGAACTCGGCGATGTTGTTCTCGTAGACATTATCGAAGGAATGCCGCAAGGCAAAGCCCTCGATCTGGCTCAAGCCGGACCGATCGAGGGCTATGATTCCCGGCTGGTCGGAACCAACGGCTATAAAGAGACGGCAAACTCGGACATTGTGGTGATCACCTCCGGCATTGCGCGGAAACCCGGAATGAGCCGTGACGACTTGCTCAACACGAATGCAGGAATTGTCGGGAGCGTGACCGACGAAATCGCCCGCAGTTCACCCGGAGCGATCATTATTGTCGTTTCAAATCCTCTCGACGCAATGGCCCAGGTGGCGTTCCGCCGTTCGGGTTTCCCCAGAGAGCGCGTGATCGGAATGGCGGGCATTCTGGATTCGGCCCGGATGAGAACATTTCTGGCAGAGGCTCTCAATGTATCAGTCGAAAACGTGACGGCCTTCGTTCTCGGCGGACACGGCGATACGATGGTTCCACTCCCTCGATACTCGACCTGCGCGGGCATCCCGGTCACTGAATTGTTGCCGAAAGATGTGTTGGACAAGATTGTCGATCGTACCCGTAACGGCGGCGCCGAGATCGTCAGCTTGCTTAAGACCGGCTCTGCCTATTACGCGCCGTCGTCAGCGGCAGTCGAGATGGTGGAAGCAATTATCAAAGACAAGAAGAAGATCCTGCCGTGCGCCACTTACCTGGAAGGCGAATATGGAATCAATGGTCTCTTTGTCGGCGTCCCGGTTAAGCTCGGCGCGCATGGCATGGAAGAGATTATTCAGATCAACCTCACGGCCGAGGAGCGTGCGGCTCTCCAAAAATCTGCCGCCGCCGTTCAGGAACTGATCAACATTTTGAAAATCTGAACGCCGGACCTCTCGCCATTGAGAAGTCAGCAATAACGGAACAACCGGAAAGTTCTCGAGGAACCTTCCGGTTGTTCCGTTATCTCTTTCTGGGATGACCGACTTTAATCAGCGTGGCGCGATTTCCCTCATGATGTGTCCTACCCCTGACGATCCGGGCAAGCCCAGCAAGTCGGCGGGCCTCAATCCGAGCGCTCCATTCTCAGTATTGACCGAGAAGATCATCCGATCATTGAGCGCATAGACATAGGCCAATCCTGCTTTGTTGCCGAGCAATCCTTTGATTGCTTCCCGAGCGCCTTTGGGCGCTGAGTTGCCGACTGCGGTCGCCACGGGCGCAACAATCGAACCGACGTTCTGATAGACCATCGCCGAGAAGTTCGCCTGTTTGTCTTCGGGCAACGTCGCTTTGAACTTAGCTGACTGCAGCAGCGTGTAGCCCGACTCACGGTATTTGATCGCATTCTCAACCAGCGCGCGACTCGGCGCAGCAATCAGATATCCGTAAGCATAGGCATAATCGACTTCGAGATTAAAGTCGAGCGATTTCAAGGTGTAGAAGGTCCGGTTGTTGCTTTCGGACTTCGACCAGGCAAATCCTTTCTTGCCTTCTTCCGCCAATCGCGCATTGAGCTTCTCAATTGTCCGTTCGAAAGTCTGTTGGAGGTGCTCTTGATCATCGATTTGGAAGACGGCTTTCCACGATGGCACCGGTAATACCGGGCCGTCGATGGCGAAAGCATACTCGCCGCCCAACGGCACAGCAAAGTCATTGCGTAAATCGATTCCCTGCTCGGTCTGGAAGTCTTGCAACTTTTGCCACCCTTTCTCATCCGCCGTCTTCAACGTATTGAGCAGGTCGTCAACCAAAGAGGTCGGCTCTTTCACGACAAAGGCGGCAACGAGATTCGCATCCGGCGAGATGAATTCGAGCGCCCCCATTGGTCCGGGCTGTGCCAGCCACGAAGTCAGGCCGTGTTGATTCTCATTGAAGCTGACGACAGCGCGGTTGTACGGTTTGCCGTCTTTCTCTTTCACCTCGACGATGAAATGGCGCAGGTCGGTCAGGCCGAGTCCACTGAGCGCCGCGCTCTCGCGTTGATGGTTCTCCGATTGCTTGTGGCCGGTCAGCGAGGTGTTAACGATCTTCTCCAGATCGGCGCCGATCAAGAACCCCGCGCCTTCACGATAAACATCTGCGAGGCGGGCGTGGAAAGCGCTTGAAGTGAACCCGCTGTTGCCTTTGGCCTGCATCGCTGTCGCCAGTTTCTGTAAGGTCGCGGGCTTGGTCGCAGCCGTCAACAGATCGCCTTGAATCCAGACGAGCAGATGATCGTCTCTGCTGCTCGACTTATCTGGTAAAGCCAAATTAGCCGGATCATCGATGATCTGCACCGATAATGAATGTTTTCCTTTGGCCTCTAAACCGTCGAGCTGTCGTTCGAGGGATGAACGGAATCCCGCGGAATTGTTCAATTCCGCCAGCACGAGTACTCCATCCGATTCGGCTCCGAGCGCGATCTCCTGCCCCAGATACTGGCCGAATTCGCTGATCTGCTCGATGATCGGCTGAATTCCGGCGTGTCCCTTAGTTTCGCCGCGTTCCTTGCTCCACCACTGCTGCAACTCGGGATTTTTTTCAATATTCTCTTGTAAGATGCGATTCGCCTCTGCCAGGGTCTGGCTGATATTCGGAATCGCCACATAGAAAACCGTATTGTCGGGCATGAGGTCGAGCAAATGTGTCGAATAACGATTGCCCGGCATTGAGACCTGTTGATCGATATCGGCGCGCACCGCATCGAGCATCTTGATGTAACGGTCGGCGTTCTTGCTCCAGGCGACCTCTTCCTTGACCGAGATGCGTTCAATACTGGGATGTGTCGTGACCTGTTGGCCGGCCCGCAAGAGTTGGTCTTTGCCGCCTTGGCTGACGTGGACCTCGCCCTCAATCACCGAGACCCGGTCGCCCTTGGTGCCGTTGTTGACCGCAAAGGTCGTACCGACCACCGAGATCAGGGCATCTTCGGTTGCGACGAAAAGCTTGCGATCCCCCTGCTTCGCCGCTTGCACAATAATGTTTCCCCGTTCGAGGTTGATCGTGGTGCCGGTCGAACTGTCGCTCACTGAACATTCGGAACGCTCGCGCATCTCGATCAACGAGCCGTCGGGAAGTTTGACGGTTGCGCCGGCGTTCTTTGCGGTCCGGATATATTCGCCCCGCTGAAGTTTCTCGCCGATCCTGACCATCTGCGTCTTGTTGTTGGAGACCTTGTAAACGTTGCCGTTGGCGGCCTCGACGATCGCCTGCAACGTCCCGACCGAGTTGATGAAACGCTGGGCCCAGGGCCACGCCAGCAACCCAAAGCCGATGATGACAGCCGCCGCGATGCCCCACCGCAAAACAGCCATCCGATAGTTTGATGACGCCACCTTGGCCTTTTGAAGTTCAAGCTGACGGGTAACCTGATTGCCGCCCCGAGCCTCTTTTAAAGCCTTGCGGCACGGCACGCATTCGCTCACGTGATCTTCGAGCAACATCGTCCGGGCACTCGACAGACCACTCCGCAGATAGGCGGGGATCAGCGCTTGAAAATCATCGCAACCACGTAATTGCTCCACCGCTGTCAGGCCGGCCTCAATAGTTGCGTCTTCGCCCGATAACCGCGTCCAGACCCGCTGTGATGCGCCCGCGACCACGGCCGGATCGAGTTTCTCCTGACGGATTTCAGCAACTGCCTCATCGATCATCGTATTCAGCTCTTGGTCTGTTATCTTCATCGCTCAACTTTGCCTCCTACCAAAAAGTCTCCGACCTCTTTTTTAACCCTCGTCCGCGCGCGGTGCAGCAGCACACCGACGACCATTGTTGATGTTCCCATGATCTCGGCAATCTCCTGATTGTTGTAGCCCTCGAAATACTTGAGCACGAACATCTCAGCCGATCTTTCCCCGAGCCTGGAGAGCGCTCTCCGAATTCTTGCGCGAAGTTCCCGATGAACATGTTGCGATTCAGGATCAACGTTCGGGTTCGATGTCAGGATTGACGCGACATCGTCAATCGGAACCGATTCTGATCGCCATCGCTGGCGCATCAGATCGAGCGAGGCATTGATCGCAGCGCGATGCAAATAACTCCCCGGATTGGGCTCCAGATTGACCTCACTCTGCCGGCGCGAAAGCCTCAGAAAGACCGTCTGCAACACGTCTTCAGCATCGACGATACTGCCGGTGATCCGGTACGCCACCCGAAATACTCGGTCGTGGTGTTCCCGAAAGAGGCTCTCTATTCCGCGGATCGAATCGGACGTTGAATCTGGCACTGTTCCAGTTATTGCCTTTAAATGGGCCGCATTGATTGGCACTGTAACCTCCTTTGCGTCGTCCTTCATTGCTATAAACGCCGTCCGATCAGAATTATTAACAGCTGGACCTGACATATTAATTCAATGACGCCTAAAACGCTAAAAATGGGCGAATGACACGCAAATCTTGACCGATTTCGCGTCTTTCGCCCATCTCGCGTTTTATAATTTTTCTAATCTCTTGATGCCGTTGAACTAGGCCGGCGAGTTTTCGTAGTCGTAAAGCATGGGAGGTTCTTTGCCCAGCAATCTCAGGTAAGTATAGAGTTGCCCTCGATGATGCCAGTGTTCATCATAGATAAAAGCGAAGTATTGCCAGGTGGGAAAGGTGCCGTAGGGAGCTTCGAGCGGTTGCGCCAGACGTTCATCATTCGTCTGCGCCAAAGTCTCACTAATAGTCTGAAAGCACTCGCGCGCAAAATTCTGCAGATCGGCGACGGTCTCCAGTTTCGCCACCTGTGCCTTTCCTTCAGTTGTTTCAGGAATCGCGGGACTCTCGCTCTCGGTTGTGAGCTTGCCCTGGAGCATGCCCGCAGCGAAGCTCTTCTTCATTCCATAAATGTGTGTGATCAATTCACGCGCGGAACGCATCCCCGGCTTGGGTCGATAGTCCAAATCTTGATCTTCGAACGCCCCGATGATGCGCAAAGTCACTCCATGAACCATTTTGAAATATCCGTATTTTCCGAGTAATGTTTCTTTATTCATCACTTTCGATCTCCTTCCTGAATTTTTAATCGGCATTCGAGCCGGCTCTTACCGTCAATCGCGGAGAAAATATAAAATGACCGAGTGACAACCCTATGTCAGCAGCTCTCGCTGCGAAGATATATTTCGAGAATTTTTTTAGCCTCTTCGGCAAGACTTCGCCTGAGCGATTCCGGTTCGAGTACCCGCACGTGAGCCCCCCAGCTCATCAGCCAGTGAAAAAGCTCTTCTTCCACGCGGGCGCGCATGACGACGAGCAGGCCATCGGCGGTATCTTCCGTGCGGTCGATGTAATAGGATCTGGTCTCAAGCACCCACGAGGCGATCTCTCGATCAAAAAGCGCCCGCACGATGAGCCGGCGGTCATCTTTTTCGGGAGGTTCAATTTTGAATCCGGGTGGACGGTCAAAGGCTCGGTCGAGCACCTCCAGATTCGAGATGCGGTCAGCTTTGAAGTTGCGAATATCGTTTCGCAGATGGCAATGGCCGATCAGATACCATGAATCCCCGTAATGCCATAGCCCGTAAGGATCGACCTCGCGCGTGTTCTCGGCGCTTTTGCCGTCCTGCGAATAACGAGTACGATAGCGAAATCTAATCGTCTTATGTTCGACGATCGACCGGCGCAATTGCGCCAAAATGCTTCTTGTCGCATGACGCGTCAATGTCTCCGGCGTGACAAAGGCGATGCTCCGGCGTAGATCATTGACCTCGTCGCGCAGCTTGTCTGAAAGCACCGCCTCGATCTTGCGGCCGGCTGAGTGGGCGGCCGCCCGATACTGCGCGTCAAAACTGTCGGCGACAAATTCATTGCCGAGCAGGAGCATGGTCGCTTCGTCCGTGCTGAAACTGACCGGCGGCAGGAAATAGCCCTTGGGCAGCGAATAACCGAGGCCCGGCTGCGCAACAATCGGCACCCCCGATTCACATAAAGCCAGAATGTCGCGATAGATGGTGCGCCTGCTCGTTTCAAAAGTCGCAGCGAGGTCTTCAGCGCGCTGATGCCTTTTGCGCTGCAACTCAAGAACGATCGCCAATAACCGATCAGTCCGATTCATGTGCCTCCCTTGAACTGCCCGGCACAAGTCGCTCTTCAGTCGTGATAAAAGTTCAACCTTCGTTGTTCGACCAGATCGGCGAGTTCCTCAATCGAGTAACGTCCCGGCTCGGTATTTTCCGCGGCCATCGTTTCGGCGATTTGAAGCAGCGTCGAGTTATAGGGAGTGGGAATGCCGTATTTCTCGCCAAGCAAAATGATTTCGCCGTTGAGATATCCGGCCTCGGTCTCGCCGCGTTTCTGTTTCAGATCCACCCAGGTCGAAGGATAGGCGCGAAGGTCCTCGGGCAAACTCCGAGCAGCGTGAATCTTCTGCGGGTCTTCGACGATCTTTTTCATCTCAAGAATTTGAGCTTTGATGTCGTAAGGATTGTTCGGATCGTTGAGAGAGATGCCGGCGACATCAAGGATATGTAATCCCTCGATCATCACCTCGGCCTTAAATCTGCTGATTGCAGGCGTCACCAGGCCGAGTTGAAGGTAGCTATCGATAATCGCGTATGTGGCGTTGTTCAGGTTGAGCAGCAATTTGCTCCATTTGATGGCCATGACCGATTCATGGGTCGTGACATCAAAGCCGGCTTTTTCCAACTGTTCGGCGACTTGCAATCCGTGCTCGTCGAGGCCGAGCGGATAATATCCGACCCCGATCCGGTGCCCCATCGTGTGGGCGATGAGTCCGGGAGCCAGAAAATTAACGCACAGTCCGGTCATCACGCCATAGACGTGTAAAAACCGGCCGGCTGCCAGTTCTTCGTTCCTCACTCCATTTTGCGCGCAAAAGATCGGGGTCTCTTCGGGAAAGATCTCGCGCAACAGCTGAACCGAAGCCGCGGTCTGCTGGGTTTTAACTGTGAGGAAGACAATGTCATCGGGCCGCGGCTTGATCTCGTGGGGCGAAGTGATGGCGTGAATGTTCTTGATCACTCGCTCGCCTTTTTGAGATTTGAGCCGAAGACCGTATTTATTAATTGAGGTGGCATGCGCCTCTCGGGCAACTAAGATGACCTCGGCGCCGCTTTCTGCCAATGTTCCGCCGACTAAACTGCCGACGGCTCCTGCTCCGTGGATGATAAACCTCATCGCGCACCTTCACAGAAGACAGAGTTGATAGTTTCGTTTTGCGTGCTTGCAGAGGAAGAGCAAACAAAGCAAGACAGGAAAGCAAGACGGGCACCGTGATGATGCCCGTCACTGCACGTGCTTATGATACTCCCGGCAGGACTCGAACCTGCGACCCCCTGCTTAGAAGGCAGATGCTCTATCCACCTGAGCTACGGGAGCACAAGGCGTTAATGTACGCGATTGGCGCTGCCAAGGCAAGCAGTCTCGCTCATGCCTTTTTTTCCGCTTTCATGGTTTTCTTTCCTCATCTTGAACCGAACTCTGCATCAAATCGTAACATTGTTAGATGGGGGCGCAAGCAAGCGGCAATCGAAACTCCTCGCAGGTTCCGGAGGACTATCTTGCTGGTCAAACCGTCGTGCTAGAGGCATAATAAATCAGATTTACGCTGCGAGTTTGACTTTGCTTTGAGCAGGTCAAAGATTTTGAATGCGAGAGGTAGTCGATGAGCAAGATCCTCGTGGTTGACGACGATCCGGCCTTGCACCAGTTGATCGAGGGCGCGTTAAAAAGCGATGGACATGCCATACTTCATGTAACCGATGCCAAGAAGGGATTGGAGAAGATCGCACGCGAACCGGTTGACCTCGCGCTCATTGACTACGCCATGCCTGAAATGGACGGCATCGAATTCCTCGACAAACTCCGCCACGATTACCCGGAACTTAAAGCGATTATGATCACCGCCAATGGAACGCCGGCGGCGGTCTTCGGCGCCCTCCGCAAGAAGGTTTGCGATTTTCTTATCAAACCGTTGACTTTGCCCGATCTGCGGTCGGCAGTCAGCGCTGCCCTGGACAACTGCGGTCTCATCGAGATTGAAGTCATCTCAGCTCAGCCGCATTGGATTCAATTGCGTGTGCCCTGCGATCTCGCCGCTGTGCCATTGCTGCAAAAGCTGCTCATTCAACTCAAAGCCGACCTGCCGGAAGAGACGCGCGAAGCCATGGCCTATGCCTTTCGTGAAATGCTTAATAATGCTATTGAGCACGGAGGCAAGCTCGATCCGACCAAACAGGTCGAAGTTCTCTGCGTCAGACTCAAACGTGCGGTCATCTATTGGATCAAGGATCCGGGCGAAGGTTTCGATCCGGAGAAATTGGAGCATGCGGCAGTCAATAACCCCGACGGCGATCCGTTTCGGCATGTCACAATCCGAGATGAAAAGGGGTTGCGCGCAGGTGGGTTCGGCATTTTGCTTACCAATCAACTCGTCGATGAACTGGTTTACAATGAACGCCGGAACGAGTTGATGTTTGTCAAATACTTGTAATCAATAAAAAAAACCGGCGGGGCGGCCGAGAAGCCGCTCCGCCAGATGACTGATCATTAATTGATATTTCCCTGTCCTGCCTGCGGTTGCCCGCTCCTCTTGGGTATGGCCCGGCCGACATGCAAATGATCGAAATTCAATGCCGCGTTAAAGAGCAGCGAAAAACTCCCATGCGTTTGATGTCGCCACATCGGATTGTTGGCGAACATCACGACGTGGCCTTTACCAACGGGCACATCGACCACCGCCGGACGGTTTGCCAATTCAGAGCCGCCAGCCAGCATTCCGCTGATGAGCAAGTCTTTTTCAGCCGCAAATCGGAGGATCACACGCGGGCGCATCTCGGGAGGAGGCAGTTGACCAGCAAGCTGCGTCCGGAACTCTTCGGGGATGCCGTCAGGATTCGGCGCCGCCGGAGTCATCTCGATCGGCTTGCGCCCCTGGATCACGTCGGCGTCATCCGGTCCCCCGCGTCCCGATGGACGTGGCCCAGCCTGCTGTCCAAATGGATTATTTCCGCCGCCGAACCCACCACCGAGAAGGCTCACCTGGAAGATCGGCGCTTGATTGAAATAGACCGGAAGCTTTTCATCGTAACCATAAGCGATCGGGCTTTTACGATCGGCAAAATTTGCATTATAGACAGAGCCGCGTGCTTGCAGTTGCCTCGATTCCTGGATCGACACGCCCTCCGTGATGCCGAAATCGATCGGAATCGCCGAATTTGTCCCGATGGTGATGAACAGACCGCCACCTTCGATGAATCGCTGAAGATTGGCCGTCCCGATCAATCCCATCCCGCCGCGGATGTCGTCGGTCTGATCCGGGCAAAGACCGAAATTCGGAGTCACATCCGATTTCTTCCAGGGGATTGGCGCTTCGCTTTCGCTACGTTTCGGTATGCCGCGCACGATCGATTGCGAAGCTCCTCCGACCGGACCGAAAATGATCACATCCCATTTGTCGCGTAGGTTCGGCGTCTTGGCAATGGTCTGATCCGAGATGTAATCATAAGGAATCCCCAGACGATCGAATTCGATCCGATACCAACCCTCATTCTGAGTGTTGGTCCAGGTATGAACAATCGCGATCCGCGGCACAGCCAACGGATGCTGCGAAACCTCGGGCAACTTATCCACGGCCACCACCGTGATCCCGAGCCCCACCGCCTCCTTCTTCAACCTCGCATCGAAATCCGCTGAATTGCCTTCAGGCTTAATGATGATCGAACCGGCGTTGAAACTGCGCTCGCCAACTTTGAAACCATCCTCTGCCGCCATCATCTTCACGTCTTTGAGACGGAACCGCAGTTGGGCCAGCACGCTTTCGGCGTTGTGATTAATGATATAACCGGCCTTGCCCGAACCTTCGACCTTCCCGACAACTTTTGCCGGGCCGCTGATCAAAGTCATCGGCGCGTCCAAAACCTTCTCATCCTTGACGCGGACGGTCTTGACGTTACGGAGCGCGCCCAGCGTCCAGCCTGTGTCGTCATACGGACGCGGATCGTTGACGTTGTAATATTGCGTATCGAGCAACATATCGGCCATCCGCGAATATGGTTGATCCATTCGCACCACATAACTGCCCGCGGAGAATTTGCCTTCCTTGACCTCAAACTCTTTGTCGGCGCGGTGCACCTCGCATCCCTGGATCTTGAGCAGATTGACCAGGTCGGCGGCTTCGTTCGGCCGCTGTTCATCGGCGGGCAGCACATACGCGGCCGGGCCTTCCGTGCGCGCTTTTGCCACCGAGCGCTGGCTCTTCAAATAAAAGTTTTGAAGAAAGCGATTCTTGTTGTTCGCGACGTAGCTCATCGCCAGCAAAATCGCGCTCTCTTGCAGATTAACGTTGTTGCGCATCGACCATTTGACCCGCGGCAGCGGCGGATTCGGTCTGAACCAATCACGGGTCGATTGCTGGCCCACGACCCGATCTTGCGTGTCCGCGCCGCCATTACCGAAAGTCTCGTAAAAACGCCCGATCGAATTGTGGCCATTCGCCACATAGAACATATAGTTTGGCGCCCACCCATCATAAAAACCGTGCGTCCAAACGCCCGGAACGCCGCGCTTCGTCATCTCTTCGATCTCGTGATAAGCGAGCGATTGCCATTCGTTGATGACGATCGGGTCAAGCCAGGCGTTGTATGGCCCGGTGCCGGTCGAGGTATAAAGGAAAGGAACCGACTCGTGCAGGTCGTGCAAAACGGTCGGATGATAGTCAAGAAAAGTAGCCATTTGATTGCGCGAGAGAACAAGCGCCATCCCCAGCGAATCACGGTTATTGTCGTGCGCCACGTATTTTCCCCAGTAGAGTAAACTGGGCGCCCGTTTGCCTTCGTTGGCTTTACGATAGTTGTAAAGATCGACCTGCATATCGCGCCCATCGACCTCGAGCGTCGGCGTGATCAGGACGATCACATCTTTGCGAATCGCTTGGATCAGTGGCGTATTCTCGACCGCCAGACGATATGCCAGCTCCATCAACATTTCGGGACTGCCGGTTTCAGGCGAATGGATCGATCCTGAAGCCCAATAAAATGCCTTGCCTTCTCCGATCAGCTGTTTCGCTTCATTCTCGTTAATCCGGCGCGGATCGGCCAACTTCGCCGTGATCTCCTTATAACGCGAAAGTTTGGTGAGGTTCTCTTCATCCGAGACGACAACCAGCAACTGCTCTTTACCCATCTCGCTTTTTTCCGGAGCGACAAATGTTTTCACCCGCGGTGTGGACTTTTCGAGCTCTCGATAGTACCGATATAGATCTTTTGTGTAGGTCAACTTGTTCGGTGTGCCGACCGGATAACCGAGAATTTTAGCCGGTGTCGGAACCTTGTCCGAAGCGGGCAGATGGTCAATCAGTTCGGTCAGGAAAAACTTCTCGGTTGTGTTTTTAATGATTGATTCAGTATATTCCTTATCAACCGGTTGGGATGCCTGCGATTGATTTTGCCCCTCCCCTCTCGCTGATCTCAGTGCAAAGGCGGAAGTGGCAAAAAGTGAAAAACCCAGGGTGATCGATGCGAGATGCGCGCAGGTGCTTCTCGACCATCGTGGCAGAGAGCAATTCATAAGGCGGCCTCCATTGGAATTCGAATTGACAGTCTAGCTTGATGCGAAAATGCTGTGATGATCAATAAATCACTATTAGGTCATCAGTTTATACGATCTCAGAGAATATTTAGTTACAAAGTTTACTCGCCTTTCGCCTCTCTTCACTGAGAGGTCCGGCCGGTGCCCCCGCGAATCTATCCTGACATCCGCGATTTTCAATCAGCTGAATGCGGCGGGTTGCCGCTACAAGTGTCACCTCGAAGCGACATTTTGCCCTCTGATGATCGTCCTACTTTTTTGAGGCGAGCGGAAGTTCTCGATCAAAAAATTTATTTCTTGACTCTCCATTGATCACTGATCATTATTTGAATGTATAGGATATATGACAGCTTCCATCACTGATAACCGCGCTAATTAGCTAATCCATAGTATCCGGTACAATAATTGCCCCGCAACAAGCTCTTCAGGCAGTCCCATTCTTCTGATACTTAACGCACGTTGGTATTAAGAATTCCGGTTTACTCCATTTAGAAATGTCTTAATAAAGATATTTCATAATTTATTTATTCGCAATTACGGTAGTTATTGGTACCTGAGCACTAATGTACAAAGTAACTTCTTCTGAACTGAAAGGCGCATTTGATATTAAACCTGGCATTATTAGTCGTATTTATACGTCACCGGGTTTAATGGCAGCTATTGCATTCGGTATTCGTTTTGCCGTGGTTCTGGCTCTCTATGAAAATCAGTTTTCGGTGAAGCGAGATCATTTCGGTTTTGGTTGGGAGATCGGAAGAATCGCGCGCTCGGTGGCGCTCGGTCATGGGTTCAGTTCGCCGCTGCATGGGCCGACAGGACCGACAGCCTGGGCTCCTCCAGTCTATGTCTATTTGGTTGCCGGGGTCTTCAAGGTTTTCGGAGTTTACACCGTTCCATCAGCTTTAGTGATTCTCGGCCTCAACAGCCTGTTCTCGGCGCTGACTTGCTTGATCATCTTTCAGATCGCAGAAGAATCGTTTGGGCGGGCGATTGCATTGCGGGCGGGTTGGGTCTGGGCGCTGTTTCCTTATGCGATCAATTTCGCAGCCAGCCGCGTGTGGGGAGATTGTCTCAACGCATTTCTCTTCGGCCTGCTTTTTCTCATGGTGTTGCGGTTGGAACGCAGGGCGAACACCAGAACCTGGCTGATATTCGGGTTACTGGCGGGAATCACGCTGTTGGCCTGTCCGTCGATCCTCCCTGTCCTTTCAATTCTAATCGGCTGGGTCTGCTACCGATTATATCGGCGCCAAGTACAGTGGGGCCGGTCGCTCGGCTTGGCCGTCTTGATCATGGTGGCGGTCCTGACGCCCTGGTTTGTGCGCAACTATTATACTTTCAACCGTTTCATTCCTTTCCGCAGCAATTTTTGGCTTGAAATGCGCGTCGGCAATACGGGAGATCTCTCAGATTTGATCCCGGATTGGTCACATCCCTCGACGAACAAGGCAGAGATGAACGAGTTTAGCCGGTTGGGCGAGCTCGAATATATGGCATTCAAACGCCGGCAGGCGCTCGATTACATCTCGGCTTACCCGGATGCGTTTATTACTCTGACGCTACGCCGAATAGTGTGTGTGTGGACGGGTTTTTGGAGTTTGGAATATTTCGCTGTGGAGCCGATCGCGGTTCCTCATGCGATGATGACGACGATGCTCTCGATCTTAATGGCGATCGGTCTCTACAAGGGATGGCGTCAAAGCAAGGCGAGGATGATGCCCTTTGTGCTGACCCTCCTTGGCTTCCCGCTTATTTATTACATTACACATTCGCAAGCAGAGTACCGGCATCCAATCGATACGATTATTGTGGTGCTTGCCGCATACGGAACGAGCGGTTTGTGGAAGCAAGCCATTGAGATCTTCAGAAAGCGTCTTTCAAACGATTAAAAAGCTGAAGCCTCGCCGACCCAAGCTTAGCCACTTGCAATCATGCGGCAATTGGTCTAAATGTTCGCATATCCCCCTTTCTTCTGACCCGACAAGGGTAATACCGCCAATCAATCAATGTCGAAGGGAGAACTATGCGCAGCATTACCGCACTATTTATCTCTTTAGCTTTCCTTCTGGTGACTCTTGCCAATGCTCCGGTTTATGGACAATCGACTCCCAGCGAAGAGACCTTTAGAGTCCGGACCGACCTGGTAAATGTCGATATTCTAGCCAAAGAAAAGAAGACTGGGCGCATCATCGGCACCCTGGGCAAAGACGATTTCGCAGTCTTTGAAGACGGCGTTAAGCAAACGATCTACCATTTCAGTCAAGAGCGACTTCCGCTCTCGATCATTCTGCTCATCGATCGTGCCGGGTGCATCAACGCTTTTAACGATCAGATTCGCGAGGCAACGATCAAGGCGTTCGGTCAACTCAACGACAAGGATGAGGTGGCGATTATGACCTTTTCCAATAAAGTGAGCCTCGCTCAGCCGTTCACTCGCGATCGACAGTTGATTGCCGATCAAATTATGTCTGTCGAACGGCAACATCGAAGTGAACAACACTATTTCAACGCCGGGATCTATGAGGCCGCCACCTATATGAATAAAGCGGCCAATCCCGCCGGCAGGCGGGCGATCATCGTCCTGACCAGTTTGGAGGCGAGCATCGATTTCTCGAAGACCTCGGAGGGTGAGGCGCTCGAAGCCGTCTTGGAGTCGGGCGCGGTTGTTTCGGGAGTTCTCGTCAAAACTGTCGGAGGGCGAATCGAACAGGGTATTCGCGGCAAGCCGACCAGTATCTTGCGCCACGTCGGATTGCCGGCTGGAAGTCTGAAGATGTTTGTCGAAGAGACGGGCGGTGAATTGGTCAGCGCCGCTCCGGAAAAGATGAATGAGACTCTCGTCCAGATGGTAGACCATCTGGCGGTGAGTTATTCACTCGCATATCTGCCGACCAATTCGGCGCGCGACGGCAAACGACGCCGCATCCGGGTGCAGTTGGCTTCGGAAGTCGAGAAACGCGAGGGCAAGATGGTATTGATCACTCGCCGCAGCTACATCATGCCGAAAGATATTAATTGAGAAAGCATTTTTCACCTCGCTGTTCAGCGATAAACACGAAAGCTGACCTCTGATCCCAGATCCCTGGTCTCTGATACTTTTTATAAATTTCAGAGACCAGGGATCTGGGATCAGAGGTCAGAAAACTCCAACGAAAAATGCGGTAATTGACCTGAAAATTGTCAGCAATTATTTTCCTTCGCTGGTCGTCAATGTTTTCAAGACCCATTCATCCGGATCGATCCGGACATTCTGCGGCTTTGCCTTGAGCTTGAAGGTAAACTCTTTTTCGCGCGCATCGATTTGAAGGACTTCGCGCTGAGTGTTTTTATCAAATACGAATTCGATCTCGACCGGCATGCGAAAAACCGTCTGCTCCTGTTTTTGCGCTACCCGCAAACGCAACTCTTTCGCCTGCTCATTCCATTTCCAGACTACGTCATAGATCGGGTATCCGGGCTCAAAGATCCATTGTTTGAAGAACCAATCGAGAGGTTGTCCGTGATGGAACTCCATGACTTTTCTTAGATCATCGGTCAGCGCATTACGGTCGCGATAGGTGCGGTAATAATCGCGGATTCCCGCGAAAAATTTCTCATCACCCATCAAGTGCCGGAGCATGTGCAGCACCCAGCCGCCTTTCTGATAGTTGTTCGTATTGAGCAATTTGAAAAGGTCGGAGATGGCGGGGTCATAGATCGGACGCGGATCTTTGCCCAGACTATTAAGATAGCTGGCTTTATCGGCCAACATGAGCTTGACGAACTTATCTCGTCCATCGGCGCGTTCAGAAAACAGATGAGAGAAATAGGTGGCGAAGCCTTCGCTGAGCCAGAGGTGATACCAGTCGTCTTCGGTCACCGAATCGCCAAACCACTGATGCGCAATCTCGTGGGCGACCAATCCTTCACCGAAAGCGTCTTCGGCCAGAAAGATACTGCTGGCGTTCTCCATCCCGCCGAAACGCGTCGATGACTGGACCAGGGCGAGTTTCTCATAAGGATAAGGACCGATCAGGTTCGAGTAAAACTCGACGATCTGTTTGGTCCGCCCATATCCTCGAATGCCTTTGTCGCGGTCTTTCGGAAAGAGGTAGTAAGAGAGTGGCACATCATCATCACCCCGTTCGACCATTCCGACGTTGATGAGGGAAAACTCTGTCGCGCCAATGACCATACAATAAGTCGGAATCGGCGTCTCCTCGCTCCAATGCGTAAATTCCATCCCGTTTTGCAGGCTCGTTTTTTCGACCAGTCTGCCATTGGCGATCACGTCGTAACGAGCAGGCGCCGTCACCAAGAACTCAACTGTTGCCTTGTCATAGGGATGATCGATCGAAGGAAACCAGAATCTCGCGCGATTCGGCCAATTATCCGCAAAAACGACAAAATCACCGAATTTGTTCTTCTTGAGCATCAGCCCATCGCTCGGACGACCGTGGTATTTGACTGCAATTTGGCAACGATCGCCTCGACGATAGCTACCTGCTAATGTGATATTGATTCGTCCGTCGGCGTGCGTGAATTTTGCCTCTTGTTTACCTTCACTAACTCGATCGACAATCAACCCGATGAGATCGAGCGAGATCTTCTTCACACCGTCATCCTTGAATTCAAAAAGGATTTCCGTCTCGGCTTCAATCTCTTCGCTCGATTCTTTGATCGCCAGACGAAGACGATAATGGATCGCATCAATCGCAACCTGACGAGGATAGTCATCGCGCGCGAAAACTGAAATGAATGAGAGACAGACCAACAGCGCAAGAGCGAAGCGGGCGGCAATTTTCATCGATCAACCCTTCCCAGATTAAAATTGAGCAGAGATGGTACACGGATTGAAGAGATATCAACAGCGGATTTATTCGGCGAATCTAGTGACTACGATTGCTTGACATCACTTCCGACCTGAACTAACGTGATGGCCCCTGCTGTCTCACATTCTTACCAGCAGCCCCCGAAGATATCCAGAGGTTCTCGAAATTCATGAGCAAAGCCAAGAATAAATCTGACAAAAGGCAAGTGAAGCCACAGCCTCAATCTCTAACCGACGAGGGAAGAAGGAGATTTCTCGCACTCGGTCTCGGCGGTTTCGGAACTTTAGCTCTCGCCGGGGCCACCGGGGTTATCGGTTATCGAGCCGGTTGGTTTGGGTCTAATCCCGCCCCGACAGCTTCGCCCGCACCCGTCGCCCCGACTCCCAATCTGGCGACCGGCAAGTCGCTTCCGCCGGTGACGTTGCCGGCCGATGCTCCTAACGCGCTCCGCGCCGCCGAAGATTTCGTCAGCCATTACGCCCGCGAACTGAACAATCCGTCGGTCCTTATTCACGCTGTCCGGGCATTCGGCAAAAACTTCAAACTGAACGATGGCACTAAAGCCGTCGATCACCTCTGTTCAAAGTATGCGGCGGAGAGAGAAGTTAATAATAAACGATATGTTTACTTTGAGCTTGAGGCCGAAGTTCATGAGAACAGTTTTCTGAAGACTTTGCTCGAAGCCGGTGTCAGCCCAGACCAGCCGGTCACGGTAGGAAACAATAAGTACACTCTGCGCGATCTGGGCGAGAGCGCCAAGTCGCTCTTTCGCTGCGACCCGCAAAACCTCCAGCGTTACGACCCGACATTGATTCACATGCATCTGCCCTGGGGACTGATCGCATTCTCGATTCTCGTCCCTCCTTCAAAATCGACGTGGGTCAATGCGTACGGTGAGACAATTAACCTGCCCGAAGTGATCAATAGCGGCCTGGCGGCATTTGAGGGATCCTGTTCGGGAGTGGGCGAGATAATTGCGCACGGCGAGGACGAACCGCTTCCGTTCCGTCAAGAGATGGCTAAATACAGCTGCGCCGGTATGCATATGTATTATGGCTTCTTCTCTTGCCTGAAGCATGGCTATCGCGAGCACGACCTTCAGCAACGGCTGCAACGTTTGCTCGATTCCCTGATCCTCCGCCTGCAAGGTGATTCCGAGGCCATTAAACGTGAAACCGTGATCGCGCACCAATATGGGCAGGAGTATGTCAAAGGGATCGGCGTCACCAAAGACGGAAGATCGACGACTAGAGGCAACCCTCCGCCCGGCGTCATAGACGTCATGAGTTTACGCCACATGATCAAAGCGGTAGGTCACGCGCTTGAGGCCATCAATTACGTTCAATTGCACCACCTCTTCAACCTCACCGCAGAGCAGAAGAAACGAGTGCAGGCCGGCGAACAAGTACTGTATGAGTATCTCGTCAAGTTGCGAGCCGTCGATATGGCTCCTTATATGTACTGGCATGATAAATTCGTCAGCGACACTCTGATTGCCGTAGCTCACGCGGTCCGCGCAATGAAGCTCCTCACACGCGAGAATCCTGACACAATTGCGTTTTTTCGACCGGACGGCCAGATATTTGAAAGTTAATCATGAATCGTCCAATCAATCGCAGCATCCTCTTGGCGCTCTGGTGGGCGCTCTGGTCCACCTCTTCAATTCTCATGAGCGCCGGCCGGGCCGGAGCACAGACAGCGACCGTCGAGCCACAACCAATCTACCAACAATGCCAAGCCTTGACTCCGGGAGTGGCGGCTGATGATGCGGTGGCTCGGGGGATCGCTTCGCTCACGGATAAAGACCCGAAGGTTCGCGCTCAGATCGCGCGACAACTGGGGCAATCCTGCGACAAACGCGCGACTGAAGCACTCATTGGCCTCCTCCAAGATCAAGAACTTTCGGTTCGCCTGGCAGCCATCGAAGCCATCGGCAAACTCGGCGATCCGGACTCCGTCCCGGCGCTGAACGAACTGATCGATGATAAAGACTGGCACGTACGTCTGGCGCTGGTCAGTTCTCTGGCCTCATTCAACTTCTTTTATCCCAGAAATCTGGTGGTCAACGGAATCGCCAATCCGAATGGACTGGAGATCAATGACGTCGATGATATGCGCGTCCGATGCTCGGCAATACTGACAATCAATCAGTTAAAGGATGTCGTCCATTCACGTAAACCTGTCCTTTTCCTTCATCTTCTTTTGCAAAGCAAACACGAGCCAATCCGCCAGCTTGCCGAACAGACGATGTTCGCGCTCAAGAACACTCGAAACGGAGCGAGCGAATTGATCGCGATCCTGAAACAGAACAATAGTCCCGAATTACGCCGCTGGTCCGCTCAATGGATCGGTAGATTGGGAATTGAAAATGGCCGTGAGATTTTGACTGAGGTTGCCGCCAAAGACGCGGCTCCCAAAGTGCGGGAGGCTGCCGCGGAAGCCCTCAAAGCTTTGAACGGCACAAAATGATTAAAGTATCAGGGGTCAGGGATCAGAAAATTGCCCATGACATGCGTTCGGTTACTGCGCCAGATCCTCAAAGTCTTCGATGCTCGGCAACTCCGACAAATCCTTCAATCCGAACTGAATGAGGAATTCTTTTGATGTCCCGTACATCATCGGTCTGCCGACCGTCTCTTTTCTCCCTTTGGTGACAATCATCCTTTTTTCGAGCAGCGTCTTGATCGCCGAGCTTGAGCTCACGCCGCGGATCTCCAGGATCTCCGGGATAGTGATCGGTTGCTTATACGCGATGACGGCCAGCGTTTCGAGCGCCGGCAGCGACAAGCGAGCTGACGGCCGCGATTTCAGATACTTGCGAATGAACTCGTGGTTCTGTGGTCTGGTCGAGATCCGCCATCCTCCCGCAATTTCGCGAACCTCCAATCCGCTATTGTGCGCTTCATAATCCGCCACCAACTCTTCCAATGCGGCCCGCACATCGTTTTCAGCCACATCGCCTAAAACCTTACAGAGTTGCTTGAATGGCAACGGTTCATCCGCCACAAAGAGCAGGGATTCGATCACGGGCTTGAGCTCTTCGCTCGTCGCAGTAATATTCTCTTCCAGTTCATTCGGGGAGACGGAAACCGATTCATGGCTGGTCTCTTCGGTCGGTTCCTCATCTTCGAGCAAGAGAGTCTCATCGGAGGCGACGATGCGGATAGTTTCGGCCTCTTCCGCTTCATCCTCGACTGGAGGCAGATCAGAATCGCCTGCCGAGTCGATTACCGAGTCGATTTTCTGATCATCGGTTGCGACAATATTCGAGGGATGCTCGTCCTCTGCTGCGTCCGTTTGCGTTGCGGCTTCTGCAGGCTCCCCTGCTTCTTCGCCGACTTCTTCTTCTTCGTTGAATTCGACAGGTAAATCTTCGGCCACGTCTGCCATGTTATTCTCTTCGCTCATACTGTCTCCTCAATTCCTTCGCTCGCGGGAAGCTCTGCCGTCGCGCTCGAGTCAGGGCTGACTTCGGCGCTTTCAATTTCGGACATCTGAACAGCATCCGAGTCCGCGTTGACCTCGGCATTTTCAGGTTCGAAGATCTCAACGCGTCTGCGCGCGTAAATCTCTCCGAACAGCTCCCGTTGAACCAGACTGATCTTCATCTCTTTCACTAGTTCGAGAAAGGCCAGAAAAGTTAAGATCAGCTCGCGTTTGGAATGCGCTATCTCAAACAGTTCGCGCACGTTAACTTCGTCGCGCTCAGTCAGCAGCGTATTGATCTGCGCCAGTTTTTCAGCCATCGTGATTTCATCGCGATGAATCTCCAGTTCGAAGGCTGTTTCGGCGCGTTTCAGGATTTCGCGGAAAACTCGCAACAGATCAAAGACCGTTGCCGAGATTTCGGGATTGCTCGTATCGGTCTCGATCGCGCCACGGGTGTAACATGCCGATTCGATCTCGATGCGCGAATAGAGCATGTTTGCTGCCGATTTAAACTTTTGATATTCAAGCAAACGCTCAACGAGTTCCGCGCGCGGATCTTCATTCAAATCCTCTTCGCCCTCCAGCTTCGGTTCAGGCGGCAGCAGCATCTTGGACTTGATGTAGATCAGTGTCGAAGCGATGACCAGAAAATCGCCGGCGACGGCGATGTCCAGCTGCTCCATCATGCGCAGGTATTCCAGATATTGTTCGGTAATACGGGCGATCGGAATATCGTAAATGTCTATCTCATCTTTTTTGATGAGATAGAGTAAGAGATCCAGCGGCCCTTCAAAGACCTCCAGCTTGACGCGGTAACTGTCGCGCCTGGCCTCTTCATCACGCCCGGAGATGGCAGCCATGGCCGCCTCCGCCGATAATTGACCTTTACCCTTCTCGGTTCGATGTTTTGTCATTTACTGAAAACTGAAATCCGGTCTAAAACCAGTCGATCTTCATCGCGCGCCGGACATCCGCCATGACAAGCGCGGCTTCGATCCTGGCGCGTTTTGAGCCTTCGATGATGATGTCGCGCACTTCATCCTGATGATTGCGATAATAGTTCAATTTTTCGGTGATCGGTGCCAGGTATTCGATCAAAGTTTCGGCCAGCGCCTTCTTGCGGTCAACGCATCCGATCTGTGCCTGACGGCATTCTTCGTCAAATTTATCGGCGACTGCCGGAGGGACGAACAATCTGTGCATTTGGCAAACGTCGCAATTCTCGGGGTGACCTGGATCGGTGCGCTTGATGCGCGTGCGGTCGGTGATCATCTGCCGCACCTTGGCGCGGATGGCATCGGGCGAATCGGAGAGCTCGATCGTATTGTTATAGCTCTTCGACATCTTGCGTCCGTCAATTCCGGTGAGCGTCAAGACCTCGGTGTGCAAGGCTTCCGGTTCCGGGAAGACATCGCCATAGAAGTTGTTGAAACGCCGCACAATCTCGCGGGTCAATTCGACGTGAGCAGCCTGGTCTTTACCGACCGGAACGTAATTCCCCCGGTACATCGAGATATCCGCCGCCTGGAGCACCGGATAGCCGAGAAAGGCATAGTTGCTGATATCCTTATCCGTGATATTTTCGCGCTGTTCTTTATAAGTCGGCACTCGCTCCAGCCAACCCAACGGAGTGACGGCCGAGAAATAGAGATGGAGTTCAGCGTGCTCCGGCACGAGCGATTGCGCAAAGATCGTGCTTCGATTCGGATCCAGCCCCGCCGCCAGCCAGTCCGTGACCATCGCCATCGTGTTCTCTTTAATCCTGGAAGTGTCGGCGTAATCAGAGGTCAAGGCATGCCAATCGGCGACAAAATAGAAACACTGATAGCCGTCTTGCAATTTAACCCAATTTTTGAGCGCGCCTTCATAATTGCCCAGATGCAATTTTCCGGTCGGGCGCATTCCACTTACGATCCTTTTCATAGACTGTAATTAAAAATGAGAGGTGGGAATCATCTCGATGAGTGCCGAGTCCTCTTGACCAAGTTTTGAGTTTCATCGAACAGAAAGATCAGATCTTCGCTCAAGACTCTTTACAGGATCAATAAAACATTGACCAATCTCAGGATCGGATTGATTAACATATCGGTGAATCCGACTCTCACGAGCAGGAAAAGGGCAATGAATCCCAGCCAGACAGGAATTTGTGCATAGGTCTCCGCCAAGCTGGTTGGCAACAGATTCCGCATCACGTGACTGCCATCGAGCGGGGGAATCGGAAGCATATTGAAGACCGCCAAAACGACATTGAGCATTATTCCGGTCTCCAACATGGTCGCAATGGGGCGTGCTAAATCTCCCAGGGCATCCGGCGACATCAGCGCCCCACCGAAGAAGACCTTGGTCAAGACAATAAAGATAATGACCAGCAGGACATTGCTCATCGGCCCGGCGAGCGCAATCGAGATCTCTCCCCATCGCCGGTCGCGCAGATTGAGCGGGTTGAATGGCACCGGTTTTGCCCAGCCAAACATAAATCCACCTGTGGTATACGCGATAAGCGGGAAGATCACTGTCCCAAAGACATCGATATGCGGAATCGGATTGAGTGTAATCCGGCCCAGGTAGCGTCCGGTCGAATCGCCGAATCGTTCTGCCGCCCAGGCATGCGCGCATTCATGTACCGTGAGAGATAACAAGAAAATTACGAACCAGATGATCAGTCTGCCAAGGTCTAGATTTTGCATTGATTCAGGGACTCCTATCTAAACCGCCTCATGTTTAAAGAACGATCAAAGTATCACGCAGACGAAAGTACTGTCAATTTTGCCCTTGACTCCCGCTTGGTCAGTGTGATCGCCTCTTCCCGCACGGGTCCGGCCTCGATTCTGACCGCGCGCCGGACAATCTCGCGGGAAGAGACCAGAATCGCTCCACGTTCCAACGCCAGATCGTAAATTTCACCGGTCAAATCATAATGCGGAACCGATTTCCGTTGAAACCATTCGCGCCGCAACCCCAGGCCTTCGGCAAATTCGTGCAACTCCTCAAGCGACGCATCCGAGACCAGATGTCCGCAACGCCGGTGCCAGAATCGTATTGGACCTCGTGCGCCGTTGTGAAATGAATCGATCAAAATCGCCATAATGTTCTATCCAGCGAAACCTATATATTGCGAAGTCATGAGAAAATTCAAAGGATTTCGCACTTCTATCTCTATCTCGGATGTCTTCACTCTCTCGATGCGCGCTTAAAACTTCTTGTGCACGGAATGCACGGCCTATTCAGCTTTAGCAGAGGCGGCCATCCCTGATTTCACAGTGGTCGTGCCGGCCTTACTCTTTCTGGTTGAGTTATTGGATTTCGTCTTCTTATCATTTTTTATCTTCTTCTGCCCGTTTCCCTTATTGATCGGCAGATGAGATTCGCCGAGTTTCGCTTGCAACTCTTCCAGAAAAGCGATGGTGCGTTGCAACTGTTTCTCGAACTTCTCCTCGCTAAGTTTACGCCGCGATTTCTTGATCACTTTTTTGACGCGGCCAACGAGAGCATCTCCATTCTTATCTTTGTGCTCTTTATCCTTTATTTTCTTCTCTTTTGCTTCCTTGATTTCAGAAACTTTCTCTTGTGCCTTAGTCATAATCCTGCCTCCAGATAAATGCGCCTGCCGGTGAAATTCAGGGCGTCACCGGAAAGATGTTGGGCAACTCCAGTTTTTCCCTCTGAGCATGGTCATCAGGCGCTTTGGTTCTTTATTTGCGGTGCATCTGTCGCAACAAGATGTGTCGTGTCTATTTGTTCATGACTGACCAAGTATAAGCCAATCAGCCATTAGTTGACAGTCTGATCGGGCGTCGCATTGTTGACGGTAGTCTCCGGTGCGGCCTATCATCGGAACAGTCTAAATTCTATTCTCGATGGAGAAGAAAGCAAATGTCGGAAGCCCGGATTGAATTATTCAAGAAAATGCTCCAGGACGATCCCAACAATACCACTGTACGCTATGGTTTAGCGAACGAATTGTTCAAACTTGAAAAGTTTGAGGAAGCCGCCAACGAGTTGCAAACCTATCTCGGTCAAACTGACGATCAGGGCGCGGGATATGGCAAATTGGCTCAAGCGCTTGAGAGACTGGGACGGATCGACGAAGCCCGCGAAGCGTACCGGCAAGGGATTGCGACCGCCAACCGCCACGGCCATCCGGGAATGGCGCAGGATTTTGAGATGTCCATGGAAGATTTGATCTGACGATTTAAGATTTAAGAGGATGCCCCCAAGAAAATCTGCCCTTCACTGACGCGAAAATAGCAAAAAACATTGGGCCTCAAAATTTTCGCGCATTCTTTTATCTATTCCATGAAAGTGATTTAACCCGCTTTTTCAAAGCCCTGTGACCACTGACACAGGGCTTTGAATGGGTCGCGCTCTATAATTGCAATCCGACAATCCGTCCGTTAGCGTAATGGTAAGCAGGGAGGAAGCAGATGAAAACCAGAATTCTACAGAGAGCGATTAGTATTACAATTATAGTAGCCTTGGCGGTCACACCGATCTTCGCGCAGAGCAAAAGCAAGAGGAAGCAGAAGCCGTTGGATGATAAAAGTAATCCTGAATTGATTGGCAAGCGTAATATCAACAAAGGTAACTTGGCCTTCTATTCTATCGACCGTGAAGTTGCATTGGGACGGCAACTCGCGGCGGAGGTCGATCGTTCGTCGAAACTCATCACCGATCCGGCAGTCACTGAGTATGTCAACCGCGTCGGGCAGAACATTGTGCTTCATTCGGATGCTAAAGTTCCATTCACGATCAAGGTGCTCGATTCCAATGAAGTGAATGCATTTGCGTTGCCCGGTGGTTTTCTCTATGTCAACCGCGGCCTGCTTGAAGCGGCGGACAACGAGGCGGAAGTCGCGGGCGTGTTGTCTCACGAGATTGCGCACGTCACGGCGCGTCATGGAATTGAGCAAGCATCGAAGGGAGAATTGCTGAACTACGCTTCGATTCCGCTGATCTTCTTCGGCGGCATCGGCGGCTACATCGTGCGGCAAGTCGCAAGCATCGCAGTCCCATTGACCTTCTTGAAGTTTTCACGTGGCGCCGAGAAGGAAGCCGATCTGCTCGGCGCGCAATATATGTGGGCTTCGGGTTATGACCCGAATGCGCTGGTGACGTTCTTCGAGAAGCTTCAAACGAAAGAGAAGACCAAGCCGGGAACCGTGTCAAAGCTCTTCAGCACTCATCCGTTGACCGGCGACCGCATCAAAGAAGTCCAGTCATTGATCACGAAGTTCCCGGAGCGCAATGAGTATCAGCTGACCACTTCGGAATTCAATGGCGTCAAGACTCGCCTGGTGTTAGCCAACGCCGCCAGCCGGACGGCTCCCACTGGCCAGACCAATGACAACAAACGTCCGACGCTCAAGCGACTGCCGCAAGGCACCGGCACGGGAGACGCCACGAGCAACGATCCGAACGACAATCGCCCGGTGCTCAAGCGCCGCGATGAGTCAACCGGCAGCGGGACTGGCACGGCCGATTCTTCATCGGAGACAGGTGACCGCCCGGTACTCAAACGTAAGGATGGAACGTCAGCGACTGAAGAGCCAGGCAGTTCGGCTCAGCCTTCCGACAAGACATCAGATTCGTCCGGTCGGCCTACGCTCAAACGGAATACGGACTCGAACAATAATCAGTAAGCTGGCAATAAGCTGGATTAATCGTAGATGATCAGCGAAGGGCGCGGGAATCACATCTCGCGCCCTTTTAGCTTGGCCGCACGATTTGACTTTACTGGTCTGATGAGATCGATTTCAGCTGGGCGAATCGCGCCGCGCCCAACGCCCCCGCCCTTTCATTGAGCGCCGGACTCACGATACGACAATGATTTGCGACCTCGGGCGGCAACCACCGGTGCGCCTCTTTACGAATCTCATCTAAGAAGGGTTTGAGAGAGAGACCGAGCTGACCGCCGATGACAACGGCCTGAGGGTCCAGAATTGAGCTGAGATTGGCTATTCCCCGTCCAATCCAACGGCAAGTTTCATTAATTACTTTGAGTGCGAGAGCATCCTTTCCACGTGCGGCACGGATGATGGTGGTCACATCAAGCTGCGTGGGATCGGCTTTGATCAGTTTGCCGAGCATGGTGGACGAACTCCCGCTCCATTCCTCGATCGCACGACGCGTCAGAGAGGGAATGGTGGCTTCGGTTGCCAGACATCCGCGCGATTGATACTCCGGCCTGAAATTTTCGCTGAGCCCCAGCCAGGCAGCCGATCCTGCCCATCCATTTGATCCGCGCAGGGCCCGTCCGTTGATCAGAATACCGACCTCGACCTCCTCTCCGATCGAGACGTAAATGACGTTCCCTTTGCCTCTCGCCGCGCCATACCAACTTTCGGCCGCCGCCAAACACGCCGCCTGCGAATGAATCGTCATCGCTGGATGGGATGAGGGACTGTGCTGAGCCCGCGCCCGTTTTTCGCTGTTCGGCGTCCGAATGTCATAACCCGAATCGCTCAATCCTTCGCCGATCAGTTGAGACAATGCCACCCTCGTCCAGCCTTTCAACCCCGGAACCGTAACGCGTTCGGTGGACGGATCGATCAAGCCCGAGACGGAGATGCCGACGGCGCCAATCGCACTCTTTCCTCGCTCCTTCGACGAAGCAACATCAAGGATCAGTTTGGTCAGCGTCGCAACAGCCGCGCGCGTCGTGCGTTGCGGCGTTTGAGCCTCTTCTGACGTCAGAATATGTGCGCGATCATCGATCAACGCCGCTGAAATATTGGCGCGATCAAATTCGACGCCAACGATTAATGCAGACGGCTGTCGATTTGCGGAAACTCTGGTTCCATTCACGGCGGGGTCACCTGTCAACGATATTAACTATGGTTAAGGCCGCCGATATTATACATCGCATCGGCCAATCCTGCGAAAAAGCGGCGGCCCGGCCATCAGAAAGAATTTGTCATCGCCAGGCTCACATTCTCTGACAGCCGGGTCTGAGACTGGCTATCTGATCTGCGAATAGCTCGTCGGGCGCAGAAATGAGGCATGGATCTTCGATACGGCTTCAGGATCTGTCCAACCTGGTTTATTACGCACGCGAGCCCAATCCGCACTGGATCGGAAAGTATCCCAGGCCTTCTCTCGCGCAGCCATATGATCGAAGCCAACCATATATGTCAAGTGGGGCAGTTGCGTGCCGAACAGAGCCTCTCCGAAGAAGATCGGGGCAAACCCACAATCGCGGAAAATCTTAATCTCTTCTTGATTGAACATGTCGATCTTGTTTTGCAATGAGAAAGCGTTCTTCGACTCATAAGTCCTCAGCTCAAAGACGCGCGGCGGCCGTTTCTCATCGGTCGGCGGAATCTCAAATTTCGGATGTGAATCGAAAGCCTTGAGCAAAACCGATTCATAACGCAGATACGGCAGCTCGCCGGCCGCCTCAAAGGACTGCCATGCTTTCAAGAACTCCTTGTCTGAGTTGATCCGGTCCATTGCCGATTGCACCTCCGCGAGCGATTTGTAATCGGTAATGACAATGAGCGAGGGGCTGGTCAAACCCGAAATGACGCTGAAACAGCCGACCGGTCCGAGACCGAGCCGTTTCATCATCGGCAGATAATGATTTTGAAAGAAGTCCTGAATCCGCGCCGGTTGAATATCGTTTCGTAATTCGTAAGTCCGCAGCGAATAAAAATGGCTGCTTTCGGCCGCCGAAACGGCGTTCTCTGCCTCACCCGCCACGCCGGCGATACTCGCCGCCAGCCCGGTCTTTAAAAGATTCCTGCGATTCATCAGCCTGCTCCTTATGAGTTATTAAATGATCGTTCAATGGGTTTCACTTGTTGGCCTCGACCGGCTTGGCGCCGACGCCGAACCAACGACGCTTTGCCGTCGTGACCACACGTTTATCAGTCGCCAATCTCGCCTCTGCCCATCGCGCCAGACGCACAAATGGCAATCCCATCAAAAAGTAGATGGCCGCGGTTAAAATTCCCACGCCGATGTAATCGTAATAGGTCGCAGCCAATTGCCCGTAAACTTTGGTCAGTTCAACCATCGTAATGATCGAGACAATCGACGAATCTTTGAAAAGCGCAATGAAATCGTTGGTCACCGGAGGAATCACGAGCCGCATTGCTTGCGGAACGATCACGTAGCGCAAGGCCTGTGTGCGCGTCATCCCCAATGACAGCGCCGCCTCCATCTGTCCGCGCGGAATGGCCTGGATTCCGGCGCGATAGTTTTCCGCCTCATAGGCCGCATAGTTCAATCCCAGCCCGACGACGGCCGCCACCAATGGCGAAAGCTTGATCCCGATATTCGGCAATCCGTAAAAGATTAAGTAGAGTTGGATCAAGAGCGGCGTGCCGCGAAACATCTCGACATATGCTCTGGCCAGCCACGGAATCGGAAATGTTCCGTATAAATTCATCAATGCCAATGCCAGCCCCAGGGCAATGGCGACAGCCATGCCCAGGATCGAGATCAAGAGCGTCATGGGCGCTCCCTGCAGAAGCAGAACCGGCAAATAGCCGGCCCATCGCCGCAACCTCTCGCGCCAGGTCAGTCGCTGTGTGATGTTCTGAGTGAACTCTTGATAGACTTGCCCTTGCGATTGGCCATTGATGAGTTTGGCAAAGAGCTGATCGGTCTCGCCATTCCAGATCTTCCACTTTTCATAAATGCTCTTTAGTTCACCGGACTTGATCAGCGCGAGTAGCGCTTCATTCACTTGCTTGAGTAGTTCAGGATCCTCTTTACGAACGGCGATCCCGTATTCCATGTGATCGAGAACCGGACCGACAAACTTCAACTTCGGATTCGGCTGGCTGTAATAGACGGCAATCGGCCAATCCATCAAGACCGCTCGCAAACGGCCGTTGGCCAAATCATCGTAGGCATTGTTCTGGTTCTCGTAAGATCGAATCTCCATGCCGGCCCCGCTCTCTTTATTCAGACTTTCAAGGATCCGCTGGGCAAGCGAGGCTTTCAGAGTGCCGACAACTTTCCCTTTCAGATCGGCGAGCGACTTGATCGAACTATCTTCGACTCGTGTGCTGAGTTGCTCGCCGCAGGCGTAATACGGAATAGAGAAGTTGACCTGTTGTTTGCGGTCTTCCGTAATCTCAAGACCATTGACGACCAGATCATAATTGCCGCGCTGTAATCCCGGAATCAATCCGTCCCATTGATTTTGGACAAAGACCGACTTGCGATTGAGATGCTTGGCGAGAGCATTCATGAGGTCAATCTCGAACCCGATGATCTCGCGCGGCTTTTGCGGATTGGGCAGCAAGTACGGCGCGCCGCCTTCGGCGTCTCCGCCCCAACTCAGGTCTTTGCCATCTTGAGCGCCGACCGGCGTTCGAGCATAGAAGAGGGCAATTATGACCGGGATCAGTCCCAGCAACCTTCCGCGAGAAATTGTTTTCATGAGAGATACCGCTGCAGGAAGTTGCGCGTGCGTTCGTCACGCGGCGAGGTGAAGATTATTTCAGGTGAGCCTGATTCGATCAGCTCACCCTCATTAAGCACCAGGACTTTGTCGGCCACATCGCGCGCAAAATGCATTTCGTGTGTGACTACTACTTGTGTCATCCCCTCGTCATCCAGTTTGCGCATAATGTTGAGCACCTCACCGACCAGGCTGGGGTCGAGTGCGGAGGTCGGCTCGTCATAAAGCATGACCTTCGGCGACATGGCCAAGGCGCGCGCAATTGCGGCTCGTTGCTGCTGGCCTCCTGAAAGTTGTGAAGGGTAATAATCGAGTCGTTCGCTGAGACCGACTTTATTCAATAAATCTCTCGCCCGTCCTTCCGCCTGATCGCGATCAATCTTTTTGACAATCATCGGCGCGAGCATCGCATTTTCCAGGACGGTCAGATGCGGAAAGAGGTTGAAACTCTGAAAGACCATGCCTGCCTCTTCGCGGAGGTGCCGGACCAAAACATTGAAATTACGCTGAGCCGTCCCATTGTTCATCTCTAAGGTGATCTCTCCGATGCGAACGCGCCCGCTGTCGAACAATTCAAGGCCGTTGAGACAACGCAGTAATGTCGATTTGCCGCAGCCTGACGGACCGATAATGACGGTCAGTTCAGAGACTTCGACCTCGAAACTGATACCGCGCAACGCCTCCTGCTCATGGTAGCTTTTGCGGAGATTGTCCACCGAGATGAGTGCGCTCATCGACTTTCCCTCATCAATTCACCATCCTCTCTCTTCCCTGCCAATACTTCTCTCGTAACAGATTCTTCTGGATCTTTCCGGTTGCCGTGCGCGGCAGTGCGTCAATGAAACTGACGGCTTTCGGGCATTTGAAGTGCGCCATCTTTTCGCGACAGAAATCGATCAGCTCCTCCTCCGTCGCATTCATTCCCGGTTTCAGGACGACCAGCACCGCCGGCGCTTCCCCCCAACGTTCATCGGGAATTGCAATGCAGGCAGCTTCGAGCACGGCTCTGTGTTTGTAAAGCATTCCTTCAACCTCGATTGAAGAGACGTTCTCGCCGCCCGAGATAATGAGGTCCTTCTTGCGATCGACGATTTCAATCATCCCTTCGCAATCGACCGTTGCCATATCGCCGGTATGAAACCAACCGTCAACAATCACCGCCTCGGTCGCCTCGGGTTGCCGCCAATAACCGGACATCACAACGTTGCTGCGCGCGATCACCTCACCGACCTGAGCCCCGTCACGTTCGACGTCCACGCCGTTCTCGTCAACGACGCGCAGATCGACTCCGAGCATCGGGTAGCCCGTGCGCGTCTGCACCCGATACTGCTCTTCTCGCGGCCAGTCGCGCATATGCGGCTTGAGCTTCGAGACGGTGAGAAAAGGAGAAGTCTCCGTCAGGCCATAGACCTGAATTACGCGCCACCCCAATCGTTCTTGCATCCCTTCGATCAAGGCGCGAGGCGGCGCGGAACCGGCCGTCGCCACTCGCACCTGACGCGGCAGGTCTTCAATCTGTCTCTCGCTCAATTGATGATTGAGCGCCATATTGATCATCGTCGGCGGCATGCAAGCGAATGACATCCGCTCGCGAATGACCAGATCAAAGAATGCCGCGGGTTCATACTTCTTGACGATGACGTGTTTGGCTCCGACGCCGGTCACCGCGTACGGCACGCCCCACCCGTTGCAATGGAACTGCGCCAGCGTGTGGAAATAGACGTCGTCGTGCGTCAAACCAAATTCCATCACAGAATTGAGCGCATTCAGATAGACATTGCGGTGGGTTAACATCACTCCTTTGGGCTTGCCCGTCGTGCCTGATGTGTAGAGTAACGCCGTCGCGTCGTTCTCATCAATTTCGGCGGGTTCCGGATCAGAAGACGGAGATTGTGCCAGCAGCGCCTCGTAGTCCAGCCATCCGCCGGGCGCGCCGCTTTGATCGTCTCTCTGGATGATGAAATGCCCGATGCTCCGCAACTGCGGTCTGATGCCATCGACCACCTCCGCCAACCAGTCTTCGACGATCAAGACTTTGGCCTCGGCGTGGTTGAGGATGTACTCGAAATCGCTCGCGATCAGCCTGAAATTGATCGGCATATAGATCGCGCCGAGCAGCGGCGCGCCGAAAAATCCGTCGAGCATCCGATGGCTGTTTTGCGAAATGACCGCGACGCGATCGCCCTTTTTAACGCCGAGCGCCCGCATCGCCTGCGCCCATCGGTTGACACGCTCGCCGAACTGTTTGTATGTCAACCGCAGATCGCCTGCCACAACAGCCTCGCGATCACTATAGGCAGCCAGCGCGCGTTTGAGGAAGTCATACTCATTGAGCGGAACGATCATGGTCTGATCTCCTTTTTCATTTCAGTGTCGAGGAGTGAACCGAAGACTGAACCCTGACCTCCGGTACCTGATCACTCAACTAAAAAACGCTGTCATTGGAGTTTGAAACAGGTTCTTACTTCGCCGACTTCGAGCCCGCGATGATTAAAGACAGTTGTCCGCAGATAAGGTGAAAGCTTCGTGAGTTGTTCATCATCAAGAAGCCCGAGCTGTTTCAAAGTTTCAATCACAACCGGGTCTCGCGCGCGGCGAGTATCACCATCTTCGACCTTTATCGCAATGCCCAACCCCTTTGGATAACGCTCGCACGGGCGGACGCCGAGCAGTTGAACCCCCTCGGCTCCGACCTTTGAGATGATCTGCCCTCTGGTAGTCAGCATCAGATCAGTGTCCAGACGACCGCTTGTTCCTCCAACCATTTCGGGGTATTCCGTAATGACGTTGACGATGCGCTCGGCTGCAGCGGCAAGTTCAGGCTTGAGATTCGCATGCCTCCAACCAACCAGCTGCGCGTAACTGCGCGCCATCGATTCAAGGCTCATCCCAAAGACGGGCGCGCTGCATCCATCAATGGCAATGGCAATGGCAATGGCAACGGCAGTGGCAGTAGCAACGGCAGTGGCAGTAGTGGCAATTTCGCCCATCTGCACACCGGCAAAATGTGCGAGCACGTTGAGGATCTCTCGTTGAATCGGATGTCCGGGATCGAGGTAATCTGCGGTCGATTCATTTAAGTACCTGGCCAGTGCCAGCATTCCTGCATGCTTGCCCGAACAATTGTTATGAAGCACCTGCGGCTGTCTGCCTGCGGCCCGCAGTTGTTTGGCTGTGGCCTCGTCGAATGGCATGTGCGCGCCACATTTCAATGACGATTCGTGCAATCCAATCTTCTGCAAAATCGAGCTGACCGCTTCGAGGTGAATGGCCTCGCCGCTATGTGAACCGTTGATGACCGCCAGCTCGCGCGGCGTCAGGTTATAATAATCTGCTGCTCCGCTAGCGATCAGCGGAATCGCCTGGAAAGGTTTGGCAGCTGAGCGAAAGTAGGTTCGCGCCTGGATCTCGCCAATACTCGTCAACAATCCGCCGTCGACGTCGATCACCGCAATGAATCCGCGATGGATCGATTCGACCATGGCGCCTCGCGTGACCTCGACCAGTGGATGAGGTTGCGGGAAAACTTGCTTCTCTCGTGAGCTCATGGCGCGATGATAATTGAGTGTCGCGCAAAAGAAAAACGCCGCTCACTTTTTGTCGTGAACGGCGGAATAATAAAAAGGAAATGAGATGCAGCGATATCAGAAGTAAGTCTTACTTACCTTTGGGGCCGAATCGCAAGACGTGTAGTTTGATCTGGCGGCGGCCAAAAGTCCGTGCTTCGTTCGTAGACGGAACCCAAAGGTCAACAACGTTTCCTTTGATGCTCTTGCCGGTATCGTGAACCGTATAAACGCCGGAGTATTTACCTGCCTTGATCTCTACGACGGAACCAAGCGGCAGCACTCGTGGATCTGCTGCAATCACTCCACGACGAACGTAGACGCCACTGCGAGTCAATCCATTCAACGCGTACGCTGTCGCGCGGAACTCTTGCGGCTCGCCTAGAATCGCCAAGCTTGGATCCGTAAAACCGGATTCGTTGATCCGTGATGTGTGTGGAATTATATTGAGGTTGACTGCCGGAGCTTTCAGATCTACCTTCGGTTCGATGAGATTTGTTCTTTTGCTTGTTTCGGCTTCGACATCGTTCTTGGCTTTGTTCGTAGAGGAGTCTGAAACAATTGCCAGTTGATTTGCTAGGTCGGTATTAGAGGATGATGATGACGAATTGGATGACTTTGCTGACTGTTCTTCCGATGCCTGTGTTGTGTTCTGAGCGCCACCACCGATTTGAAGCAATATTGATAAAGAGACAATCCCAATAGCTCTGCCCGTTCGCTTGCTCATAGGATCCATTCTTCTCCTTGTTAACTGTTGCTGCCAACTTCAAACTAACGTCTTGCCCTCGGTGTGGATCAAACACCGTTCAACTCAAGACAAACCTCTACTGTATTTGTTTAAGCAAGGGCGTTCACGTTATTTGTCGTTTCACTCATTTGGATTACTGAGTGTTTCTGTAGCCTAAGATTGCCGGCCACAAACGTGAGAGAATCTCACAACGTTAGTTGAAGCACTAATGAACACGGTATAATTATAGCATCAAGCATTCTCAATAGAACCACACGATTTCGAGTAGCTGCTTAACATCCCTGATAAGTAAGTTTAGAGAGAAATTTTTTTCTTCGCGGGTATTGACATGAAGGTAAGAAATACCAATATGAATGAAAAAAGAACAGTTGTGGAATCACCCAATTGTATCGTGTCATATCAGTGAATTTCGCGATTTTGGGATTAAAAAAACAGTATTTCGGGAAGTTTATGATAACAAAAAGGTTGGATTCCTCATTTTGGCCTCATTTTGAGAGCTCTCGGATCTGAAGAGCCGCTAACAATTCTGATTGTGAGACAGTAGCAGTTCCAACTTTGCCGACAACGACGCCGGCGGCATGATTAGCGATTCGTGCGGCTTCCTCAAATTCCGCGCCTGTGGCGAGGGCGAGAGTGAGAGTCGCAATGACCGTATCGCCGGCGCCTGTTACATCATAGACTTCGCGAGCAACCGTCGAGATCTGCGTCATCTCCCCTGCTGCGTTGAGCAAGCTCATCCCGTGTTCACCGCGTGTGATCAACACATTTTTGCAATCGAGCATTTCGCGAATGCGATGTGCCGCAGTCTTCAAAGATGCCTCATCGGTAATCTCGATGTTGGTCGCACGTTCCGCCTCCAATTGATTGGGGGTGATGACATCGACGTGGCGATAGTACTGGAAATTTTTGATCTTCGGATCGAGACAAATGATCTTGCCTTCTGCTCGGGCGATTTCAATGACCGAGTTTAAAACGTGTGGCGTCAGAAGTCCTTTGTCATAATCGGAGATAATTGCCGCGTGGGCGTTCTCGAGAGCGGACTTGAAAGCGGCGATGATCAGCGCTGCGACCTCATCGATGATGGGCGTGCGATCTTCGCGATCGGCCCGCACCATTTGCTGACTATGCGCAACAATCCGTGTTTTGCGCGTGGTCGGGCGTGAGAGGTCAGTCACGATTCCTTGGACCTCAGCTCCACGTTCGGCGAAGCGATGGCGCAGGAGGACCGCCGCTTCATCATCACCGACGATACCTAGTGGAAAAGCCTGCGCGCCAAGCTCCAGTAAATTCGAGACAACGTTTCCGGCGCCGCCGAGATGCCAGCTTTCACGTTTAACTTCGACCACTGGGACCGGAGCCTCTGGTGAGATCCGCCGGACTTCACCCCAGATAAACTCATCGAGCATCAAATCGCCAAGCACCACGATCCGACGGCTGCCAAAGTTATCGACTATTTCTTGGATCCGTTGTTTGTTCATATTGGAAATTGCCATCCCCAGTAGTCCGGATAAACTTGATCAACCAGCTTGATCAACTCAGCGGGGGGAACTACTAGAAACCTTTTCAATAGCCTTCATCACCTGTTCAATGCCGATTGAGCGAATACACTCCGGTTCGTCAAAAGCTTCACAAGTGTACATCGCGCATGGATTGCACGGGAAATGGTTCTGCACCAGTTCCGCCGACGCTGACCACGGACGCCAACGGATTGAGCTGGCCGGGCCGAAGAGAACGACGAGTGGGGTTTTGAGGGCGGCGGCGATATGCGCCGGCCCGCTGTCGTTACCGACAAAGAGTTTGCTTCCGACGATGACGGCAACGAGTTCACCGATGCTCAACGTACTTAACGATCCCAGTTGAAGCTTCGTGGCGGCTTGCACACTCGCCAGCTGGGCCGTCTGTTCCGGCGTCGGCGCCCCGGTCATCACGACTTGCAAATTCCGGGCGATCAACTGGTCGGCTACCGCGGCATACCGCTCCGGCATCCAGCGCTTGGTATAAAACTCGTTGGTGGGGGCCAGCACTGCATATGGTCTGCCGGGATCAATTCCCGCCGCGGACAATTTCTTGCGGGCCGCGTCGCGCATCCGCGAATCGACAAAGAGCTGTGTCGGTCCCGGTTTGTCATGCGGCAATCCCAGCCATTTGAATTGTCCGAACTGGTATTCGACCGTATGCAAATCCTTGCGGCCGAGGACCTCTTCAGGCGGCGGCAGACGCAAGTTGTAGGCGTATCTATTGCGAAAATGGCCGGCGCCGACTCGATGCTCGGCGCCGCTCATCATCGTCATTTGCGCGCTCATGGGCCCGCCGTGCAGGTTGATCACCGCCGTAAAATTGTTCCGGCGAATTTCTCTGATCACTCTTAAACGCGCCGCGAGCGAGCTGCGTTTCTCTCCGGCGCTGCGCAAGAGCGGGATCGCCTCGATATCCGGATCGGCGGCAAAAAGGTCGGTATAAATCGCTTCGACCAGCGTCGTGATCCGCAAATCCGGCCGCCAATGTTTGAGCGCGCGCAGATTGGCCGTGTCCAGCACCGCTTCGCCAAGGTTGCGAATACGGATGAAAAGTACTCGGGAATTTTCAGGGAGTTGTTGGAAGAGCGAAACAGACATTCGATCGCGCACTGCGGGACGCTCGATTGCGGATTGAAGACGAGTGACCAATCCTGCGCGCTCGCCTTCGGCTGCAATTAAGTATTTTTCTCAATCACAGCTTCCTCGACGAGCATGATGGGGATCTCATCGCGAATTGGATAGACGCGGTGACAACTAACGCATTTCAATCCACTGCCATCGGCCTTCAACTCGACCCGAGCTTTACAAGCCGGGCAGCGAAGAATTTCCAGAAAATCGGGGTCAATACTCATGAGAACCATTCTTGTAAAAATAGTTTAACTGCTTCTACGCAAGGAAACGGAGTAGAATTCTAGTGATGCAACAATTGTCTGTCAAACTTGGCTTGACCTCACATAGACATTGCTTGACCTCAATCCACAGGGGACTTTATGATGCTCTGTCGGGTATTAATTGGTATTTTTTCTGATTGTGATGCGCCGGCGCGCGTCTGACATCTTGTCGAGTAATACAAACAATCCGGGAAGCCACACCAAGTCTCACCAAGAAGACGGCCGAATAACCCTGGTCAACCTCCGTCTCTCTTGGTGAATAATCTTTAAAGGAGTATGCAACAACTTATGGCTCATCCAACCTCGTCGACGGAAACTGCGGAAAAGATTTGGTACAACGGAAAGATGATCAATTGGGACGATGCGCAGATTCACGTCATGTCGCACGTCATACATTATGCTTCGGCCCTCTTTGAAGGTATTCGCTGCTATGCGACGCCGCAGGGTCCGGCGATCTTTCGACTGCGGGAACATATTGAACGTCTGCGCGATTCGTGCCAGGTCTATCGCATGGAGATCGGCTATTCGGTCGATCAATTAATCGAGGCTTGCCACGAGGTCGTCCGCATCAACGGATTCAAAGAATGTTATTTGCGTCCGGTCGTCTTTCGCGGTTACGGCTCATTTGGCGTCAATCCGCTGCCCAATCCCGTTGAGGTCTACATTGCCAGCTGGGTGTGGGGCAAATATCTGGGACAGGAGGCGATTGACGAAGGCGTCGATGTCTGTGTGTCGAGTTGGGCGCGGATGCACGGCAATACTCTGCCGGCAACGGCCAAGGCCGCAGCAAATTATATGAACTCGCAATTGATCAAGATGGAGGCGATGGCGAACGGCTTCGTCGAAGGGATCGCCCTCGATACCAACGGCAATGTCAGCGAGGGCAGCGGAGAGAATCTCTTTATCGTTCGCGGCGGGAAAATTTATACTCCTCCTTTGAGTTCCGCGGTGCTCTCGGGTATCACGCGCGATTCGGTCATTCACATCGCCCAGAATCTGGGTTACGAGATCGTCGAGCAAATCATTCCGCGCGCTTCGCTCTACACCGCCGATGAAGTCTTCTTCACCGGCACCGCGGCAGAGATCACGCCGATTCGCACCATTGACCGCATTAAGATCGGCAGCGGCAAACGCGGACCGGTGACCGCAGATTTACAGAAGGAGTTCTTTGCCATCACCTCGGGCGATAAAGAAGCGCCCGGCAACTGGCTGGCGTTTGTCAAAAAATAGGATTGAGAAGAGAACGCGAAAGACGCCGATGCTCTCGAATCATTTGGTCTTTCGCGTCCTCTCCACCGATTGAACCTGATGCCAAAGTCAATCCCACCTCAACGATTGGCCGCACAAGCCCTCCGCGAATTGAAAGCAGCCGCTGATCCTCGCGTTGCCGCAGGCGCCAAAGCTTACTTCAAGGCATATGAGGACCTGCATTTTTTCGGCGTCAAGACGCCTGCCGTCCGGCAGCTCGCAAGAAAACTTTTTCTCCAAATTCGCGACCTGTGGGAGATTGAGGATGCATTATCTTTCTGTCAGATCTTGATTGAAAGGCGAGAACTTGAGGCCAAGAATGTCGGGATTTTCTTATTTGCCCGTTATAAAAAGTCGTTCGATAAAAGTTTATTGCCCAGGTTTGAGGCCTGGCTGGCGAACAATCATTGCAGCGATTGGGCCAGCACCGATGCGCTTTCGGGCGCAATCATCGGACCGTTGATCGAACAACACCCGCAACTGATCGGCCAACTCAAAGTTTGGACGAGAAAGCGTTCGCTCTGGGTGCGCCGCGCCGCGGCCGTCGCTATGGTCGGCTCAGCTCGTCATGGCGAACACCTGGACGAGATCTACGAGATCGCCGAATCGCTCCTCCAAGATCCGGAAGATTTAATTCATAAGGCAGCGGGATGGTTGTTGCGCGAGGCTGGCAAAAGCGACGTGGAACGCCTGGAAAGATTTCTGCTCGGCCACGGCCCCCGGATTCCGCGCACAACCTTGAGATACGCAATCGAGAAGTATCCTCCCGCGAAGCGCAAGCTCCTGCTCGAAAAGACCCGGTTCAAGGATCCGATTTGGCCCATTTGAAAGATGAGCCGGCCGCCTATTTGTCGCGCGGCTTCTCACCGACTTTCAAGAGCTCCAGGACCTCATCCTTGACCTTTTGCCAGGCCGCTGATTGCGGATCGACCAATTCGAAATGCCCGGCCTTTTCGATCACCACCAATTTCACTTCTTCCGACTTCTGCTTTGCCGCTTCGGTGTAATCTTTCGCCATCGACAACGGGACAATGTTGTCAACCTCGCCGTGAATGATCGTCTGCTTGACGCCGAGCGGTAGGAGGTCGATGGGCGAGGATTGGCTATAACGATCCGAGAAATCCTTGGCCGATCCGCCCATCAGCTTTCCCACCGTCCCATCGCAAGCGGTTCCCGTCTTTCGCAGGTCGGTGATGGCAGCGAGTGGGATGACGCCGCTTAATGGAATCGGATCCGCCGCATAGAGAGGGCTGTTGTTCGGCAACTGTTTTCGCGCGGCGAGCCACAATGCCAGGTGCCCGCCGGCAGAATGCCCCACGGCAACGACCCGATTCAGATCGAGCGAATAGGTCTTGGCCAAGACGCGCAAATAATCGGTGCCTTGCGCCACATCCTGAAAAGTCCCCGGCCATCCTCCACCCTCATTACCGACGCGGCGATATTCGAGGCTCCAGGTCGCCACACCCGCTTCGGTCAATGACGCAGATAGATGGCCCATATAGGAGAGTCCATATTCGGATAGCCAGCAGCCGCCGTGCAGAATGATGGCCAGCGGATGCGGACCTTCCCCTTTGGGCAAGCGCAGTTCACCGAACTGCAATGGGTCTTTGCCGTAAGAAATGCGATGGTCTGCGGGTGGTGTCTGACGAGTCAAGATGCTTCGCGATGATTGGCTCTGTAACCGCGCGGCGGCAATGCCGAGCAACGCGATGGCAGAGACGGATAAAGTGATATTGATGAGAAGTCTGGTCGAACGATTTAACATGACGATGGCAACAGCGCCAGCCCTTTCAAGAACATTATTATTTCCCCATCAAAGATTTCAATTTGGAACCCAGACGTGAGGAGAACATGAGGCCGAGAGCGCGGGACAATAATCGCTCGGTCTTTGCCGTATAAGGATACCAGAAGAGCTCTTTCTTCATGCCAAAACGATCGGTGACGATCACTTGTTGGTGGCAGAACCTGCGGATGCCTTCTGCTCCGTGGCGTTTACCGATACCGCTCTCTTTCAAACCGCCGGATGGCGCATCGGTTATTCCGAATCCGGCAATCACATCATTGACGCAGGTGATTCCCGCCTCGACCTGTGCGGCGAGACGCTCACCTTTGGCTTTGTCGCGGGTAAAGATGCTCGCATTCAACCCATAGATCGAATCGTTCGCCAATCGCAATGCTTCTTTCTCATCCTTAACGCGCATAATGGGCAGAACGGGACCGAACGTCTCTTCGGTCATGACTTTCATCGAATGATCAACATTGGTCAGGACGGTCGGTTCGAAGTAGCGCCCGGCCAGGCGCGGGTTGCGCTGCCCCCCAATCAAAATCTGCGCGCCGCGCGCTTTGGCGTCGGCAAGATGGTCTTCGACAGTCTCGACCTGTTTCGGAAAGGTCATGGCGCCGACATCGATCCGCTGATCGGTGGCGGCCTCGTTCGCATCAGAGCCCTGGCGCAAAACTCTGGTCTTTTCGATCACCCGGCGGGTAAATTCATCGGCAATCGTATCTTCGACATAGACGCGCTCAACCGAGATACAGACCTGGCCGGAGTTGGTAAAGGCGCCCCAAACCGCAGCATTCGCCGCCCTTTCAAGATCGGCATCACGCAAGACGATCATCGGATCTTTACCGCCGAGTTCCAGACTGACCGGAATCAATCGACGGGCGGCACGCTCGGCGACCGCCCTGCCGGTGCGCACGCTGCCAGTGAAAGCGACCATCTCGACTTCATCGACCAGCGCCCCCCCGGTTTCACCATAACCATTGACGACCTGTAGGATCTCTGCCGGAAGCCCGCTCGCCTGAAAAGCATCGCGGAGCAATTCAGCGCCGCGCATGGCAATTAACGGCGTCCATTCAGAAGGCTTGATGACGACCGAATTGCCCGCCATGAGCGCGGGGATCGCTTCGCCGATCGTCAAGATCAAGGGAAAGTTCCATGGCGTGATCATGCCGATGACGCCACGCGGCTGGTAATGCACGGTCACTTTCTTATTGCGCAAGAGGTGCGGCGTAACGCGCTGTGGTTTGAGAAAACGGCGGGCCTCTTTGGCATAAAACGTGATGACATCGCAGATATAGGTGATCTCAACCATCGCTTCGAGCCGCGGTTTGCCGTTCTCCAGACAGAGCAGTTCCGTCAGCTCCTCGCGCTGCGCAACAAATTTGTCGCGCGCCATCCGTAAGACCTCCGCACGTTCTCCGAGATCGAGCCCGCTCCAACTTCGAAACGCTTCGCGCGCACGTTGAATCACCGCCCGCACTTCGAGGGGCGTGCTGACCGGAGCTTCCCCGATCTTCTCCAGCGTTGCCGGGCTGTGAACTTCGATCTTCTCTTGCGGTCCGACGTTGAGTCGCTGTGCCATCTTTCCCTCCTTGTCAAGTCGCCAGTGACAGCATTTTGATCTGATCCCTGATACTTTTTTTATCAATATCAGGGACCAGGGATCAGCCTTCGGTTTAAGCTTTAGCGACGATGTTGAAATTGACCACAACATCGTTCTTGACCTTCACTGTGCCGCCCCCAGCCGAGTAAGGCTTAATTCCGAAATCGGATTGTTTGAGCGTATATTTGCCGTTGGCCCGAAGCTGCTCCGGCGTCATCGTCGCCGTCACCGGTATCGCGACGCGTTTGGTCACTCCATGCAGCGTCAGATCTCCGTTGAGAGTGAAGCTGTAATTATTGTCGCCTGTCTGTTTCATATTATCGACCGAGACCGATTTGAAAGTGATCTTCTGATATTTCGCAGATTCGAGCACTTCTTGATGCATGGCATTAAAAATTTCGGTTCGGTCCTCTTCACTCACCTTCTTGTCAAGCACCGTGAGAGATTTCGCATCAACATCCAATTCGAGAGAACTACTGCTTGCTCCTCCATCAGATACGTGGACGCGACCGGTAAAGGATTTCACGCCGATTTCATGATCGTGGCCCAGGGCGCTGAAGATGCCAGATTTGCCGACCAGGACCCAGAGACTGCTCTCTGAAGGAGAGATTGTGTAGGTACGCCCTTTTGATTGTGTCTGAGCGCCCAAAGAGAGCAACGAAAAGCAGATGAGTAAACCGCAAATCCGATTGACGATTTTGATCATACCCCATCTCCGTTTTATGAAGTTTTGGCGACAACAATAAAATTGACCTTCACCTCATCGCCAATTTTGATCAGCCCCAGACCACGTTCAAATGGTCTCATGCCGAAATCACTCTGTTTAAGTTTTGTCTCACCCGTAGCGCGAAGCTCTACTTTGGTGAGCGTCACACTGACGGGGAAAGACACTCGCTTCGTCACGCCGTGCATGGTCAGATCCCCATGAAGGGTGAAACTGCGATTGTCGCCGGACTTTTGAATGTCCGCGACGGACGCCGAAACGAACTTGATCGAGGGAAATTTCGTCGATTCAAGAACTGTGTTGCGCAGTACATTGTGAAACTCGTTTCGCTCGAACTCGCTCATGGCCTCATCCGTATTGGTCAACAATCCGGCGGGGGCTTCGACCTCGACCGACAGCCGCGTCTCATCTTTTGGCAATTCGATCTTACTGCTGAAATTTTTGACCGTGACCCGATGAACAGGATAGCGCCGGCTCATGAGGCCTTCCTGAGTCAGAGTGATGTTGATTGAGCTCTGCGATGTATCAACCTTATAGGAGCGCGATTGTTGCTTTTGTTTGGCGCGTTGTGCGGAAGCCGGCCGATCAGATGCCATGCAGAGCAACATGGAGAAGAATAAAATAGCAGCGCCGGGCCGTCGCCGTTCGGACAATCTGAGATAAATTCGATGAATCATCTTTCGCTCCATTTGAACCCCTGCCTGATCGGCCCGGAACGCTCGATTCAACTTTGGCGATAGCTTGCGCCATCAACTCTGGCGATAGCTTGCGCTATCAACTCTGGCGATAGCTTGCGCTATCAACTCTGGCGATAGCTTGCGCTATCAACTCTGGCGATAGCTTGCGCCATCAACTCTGGCGATAGCTTGCGCTATCAACTCTGGCGATAGCTTGCGCTATCGGTCGGCTCGACCACCACCGCGGTTCCATAAGCCAGCACTTCGGTCACCCCATTCATGACCTCGTTGGCGTCGTAACGAGCGCCGATAATCGCATTCGCGCCGATCTCAGAGGCGTGCCTGATCATGATATCGAAAGCCTCTGCGCGCGCCTGCTCGCACAGTTGAGTAAAGATCGAGATATTGCCGCCGACCAAAGTTTGAAGACTGGCGCCGATCGTCCCGAAGACCGAGCGTGAACGAACGGTAATGCCCCGCACCACACCGAGAGTGCGAATAATGCGGAACCCAGGTAGTTCAAAGGCAGTCGTCACCATATGGTGCGAGACTGAATAGTGCTGGGGCGCGACTGGGTAAGGCGTGCGTCTGTTGATGTCTTGGCTCATCTCTTGTTTGCACCTCGAAGGGTGAGACCCCGCTAACCGAATAACCCGCGTTGATTGGGATCCGGCGCTTTTGCCTCCTCTTCGTATTCGGGCGGGTACCACAGATATTGTTTGATCTCACATCGCCCTTTTTCGTTAAAGACAATGCCTTCGGCTTCGAGTAGACGTTGCTGCAAGTCGGGCGGCGTCGTCAAGCCGGCGGTCGAACAACCGCCCTGCGAATTGATCACACGATGCCAGGGGATATTGCGCCCATCATCCGGTGTCGCGTGCATGATATTGCCGATGGCTCGCGCATCGTAACCCGCGCCGAGCACTCGCGCGACCGACCCATAGCTCATGACTCGACCGCGTGGTATGCGCAAGACAAGTTGGTAAGCGAGTTCGCGATAACGCGGTTCGTCTTGCGGCCGTCCCTTAATCGATTTGTCGCTGATGATTTTGTCGCTTCGTTTTGCCATTACTCCTCAAGTTGTGGAACGCTTGCTGAACAGTTATTGCCGGCGGCAGATTGATATAGATGACGCAACCGGCAACCACGAGGCCGGGCGTTCGGCAATTAATTCATTTCGCGGAGCACGACGCGCGCCGGCCCGCCATCACCGTCTTTAATCTTGAGAGGCAGGCAGATCAACTCGTAATCACCGGGAGCAACCGCACTCAAATCAAGGCCCTCGACCACAACAACACTGTTGCCCAACAATGTCCGATGCGTCGTCGGCTGATCGAAGTCGAATCTTTCAATCGAGAGATAATCAATTCCAACCAATTTCACCCCACGCTGAACCAGAAGCTCTGCCGCCTCAGTCTCGAGGTAGACGAAATCCTTGCGGAATTCTTTGGACTCACTCCAGAAACGGGAGTTGCGCGTTTTAAAAAGCAGGCGGACGACGCCTTGGAGATCCATGCGATCGATCGCCGCGGCGCCGATCGAGTCGAGAGGACCGACATCGATGACCCGCGCCGGACCGATCAAAACTTCGATCGGCACTTCATCGAGCGCGATGCCATCCATCATAAAATGAGAGGGCGGATCGATGTGAGTGCCGATGTGCGTGCTGAAACTGAGGTGTGAAACGCGCGCGACATCGCCCTTTTCCAGCTCCTGGATGCGTGTGATATTGACTGGAGGATCGCCCGGATAGACAGGCAAATCATTCGAGATTGGGACGGTGATGTCATAGATTTTCATCGTGAGCGCTTCTCTCAATTGAGGCAGAAATTATTGCTTCTTTGACCGTCGACGAATGAAATGACGAAGAATTTTCGGGATCTCGGCGAGTATAGGAATCAGCACCAACCTTGTCAAACTTGTTCAAAGGCCTGAAAGTCGATGCTCTTGATGGCCCGCATCGCGCGGTCATTTGTTCGCTCCAATCCACAGATTTAAAGATGTGCTGAGACTAATGGCGTGCGCTCACGGCTTGATTAGGTTAAGCTTGTCTTGATCTTACAGAAATAATTGATCGTAAAGGATGACATGGAGAAAGAACTGGAAATAGTAAAGGGCTTGGCGCGTGATGCTGGGCGCATTTTAATGGAGTTTTATGAGACCGGGGCACAGGTGCAATGGAAAGGCCACGACGATCCGGTAACGGCCGCGGATCACGCAGCG
>Ga0081539_10000870_pt1 | contig 57883 bp, 59 predicted proteins | sample TabmetS4T2R2_FD_71023 | JGI IMG/M metagenome (GOLD analysis project Ga0081539, IMG submission 71023) | Tabebuia heterophylla rhizosphere microbial communities from the University of Puerto Rico - S4T2R2 | ecosystem: Host-associated > Plants > Roots > Rhizosphere ...
GCATGATCGACAGGTCGACGGAGGACGCGAGGAACTCGATCACCATCTTGCGGCTGAGCTTCACGCGCTCGGAGTGCGTCTCGACCTCCATCCCCTCCTCGACCTTGCGCGCGCAGGACGGCACGAGCGTGCGGGCGCCCTTGACCTCGCACACGCACACGCGGCACGCGTTGACGGGCGTCAGCGTGCGCTCCCAGCACATGGTCGGGATCTCGGGGCCGCCCAGGCGCCGGTTGACGTCGAGGATCGTCTCGTTCTCGGTCGCCTGCACCGTCTCGCCGTTGAGCTTGAGCTCGACGACGCGTGCCGGTGCTCCGGTGCGTGTCCGCGTCATCGCCGACCCCCTGTCTCGAAGACGTCCAGCTTGCGCAGCGCCGACTCGATGGCGTCGGCGGCGGTCTGGCCGAGGCCGCAGATCGACGCGTCGCGCATCGACTGCGTGATCTCGTCCAACAGCGCGTACTCCTGCTCGACCGAGCCTTTCGGCCGTCCGGCGACGAGCCGGGCGAGCGCCTCCTCCTGGCGCACCGTTCCGACGCGGCAGGGGACGCACTGCCCGCAGGACTCGTCGCGGAAGAACGCGGCCAGCCGCATGAGGATCGCCGGCAGGTCGACCGTGTCGTCGACCACCATCACCACGCCCGAGCCCATGCTCACCCCGGCCTCCCGGGTCGCCTCGAACGACATCTCGATGTCGAGCTCGTCGGGCGTCACGAAGCGGCCGGCAGCGCCGCCGAGCATGATCGTCCGCAGCGGCCGGCCGTCGATCACGCCGCCGGCCATCGCGAGCACCTCGCGCAGCGTGATCCCGAACGGCGCCTCGTAGATGCCGGGCTTCTCGACCCGGCCCGAGAGGCAGAACAGGCGCGTGCCGGTCGAGTCCTCGGTGCCGATCTTGGCGAATTCCTGGCCGCCGTCCATGAGGATCCCGGGCACGTTGACCAGCGTCTCGACGTTGTTGACCACGGTCGGCTTGTCGAACAGCCCCTCGTCGACGGGGAACGGCGGCTTGTTGCGCGGCTCGCCGCGGTACCCCTCGATCGAGTTGAACAGCGCGGTCTCCTCGCCGCAGATGTACGCGCCGGCGCCTTTGCGCAGCTCGATGTCGAAGGCGATCCCCTGTCCGAGGATGTCCTGGCCCAGGAAGCCGCGCGAGCGTGCGACGGCGATCGCGTTCACGAGCCGGTCCCAGCACAGCGGGTACTCGCCGCGCAGGTACAGGTAGCCGCGCTCGCAACCGGTCGCGATGCCCGCGATCGCCATCGACTCGACGATGAAGAACGGATCGTTCTCGAGGATCACGCGGTCCTTGAACGTCCCGGGCTCTGACTCGTCGGCGTTGCAGATCAGATAGTGCGGGCGCTTGGCGTTGCGCGCCACGGCCTCCCACTTGCGGCCGGTCGGGAACGCGGCGCCGCCGCGGCCCAGCAGCTTCGAGGCCGAGACCTCGCGCAGCACCCAGTCGGGCCCCATCTCGACGGCGGCGCGCAGCGCCTGCCAACCCCCATGAGCGCGGTAGCTGTCGATGCTGTCGGGGTCGACGACCCCGACGCGCGCCAACAGCCGCAGCGACGGATCGCCCTGCTGGGGGACGAGCGGAGCGGGGGGAGGCGGCGGGGCGCCGGTGGCGAGCATGCTCGCGATGGCCTGCGCCGTGACGTTCCCGAGGGCGGCCTCATGCGGCTCCTTGCCGGCGACGGTCAGCATTGCCGCCGGCGCGTGCTCGCACATGCCCAGGCACGGGCTCTCCTGCCACACGGCCTGCCCGTTCCCGGAGTGCGAGCGCTCGGGCCCGACCGTCCGCTCGAGCTCTTGAACGAGCTGCTGCGAGCCGCGGCAGATGCAGGCCACGTCGGTGCACACGTGCGCCACCACGGGCGGCTGTGGCTCCATCGAGAACAGCGCGTAGAACGAGGCCACGCCGTAGCCCTCCGCGGGCGGGATCGTGAGCCGCCGGCAGACGTAGTTCAGCGCGCCGCGGCTGATCCACCCGACGCGACCCTGCACGGCGTGCAGCGTGGGCAGCAGCAGATGCCGCCGCGCCCGCGCGGCGTGGCCGCCGCGGGCCACGCGCTGGTCGCGCTCGGACGTGTGCAGGCCGCCCTCCCAACTCGTACCCGGCGGGCCGAGCACGGCGTCGACCGCCTCGCGCTCCGCCTCCGAGGGCAGCTCGTTCTGGATGACGATGTCCATCAGGTGACCGGCTGCTCCGCGGGCAGGCCCGCGGCCGCCACCTCCTCCGCCTCCTGGTCGCCGTCGCCGATCCGGTCGACGCGGATGGCCGTGGCCTTGAACTCCGCGGTGCCGGACTTCGGGTCGGTCGCGTTGATCGTGAGGATGTTGGTCGCCACCTCGTCGGGGAAGTGCAGCGTCATGAACGCCAGCCCCGGGCGGAGCGACGGCTCGATCCGGACCGGCGCGATCACGCTGCCGCGGGCCGACGACACGCGCACGCGCTCGCCGTTGGAGACGCCGAGCTGCTCCGCATCGGCGGTCGAGAGCTCGAGCTCCTCACCGCGCCGCAGCGGCGAGGTGTAGCCGCCGGACTGCACGCCGGTGTTGAACGAGTCCAGCCGGCGGCCGGTCGTCAAGCGCAGCGGGAACTCTTCCGACAGCGCCTCCGTCGGCGGCGAGTCCTCGACCGCGTGGAAGACGGCAGGCGGGCCTTCGAGCGGCTCCCGCCACAGCCGCCCGTGCAGGAAGCTCGGCTCGAGCCTGTCCTCGCTGTAGCAGGGCCACTGGATCCCGTTGAGCCGCTCGAGCCGCTCGTAGCTCATCCCGGCGTGGTTGGGGGCCAGCGAGCGCAGCTCGTTCCATACGTCCTCGGACGAGGAGTACTCCCACTCGTGGCCGAGGCGCGCCGCGAGGTCGACCATGATGCGGATGTCGTCGCGTGCGTTCCCCGGCGGCTTCAACGCGGCCCGGACGCGCTGCACGCGCCGCTCGCTGCTGGTCACCGTGCCCTCCGCCTCGCACCAGCTCGCGGAGGCGGGCAGCACGACGTCGGCCAGTTCGGCCGTGGCGGTGCGGAAGATGTCCTGCACCACGAGGTGGTCGAGGCTCTCGAACAGGTGCCGGACGTGGTGGGCGTCGGCGTCGGACTGGATCGGGTTCTCGCCGAGCACGAACATGGTCGTCAGCTCGCCGCGATCGATGGCCTCGAACATCTCGCTCATGTGCCAGCCGTACTTGCGCTGGATCTTGCAGCCCCAGGCGTTCTCGTACTTCGTGACCGCCTCAGCGTCGGTCTCGAGGTCCTGGAAGCCCGGCAGGCGGTTCGGGATCGCGCCCATGTCGCCGCCGCCCTGGACGTTGTTCTGGCCGCGCAGCGGGTTCAGGCCCGACCCGTAGCGCCCGACGTGCCCGGTCAGCAGCGCCAGGTTGATGAGCGCAAGGACGTTGTCGACCGCGTTGTGGTGCTCGGTGATCCCGAGCGTCCAGCAGATCTGCGCGCGGTCCGCGCGCGCGTACGTGTGCGCGACCTCCTTGACGACGTCGCCGGGCACGCCGCTGAGCGCCTCGACGCGCTCGAGCGTGTACGGCTCGACCGAGGCCGCGTAGGCCTCGAAGCCCAAGGTGCCGCGCCGGATGAACTCGCGGTTGTGCAGCCCGGCGTGGATGATCTCGCGCGCCATGCCGTTGGCGAGCGCGACGTCGCTGCCGACGTTGAGCCCGAGCCACGCGTCGGCCCACTGGGCCGACGTCGTGCGCCGCGGGTCGACCGCGTACATGCGCGCCCCGTGGTGGATCGCCTTGAGCACGTGGTGGAAGAAGATCGGGTGCGCCTCACGGGCGTTGGATCCCCACAGCAGGATCACGTCCGTGTCCTGCACCTCCTGATATGAGCTGGTGCCGCCACCAGCGCCGAACACCGTCGCCAGACCGACGACGCTAGGAGCGTGTCAAGTTCGGTTGCACGAATCGATGTTGTTCGTGCCGATCGCCACGCGCGTGAACTTCTGCGCGATGAAGTTGACCTCGTTGGTGGCCTTCGAGCAGGAGAGCATGCCGTAGGTGTTGGGCCCGTGCGCATCGACGGCGCGGCGGAATCCGGAGGCGGCGCGGTCGAGCGCCTCGTCCCAGGACGCGGTGCGCAGGACCCCGGCGTCGCGGACCAGCGGCTCGGTCAGGCGGGCGTACTTCATGGGCATCTCGGGCCACCCCCAAATTGCGCTCTACGACGCTTGCAGCGTAACAATCTCCCGCTGTGGGCAGGCGCTCGATACCCGCTCGGCCGCTCAGTCGGGCGGTGGGTTCTCGCGACGTCTGGGGCGCGCGGTGGGCGCGTCGATCCCGCGGCGCAGCGCGACCATGCGGATACCGAAGCACAGCGCCGCGCCGACGAGAGGGAACACGGGGCTGGTCGAGCCGGCCTTCTCGGCGGTCACGGCGACCGCCGCGCCGAGCAGCGCGGGGATGGCGTAGAGCTCGCGGCGCAGCACGGTGGGCGTCTCACTGAGGAGGACGTCGCGCAGCATGCCGCCGCCGATGCCTGTGACGGCACCGAGCAGCGTGGCGGGTGCCAGCCCGAGGCCGGCGGCGACGGCCTTCGTGGCTCCGGTCACGCAGAACACCGAGAGGCCCACGGCGTCGAAGACCTGCACACTTCGATCGATCCGCTCGAGACCGGGCGCCGCGAAGAAGCTCACCAGGCCGGCCGCCGCCACGACGGCGAGGTAGCGCCAGTCGCGGAAGGTGGCCGGCGGCGCGCCGATCAGCAGGTCCCGCGTGATCCCGCCCGCGAGCCCGACGACGCCGGCGAGGACGATCACGCCGAAGATGTCCAGGCGGGCATGGACGGCGGCCAACCCGCCGCTGATGCCGAACACGAACGTGCCCGCGAGATTCAGCCACAGGACCAGCGTCGGATCGAAGCCGGGCGGCACGTCCATCGCCGACAAGCATGCCCCCTCGCGAGCCTGGCAACGCGCCCGCGGGTAGCACGACCGCAGAGGAAGGGAGACGCTCACGTGACCGACACGACAGCCGCCGACCGGGTCCTCGCCGGCCTCGCCGCGCTCATCCCGGAGCTCGAGGACCTCTACCGCGATCTGCATGCCCACCCCGAGCTCTCGCTCCAGGAGCACCGCACCGCCGGCCGCGCCGCCGAGCGCCTCGAGGACGCCGGCTACGACGTCACGACCGGCCTCGGCGGCACCGGCGTGGTCGGCCTGCTGGAAAACGGCGACGGGCCCGCGGTGATGCTGCGCGCCGACATGGATGCGCTCCCGATCAAGGAGGCGACCGGCCTGGCCTATGCCAGCACGGTGACCGCGACGGGTAGCGACGGCGAGGTCCCGGTCATGCACGCCTGCGGGCACGACATGCACGTCACGTGGCTCGCGGGCGCGACCGCGCTGCTCGCCCGGGCGCGCGACGCCTGGCACGGCACCGTGCTGGCCGTCTTCCAGCCGGCCGAGGAGACCGCCCAGGGCGCCCAGGCGATGATCGACGACGGCCTCTTCGACCGCTTCCCGAAGCCCGAGGTCATCCTCGGCCAGCACGTCATGCCCGCCCCGGCCGGGCGGATCGGCTACCGACCGGGCACCACGCAGGCGGCCGCCGACAGCCTCGAGGTGCGCTTGTTCGGACGCGGCGCCCACGGCTCGATGCCCGAGTCCAGCGTCGACCCCGTCTTGATGGCCGCCGCGACCGTGCTGCGGTTGCAGACGATCGTCTCCCGCGAGGTCGCGGCCGCGCAGGCCGCGGTCGTCACGGTCGGCGCGCTCCAGGCCGGCACCAAGGACAACGTGATCCCGGACGACGCGCTGCTTAAGATCAACGTTCGCACCTTCGACGAGAGCATCCGACGCCACGTCCTGGACGCGATCGAGCGCATCGTCAACGCGGAGGCCGCCGCCTCGGGCGCCGCCAGGCCGCCGCAGATCACCACTACCGAGCACTACCCGCTGACCGTCAACGACCCCGACCGCACCCGCGCCGTCGCCGCCATTCTGCGGGAGCGCTTCGGCGACGACCGCGTCCACGAGCTCGGCGCCCCCGTCTCGGCCAGCGAGGACTTCGGCTCCTTCGGCACCCAATGGCACGTCCCGTCCGTGTTCTGGTACGTCGGTGGCACCGATCCCGAGGCGTACCGCGCGGCCGAGCAGGCCGGGCGCGTCGCCCAGGACATCCCGACCAATCACAACCCCGCCTTCGCCCCGGTCATCCACCCGACGCTGGAGACCGGCGTCCAGTCCATCACCGCGGCGGCGCTGGGCGCCCTCGCCTGACGCGGCGTGGGAGCCAGCGGGACCCTAGAGTCTCGTGCCGATGGCCGTCCGGCTGCTGATCGCGTACGACGGTTCGACCGCCGCCGACGCGGCCATCGTCACCGCCGGCCGCCTCTTCGCCGCCGCACACGGCGTCCTGCTCACGGTCATCGAGCCGGCGCCGGGCGCCGCGCGGGTCGAGAAGTTCGCGCCGATGCTCGACCCTGAGCTCGTCCGGAGCGAGCTCGACGCGCTGGCGCAGGAGCTCATGGACGACGGCCGTGACGTCGCTGCGCGGGGGCTCGAGATCGCGAAGACCAGTGGGCTGGCGCTGGAGTCGCGCGTCACACCCGGCCGAGGGAGCGAGTCGCAGACGATCCTGTCCGAGGCCGACGACGTCGACGCCGACGTCATCGTGTGCGGATCTCGTGGCCGCGGGCCGGTTGCGCGCTCGCTGTTGGGCTCGACGTCGACGGCCGTCCTTCATCGCGCGACGCGCCCTGTCCTCGTCGTGCCCGCCGATCCGGGCGCCACCGACGGCCCGGCGCTGATCGCGTACGACGGCTCGGAGGGCGCTCGTGCCGCGATAGCCGCGGCCGGCCGCCTGGTGTCCGCGCGGCGGGCGACGATCGTGAACGTCTGGAACTCGCCGATGCGGAACACGCTGAGCGGTCGGGCGCTCGCGGGTGCGCCGGTCGACGACCTCCGTGCGTTCTCGGCCGACTACGAGCAGCTCTTCGCCGATGCCGCGGCGTCGGTGGTCGAGGAGGGCGTGGCGCTCGCCCGCGCCGCCGGCCTCGACGCCGCCGGGGAGACGATCGAATCCGGCTCGGGGGCGTGGCGAGCGCTCGCCGACGCCGCGAGCGAGCGTCGTGCCGCGGTGATCGTCGCGGGCTCCCGCGGACGCGGCGGCCTTGCCTCGACGATCCTCGGCTCGGTCTCGTCGGGCCTCGTGCACAACGCCGAGACCCCGGCGCTCATCGTCTCGCCGTAGCGCTGCAAGACGCGCTCGGGGCCCTCCATCTGACTATCTGTTCAGATGTGCTGCTAGTGTCGGTGGCATGCCTCATCAGCTCGAGCACAGTGCGGCCGATCGGCCCCTCGATCGCACCGAGGCCGAAGCCCTCGCCGAATCGATGCGCGCGTTCGGGGCCGCGAGCCGTGTGCAGCTGCTGTTCGAGCTGTTGCGCGGCGAGGACGCTGTCGACGCTCTCGCATCCGCGGTCGAGATGGAGCCGAGCGCGGTATCGCAGCAGCTTCGGGTGCTCCGGCAGCTGCGCCTGGTCACGGCTGAGCGGCGCGGTCGTCGCGTCGTCTACCGCCTGCACGACGAGCATGTGGCTCAGCTTCTGACCGCCATTCGCCATCACCACGAGCACACGCAGCCGGCCACGGCGCTACGGCCTCCCGAGGTCGAGGCGCGCGCACGCTGATGGCGAGCCACACCGAGCAGCAGCACGGCCACGGCCACGGCCACGCCGAGCGCGGGCACAGCCACGAGGAGCACGGGCACAGCCACGGCGGCATCGACCCCGCACTGCTGCGCAGCCGCGAGGCGATGCGCACGCTGCTGCTCTCGCTGACGATCCTCGGCGCGACGGCGATCTTCCAGATCGTCGTCGTGATCCTGTCGGGCTCGGTGGCGCTGCTGGCCGACACCGTGCACAACGTCGGCGACGCGCTCACGGCCGTGCCCCTCGGGGTGGCGTTCCTGCTGGTGAGGCGGCCGCGGACCGACCAGATGACCTACGGATGGGGCCGGGCGGAGGACTTCGCCGGCCTCGCGGTCGTGGCGCTCATCCTGTTCTCGGCCGCCTACGCGGCCTATGAGGCGGTCGACCGGCTGATCAACCCGAGCGCGCCGACGCACCTGCTCGCCACGGCCATCGCCGGCGTGATCGGATTCATCGGCAACGAATGGGTGGCCGTGTACCGGATTCGCAGCGGCAAGCGCACGGGGTCGGCCGCCCTTGTGGCGGACGGGTACCACGCGCGGATCGACGGGTTCACGAGCCTCGCCGTGGTCGTCGGCGTCGCGGGCGTCGCGCTCGGCTTCAAGCTTGCCGATCCGATTGTCGGCCTGCTCATCTCGATCGTGATCCTGCGCATCGTGTGGCAGTCGTTGCGCACGATCGGCCTGCGCGCGCTCGACGGCGTCGAGGACGGCACGATCGAGGCTATTCGTGCTCGCGCGCTACGTGCCGCCGGTGTGCGCAGCGTCGTCGACGTTCGTGCGCGCTGGATCGGTCACGTCATCCGCACCGAGCTCGTGATCGCCGTGGACCCGACCCTGACGGTGCCGACCGCGCACGAGATCGCCGACGGCCTCAGGGGCGAGCTCATCGACGGCGTCGAACACGTCACCGAGGCGATCGTCGAAGCGGTCCCCGCGGCGTGAGCCTCGACAAGCTGCTCGCGGGGCCGGCGTCCACGCCGGTGACGCAGGCCAACCGGCGGCGCAACGCGCAGGCACCACCGGAGCGACCGGGGCGGTGGAAGCCGGCGCGCGACCGGCTGTGGGCGCTGCTGGCTCCACAGGTGCACGCCCAGGCGCGTGTAGCCGTGGTGGGTGCGGGCAACGCCGACGACGTCCCGCTTACGCGCCTCGCCGCGCGTGCGCGGCACGTCGACCTGATCGATCTCGACGGGCACGCCGCGCGCCGCGCGATCCGGCGCGAGCCCCGTCCGCTGCGCAAGCGGCTGCGGGCGCTCGAGCAGGACGTGACGGCCGGAGCCGCCGACCGGATCGTGGCCGCCGCCGTCGACGACCGGGACGCGCCGCCGCTGATGCAGGTCAGCGGGGCGATCGGGGACGGCGCCTACGACGTGGTGGTCGGCGACCTGCTCTACAGCCAGCTCCTGTATCCGGCGCTGTCAGACCTCGAGGTGCCGCCGGCGCGGCGCAGCGATCTGCTGCGCCGGAGCGGGGCGGCGCTCACCGACGCCGTCGTCCGGCGCCTGCACCAGTCCTCACGCGGCATCGTCGTTCACCTGCACGACGTCGCGGGCTGGTGGGCCGGCCATCCGCAGCCGGTGCCCGTGCGGGCGCTGCTGCGAGACGATCCCGAAACGGCCATGCAGCAGCCGCTCGACCGGCCGCTGGGCTGCGACCCGCGCGACAGCCTCGATCGCCTCGGCATCCCGATCCTGGCGACCGCGATGTGGTGCTGGCCGTTCGCGCCCGGCGTCGACTATCTCGTCATCGCGACCGTCGCTGACGCACACGACGCGCCGCCGTTCTCAGCGACCACCCGGCGACCTGGCGTCGCTTCCCTCGGGGAGCTCGTCATGCGGACCCCGACAGAAGCCAGAGGGCGAGGCAGGTGAAGCAGACCATCACCGCGAGCATCCAGTACTGGGACCGCAACGCCACCCGCGGGTCGGACCAGCAGGCGATGGCACGGTCGTGCGCGAGGATCAGGCCGCAGACGTGTCCGGTGACGAGGGTGGCGACCTGGACGTACCAGATCGTCGTCGCGCTCGTCCAGCCATAGTCGATGCCGCGAGTGGCGGTCCCGAACAAGTCGGAGCCGTCGCCGAGCGGGTCTGACGCGAGGTAGACGATCGCCTGGCCCTGGTAGGAGAGCAGCCCGAAGTAGTGGGCGATCACGTAGGCGAGAGCGATCGGTATCAGGGTGTGCGCGAACGTGCGCGCGAGCTCGCGCGCACGTCCGCCCGTCACGCCGCGCACGCCTTCGATCCCGAGCCAGTACAGCGCCGCGACGACGACGACACCGCCCAGCAGACCGATCGTCATCGAGAGCTCCAGCGCAACCGGCTCGCTGGCGCCGAGGCCGACGGCGGCGTCGCGCAGCCCGTTGCCCAGCGGCCGCCAGGCGCCGCCGAGCGAGAAACCGTCGAAGCTCGTCGACCCGATCATCACGCACAGCAGCGCGACCACTCCGGGCAGCGTCGGCAGCGGCGGCGCGCCCCCGAGCGGCACCCGCAGCGACAGCCGCCCGCCGTGCCCGCGGAACGGCGACAAGCGGGCGAACAGCCCGAAGTAGACGCCGAAGGCGTCCGCGCGATCACACCATGCCCGCACGCCGTAGAGACTCATGCCGACCAGCTGCACGCCGGCATACGCGACCGCGAGGATCGCGAGCGCACTCGGCTCGTCGCGGTTGACGTACGCGAGCTCGACCCAGGTGAACGCGAGCAGTCCGAGCGCCGCCGGCCAGTAGCCGAGCCGTTCGGGATACGGCAACGGGTCGGGCGGGTCGCCGCGACGGAGGCGCGCCGTCACCCAGCCGACCAGGCGCGCGATCGCCCGCCACGGGTTGAACGCGCGGAACACGTCGCCGGCCAGCAGCGAGGCGACAGGCAGCCCGACCCACAAGAGGACGTAGACGGACGTGGGCAGGATGTTGCGCTGCGGATCCTGCTCACCAGCGAGGCCGGCGTAGATGAGAAACGCGAACGCGGCGACCCCGAGCAGCCCGCACAGCGCGTCGACGATCAGGGGCAGCCGCACGAGTTGGCGCTCCCGAACGGATTGCAGCCGCGGTCGCGGCCACAGCACGGCAAGCCCGGCAAACGAGACCACGAGCACGATCGCCGCCGCCCAGGCGAACAACCAGCGCGGGATCGGCAGGTCCTGCTTGCCCACCAGACCGTGCGCGGAGGCCGTCGCGGGAATCGCCAGCGCGAGCCCGAGCATGGCCGCGAGCGCGCGTCTCATGGCTCGACCCGCAGCTCGCCCACCTCGGTCCGCGAGTGCTCGAAGATCCCCTCGATGTCGGCGCCGCTCACCAGCGCGAGCGCGCCCGCTCGCTGGGTTCGGGTCAATGGTCCTCCGTCTGAGGTCGGGTGAAGGGAAGCGCGGCCCCGGGATCGAGGCCGCATCGGTGAGGTCAGACGGACGGCAGGGGCGGAGCGCGACCCGCGAGATGGTCGGCCAGAACGGCCACGGACCGCCGCGGCGCTTCGAAGCGCGCGATCGACGCGATATCGATCGCCGCCCTTGCAGACCACACGGCGATCCGCAGAGGCTGCGCCGCTTGCACGGCGCGCGCGACCCGCAGCGCCACCGCGACGATCGCCCCGAACGCGACGGCCAGCGGAACCGCGATCCAGCCGCCCGACCCGAACACGCCCGACCATCCGCCTGGATGCCCTGGAGACAGCAGCCCCTCGACGAGCTCCTGGCTGACGTAGATCGCCAACAACGCGGCACTGGCGGCCGGCCACAGTCGCCGCATACGCACAGCCGACGCCGGCACACCGCCCGGCGCGACCGCCGCGCGCACGAGCCCCGCGGCGAACCCGACGGCGCTGCCCGCGGCGAGCACCGGCAGCACCAGCAGCAGATACCCATGCCCGTGATGAGCCATGGCGGACTGCGCGTCGCCGCCGAACGCCAGCAGGTACCGCAGCTCATGCACGCCGAGCGCGCCTGCAAGCAGCAGCGTCGCCGCAATCAAGATCGGGCGACTCCCCATCGGGCAGCAAGTCTACGGGCCCCTGCGAGTTGGACGCCGCGGCGGACCTGCTCAACGTAGGGCGACGATCCCGACCAGCGCGGCGGCAGCGACGAGCGCGGGCTCCGGCACGTCCAGACGGCGTTGCAGCAGCAGCGCGAGCGCGACCACCGCGACCGCGACCGACGCGGCATCCGTGAGGACCTGCTGGGCGATCACGATCGCCGCGCCGGCGATCGCTCCGGCCGCCGCGGCGGTGGCGCCGGTGATGAAGCCCTTCAGCCGGGGATGCTCGCCGTGACGGCGCAGCAGCGGCCCGGGGATGATCACGAACAGATACACCGGGATGAACACCGCGGTGGTCGCGACCAGCGCGCCGCTGATCCCGTAGACGAGGTAGCCGGCAAAGGTCGCCATGATCACCACCGGGCCTGGACTGATCAGCCCCATCGCGACGGCATCGACGAACTGCTGCTCCGTGAGCCAGTGGTGGTCGTTCACCAGGCCCTGGTGCAGGAACGGCACGATCGCCAACCCCGATCCGAACGTGAACGCGCTCGCCTTCGCAAAGAACAGCCCCATCGGCCCCAACACCGACCCCGACCCGGTCCACGCCAAGCCTTTGACGGTCGCGATCAGGCCGGCGGGCGAGACGCTGGCCGCCGAGGTTGGACGCCAGGGCGGGATGCCGCCGCCGTAGTAGACGGCGCCGAACGCGGCAGCGGCGAGGAACAGCCAGACGATCTCCGTCTTGGCGACCGCCGTCACCGCACACACGACCCCGGCAAGGCCCCAAAGCACCGGGTCGCTCTTGTTCGTGGTCCGCGCGAGCTTGAAGGCGGCGATCGCGATGATCGCCAGCACCGCGGGCCCGACCCCCAGGAAGACCTCGTGCACCACCGCCAGGCCCTGGTACCTGGCGTACAGGACCGCCACCGCCGTGACGAGCAGGAACGGCGGCAGCACGAACGGAACCGTGACCGCGGCTGCACCGAGCACGCCGCGCTGGAGGTAGCCGAACCACATCGCCAGCTGCGCCGCCAGCGGCCCCGGCATCGTCTGCGCCAACGCAAGCCCCTGGCGGTACTCGTCCTCCGTGAACCACGCGCGGTCCTCGACGAGATCGCGCTGCATGTAGCCGACCAGCGCGATCGGCCCACCGAACCCCGACGAGCCCAGCCGCGCGAAGTACCGGACCAACCCGGCAAGCGTGCGGCCACCGGACGGCGCGGGCACGGTCGTCCGACTCATGGCCTTTGGGTCGTTCCCCGCTCGGTTTCCCTCTGCGGGCGGAGATGTTCTTGTGCGGCGGCGATCAGTACACGGTGACGCCGTAGGCGTTCGCGGCCTCGCGGACTGGCTGGAAGAAGGTGGTGCCGCCGGAAGTGCAGTCGCCGCTGCCTCCGGACGTGAGTCCCAGCGCCCTGGTCCCGTCGTAGAGCGGGCCGCCGGAGTCGCCTGGCTCGGCGCAGACGTTGGTTTGGATCAAGCCGCTGACGACACCATGGAGGCGACCGCTGTACCGGACCGAGGCGTTCAGCGCGGTCACGGTGCCTGAGTGCGTGCCGGTGGTGGACCCTTTGCGCTGGACCGACTCGCCGACGAAGGCGTCCGCGACGGTGAACCCACCGGGATGGGACAGCGACGTGTTGTCGTAGCGGACCAGCGCGTAGTCGTTGCCCGGGAAGCTGTAGTTGACGGTCGGGCCGATCAGCGTGGTGTGCCCCGCGTTGCTGTACCAGGTCGCGGCGAGCTTCCCGCAGTGCCCGGCGGTCAGGAAGTAGTAGGTGCCTCCGCTGACCACGTTGAAGCCGAGCGAGCACCGGTACTGGCCGCCGTAGATGGCGTCTCCGGCCGACAGCAGCGGCCTGAAGGTACCGGGCACGTGGTTGATCCGGAACGCCCCAGCGTCGGCGCCGGCCCGCCGCTTGATGCTGGCCAGCTCCCCGGCCGAGACCGTGCTGTCAGCGGTCAGTACCACTCGGTCGGCGGCGCGGTCCACGTACCACGCGATGCCTCCCACCCCGGACTGCTCGACCGCGTGGCGGGCGGACGCAAGCTGGCCTTCGCTCACGTGACGTGTGGCCGCGGGGGCGGCGGCGGACAGGCTCAACGCCCAGGTCGCCGCCAGGGCGACCGCGACGGCGAGCCACCGACCCACTCTCGTCAAACGACATCCTGCTGGCAGCGCACTCATCGCCACGGCTCCTCCCTCGGGACGCTTCGCCAGCCGCAGCATAAAGGGCGATCACGGGCAGCGCGACGGGCCTGTATGCCTTGACACAGAGGATCGTAAGTGAGAACTTACCGTCAGTGCCCACTTACCAGGCTGATGTATGGACGGCCCTGGGCGACCCGACGCGGCGCGCCATCTTCGAGCGTCTCGTCCAGCGTCCGAGCGCGGTCGGCGAGCTGGCCGGCGAGTTTCCCGTCAGCCGCCCGGCGGTCTCGCAGCACCTGAAGGTGCTCAAGGACGCGCGGCTGGTCTTCGACCGACCGGCCGGGAACCGGCGCATCTACCAGGTCGATCCCACCGGGCTCGGCACGCTTCGCGCCGATCTCGAACGGTTCTGGGGCCAGGCACTGGCCAACTACAAAGCGGCAGTCGAGAGACGACCCGAGGAGGTCTCATGAGCACGCAGGCAGAGCACACGGCGATCCGGACGTCGATCGTCGTCGAAGCCCCGCTCGAGCGCGCGTTCGCCGTGTTCGTCGAGGACTTCGATCGCATCAAGCCGCGCGAGCACAACATGCTCGGCGCCGACATCGCCGAAACGGTCTTCGAGGCGCGCGTCGGCGGCCACATCTACGACCGCGGCGTCGACGGCAGCGAGTGCCGCTGGGCGCGCGTCCTTGCCTACGAGCCGCCGGACCGTGTCGTCTTCAGCTGGGACATCAGCCCCCATTGGCAGCTCGAGGCCGATCCCGAGCGAGCCAGCGAGGTCGAGGTGCGCTTCATCGCCGAGACCCCGGAGCGCACGCGCGTGGAGCTCGAGCACCGCGAGCTCGACCGCCACGGCGAGGGTTGGGAGGGGCTGCGGGCCGGCGTCGAGGCGCCGGACGGCTGGCCGCTCTACCTCAACCGCTACGCGGACGCTGTCACGCGCGGCTGAGCCCGAGTCGTCGTCGGCGCATCGTGAGCCAGAGCCAGAGCACGGCGAGCAGGGCCGGCACGAGCAGCACGACGGGGAGTGCACCGGCCGTATCCAGCGTGCGATGTTCGGTCGCGTGGACGGCGAGCGGCGGGCTGACGGCCAGCGGCCGCCCGGCGGCGACGCCGCCGCGGCCGGGCAGCGCGACGACGTAAACGGCGAAGTCGCCGCCGTTGACGGCCTTGACTTTCCAGCGCTGCGTGGCCGCGCCGCCGGGACGGATCGGATCGACGTACTGCGTGCGCTCGGACGACCAGTCCTCGGGGTCGACGTAGACGCCCGCCGTGAGGCTCACGACGTTGAGGTGCGCGACGAGACCGGAGACCGGCGTGTGGCCGGTGTTGGCGATCGTCGTGGCGAACGCGAATGTGTCGCCGAGCTGGGTCGCCACGTGGCTCCGGCTGATGGTCAGGTCGACGCTCGCCGACGCCGGCGATGCGGCAAGCACGGCGATCGTCACTGTGCACGCGAGCAGGCGCGTCATCCCGGTCCGCTCCCGCGCAGCGTCAGGAAGCGGGGTGCCGCGGCGACTGCCAGAAAGGCGAACAGGACGGCCGCGGCGAGGGGCGAGAGCAGCCAGGCTGCATCACGCGACCACCCGTGCCCGTCGACGAGGACGTTGCCGATGTAGTGATTGCCCGCCGTGATCGGGTTGACGCGTTGCAGCAGTTCGCCGAACCAGCCCTCCTTGGCGCCGGTGGGGAACTGCGTAGGGGCGAACAGCGCGAGCAGGACGAGCAGGCACACGGACAGGCTGAGGCGGTTCGATCGAGCGAGTGCGCTGACGACGGTGCCCAGTCCCGTCAACGCGACCGCGATCACCGTGCCGACCACGGCTCCCACGACTACGGCGTCCGCAGTGGCTCCAACTCCGTGCCCGAGCACCCACAGGTACGGGCACGCGAGCGCGAACGCGGCGAGCCACGTCGACAGGGCGGCGAGCAGCTTCCCGAGCGCGAGTTCCGATCGGCGCGCCGGCGACAGCAGAAGGCTCTCGAGCGTTCCCCGTTCGCGCTCTCCGCTGAATGCGTCCGCCGCCACGAGCAGTGCGAGCAGGGCGCCGACGGCGACAGCCACCTGGAGCGTGAGGCTGACCGCCTCGTGCTGCTCGAGGAAGTTCAGCGACTGGTTGGTTGCCGTGAGGTACGTGGTCGCGCTCAGCAGGACGGTGAACGCCAGCATGAGCGGCAGGCCGCGGCCGGCGAGCCACAGGTCGCGCAGCTCTTGGCGGGCGACGACGCGCCACGCCATGTCAGCCGTCCTCCGTCATCGCGAGGAAGGCGTCGCTGAGTCGCGCGCCCTCGATCTCGAACCCCAGGACCGGGATCTGGGCGTCCACGAGCGCACGGAGCGCGTCGTTCATCCCGCGCGCGCCGTCCGGAGGCAGCGAGAGGCCGAGCCAGTCAAGCGGCGCGTCCGACACCACGGCCACCTCCTCGAGCACCTGCGTGGCGCGTCCGCGCAGCTCGGCTGGGACGCGTGCCCGAGCGCGCTGCGGCGCCGCGGCGCGCCGCACGATCTCCGCGACCGTCCCGTCCGCGACCAGTCGTCCGCGGTTGAGGATGAGGACCCGCGAGCAGGCCTCCTCGACCTCGTCGAGGAAGTGCGTGCTCAGCACCACGGTCGCGCCGCGCGTGCGCGCGATGCCGACGACGAGCTCGAGCACCTGGCGCTGGCCTGCTGGGTCGAGCCCCAGCGTGGGCTCGTCGAAGAACGCGACGGCCGGCTCGTTGAGCAATGCTCGGGCGATCCCGAGCCGCTGCCGCATCCCGCGGCTGTAGACGCCGATCGCCGACGACCCGCGCTCGGACAGCCCGACCTCCTCGAGCCGCGCCGCAGCCACGGCGCGCGCGCTCGGGCGCGTGTGGCCGAACAGCCGCGCGTGGTAGCGGAGGAACTCCTCACCGGTCTGCCGTTCCGGATATCCGGCGCTCTCGGGCAGGACGCCGACGCGGCGGCGTATCTCGCCCGGGCGGGAATCCGGGATACCCGCGACCGCGAAGCGGCCCGCGGAGGGGGCGAGGATCGTCGTGAGGACCCGGATCGCCGTCGTCTTGCCGGCTCCGTTCGGCCCGAGGAAGCCGACGACCTCGCCGGCGCGCGCCTCGAACGTGAGGTCGTCGACGGCGGCCGTGGTGCCGAACGTCTTACGCACGCCTACGGCATCCAGAGTGGTGTCAGACCCGATCCGCAACGCCCACACCGCTACCGCGAAGACGTGAGTGCCGAATGAGAGAACCGCCTGCTTTCAGGCCGTCCGTGCGGCCGTGCCCGCCAGAGGCGGCGCCGGGGCCGGCGTGGTGGGGAGCGCGATCCGCATGGTCGTTCCGGGGGGTGGATGGTCATCGACCCAGATACGGCCGCCGTGCGCGTGGACGATCTCGCTGGAGATGGCCAGGCCGAGTCCGGCGCCGCCGCGGGCGCGGGCCGGGTCCTGTCGGCTGAAGCGCTCGAAGACGCGTTCGCGCGCGTCAAGCGGAATTCCGGGGCCATCGTCGCTGACGCTGATGCCGGTCTCGGCGGCTCCCCGGCGGACGTCGATCCGGACGTGCCCGCCGGCCGGGGAGTGGCGGATGGCGTTGTCGAGCAGGTTGACGAGCACCTGCTCGAAGCGGTCGCCGTCGACGTCGACGACGACCTCGTCCCCGTCGATCGTGACGTCGATGCCGCGCGCGCTCGCGGCCAGGCGCTCGGCGCGGGCGGCGCGGTCGGCGAGCGCCGACAGGTCGTGGGGGGCGATGAGCAGTTCGAGGCGACCCTCGTCGACGCGGGCGAGCGTCAGCAGGTTGTCGACGATGCGGGTCAGGCGGACGGCGTCGTCGCGCGCGAGCTCCAGCGCGGCGCGCGCGGGTGCGTCGAGGCGGTCCTGGGCGAGGCTGACGTCGAGCTCGGCGCGCATCGCGGCCAGCGGTGCGCGCAGCTCGTGGGAGGCGTCGGCGATCAGCCGTTCGCGTGCCTCGACGCCGTCCTGGAGACGGTCGAGCATCGCGTTCAGCGTGCGCGCGAGGTGCGCCAGCTCGTCGTTGACGGAGGGCACCGCGATGCGCTGCGAGAGATCGTCGATGCCGATCGCCTCCGCGCGCGTCGTGATGCGTTCGACAGGGCGCAGGGCGCGGCGCGCGATCCACCAGCCGCCGGCGGCCACGAGTGCCAGCGCGCCGGAGCCGCCGAGCAGCAGCAGGACCAGCACGCGGTGGGTGGCGTCGTCGACCTCGTGCAGGGACTCGGCGGCGACGAGCACTTGACGCCGGCCGCGCCGCTCGGCGGGGACGGCGACGAGGCGCAGGTGCCGCTGCGGGCTCCCGAGGCGGCGTGAGGCGATCACGGTCGCGCCCGCGAGCGCCGCCGCGCGTGCGTGGCCGTCGATCAGTGGCGTCTTGGTGACGTCGGCACCCTCGCTGAGCGCGACGCGCCCGGAGGCGTCGAGGATCTGTGCGCCCGCCGGCTCCCGGCTGGCGGTCGGCAGGACGGTGGATGTCGTGTCGTGGAACTCGGCCGGCCCTTCGGCGCGGTAGGCGGGGGCGATCTGGCCGGCCGCGTCGCGCAGGCCGCGGTCCAGCTCGGCCGTCAGGTCGCTGCGGAGGCTCGTGACGACGAAGGCGGTGAGCGCGGCGATGATCGCGGCCAGCACGACGACGTAGAGGACCGTGAGGCGGAGGCGGATCGGCGCGTTCATGGCTCGATCACGTAGCCGGCGCCGCGCACCGTGCGGATCAGCGGCCGCCCGAACGGGTTCTCGAGCTTGCGACGCAGGTAGCCGACGTACACGTCGATGATGTTGGTCGAGCCCTCGTAGTTGCGGTCCCAGACGTGTTCGAGCAGTTCGCTGCGCGAGATGACCTGTCCTGAGCGGCGCGCCAGGAACTCCAGCACCGCGAACTCGCGCGCACTGAGATCGACCCGCCGACCCGCCCTCATCACCGAGCGGGTGGCGGGGTCGACCTCCAGGTCGCCCGCGACGATGACGGCGGGGCGCTCAGGGGCCCCGCGCCGAAGCAGCGCACGCGCGCGAGCGACCAGCTCGCCAAAGTCGAACGGCTTGATCAGGTAGTCGTCGGCACCCGCATCCAGGCCGCGGATGCGGTCCGCGACACCGTCACGCGCGGTCAGCATCAGCACCGGGCACCAGCAGCCGGCCCCGCGCAGCGTGCGGCACACGCTCACGCCATCCGGGCCGGGCAGCATGACGTCCAGGATCACCAGGTCGTAGTCGTAGACGCCCACCTGGAGCACGGCGTCGTCCCCGGTGGCGGCGACGTCGACGGCGTAGCCCTCGCCGCGCAGCCCGCGCGCGAGCGAATGAGAGAGCCGTTCGTCGTCTTCGACCAACAGTAGGCGCATGGCGTCACTTCACGATGGCGCGCGCGCGGCGAGCGGGCAAGGGCCAGCGTGATGCGGCAAGCGTTACCGGTTGCTCCTGAGAAGAGTCTGAACGGGCCGCTCAGGGCCGTTTCAACGACCGTCCGGAATCCTCCGGGGCACCACTATGAGACCTCGAATCCTCATCGCGTCGTTGAGCTGCGGCCTCGTCGCCGCCCTGCTCTCCGCCGGCGCCGGACGTGCCGCGGCGCCGCCGTGCGGCACCTACAGCGGCCGCGGCTGCGCGCCCGACAGCCAGCGGGTCGACCTCACGGCGCCGTCGTTCTCCACCTCGACGCGCATCGACAACCCGCTGTTTCCGATCGCGAGCCTGCATTCCGTCGTCTTCCTCGGCCGCGAGGAGGGCCATCCGTTTCGCTCCGAGACCACCCTGCTGCCCGGGACCGGAGCCGTCACGCTCGACGGCCGGCGGATCCCCGTGCTGATCTCGCAGTACATGGCCTGGCGGGACGGACGCCTCGAGGAGGTCGCGCGCGACCGTTACGCGCAGGCCGACGACGGGTCGGTGTGGTATCTCGGCGAGGACGTCATCGACTATTCGCGCGGGCACGCGGTCACGACCGAGGGGACGTGGCTGGCAGGCCGCGAAGGGCCGCCGGCGATGATCATGCCCGCGCACCCTCGCGTCGGCGACGTCTTTCGCACCGAGAACGTCCCCGGCATCGTCTTCGAGCAGGTCACCGTCAAGGCGACCGGCCGCACCGTCCGCTCAGCCCACGGTCCGGTGACCGGCGCGATGATCGGAGAGGAGCTCCACCTCGACGGCACGACCGAGCGAAAGACGTTCGCGCCCGGCTACGGCGAGTTCTTGACCGGGGCCGGCCGCAACGTCGAAGCGCTCGCGGTCGCGGTGCCCTCCGATGCGCTCCCAGGGCCGGCACCCGCCGCACTTCAGCGGCTCGCCATCGGCGCCGCCGGGATGGTGTCGTCCGTCGAAGCCGACGACTGGAGAAGCGCCCGCGCCACGCTGCGCCGCGCCCGCGCCGCGTGGAGGGCGTTGCGTCGCCGGGGGCAGCCGCGCCTGATCGCAGCCGCGCTCGACCGCGAGCTCAGACGACTCGCCGCCGCGGTGCGCCACCGCAGGGCGTTGCGTGCGCTCAACTCCGCGCTCGACATCCAGCAGTCCGCGCTCGACCTCGAGCTGCGCTACGCGCCCCGCGGAGCCGTCGACCGCGACCGTCTCGAGCTGTGGTGCCAGCGCCTGCGGATCGACGCCCGCGCCCATGACGCGGCAGCCGTCAGCGGCGACGCCGCCACGCTGGCCTGGATCCGCGACCGGATCGTCGCCGCCGTCCCGCCGGCCGACCTGCCTCGTCTCGACGCCGAGCTCGGACGGGTCCAGGGCGCCGCCGACAACCGGCGCACCGCGGCCGCCGCCGACCACGCCGCGCGACTCATCGGACTACTGCGTGAGATCCCGCGGATGTAACCGCGATCACAGGAGGCTCCAGACATGCGCACGACCGTCTCACTGCTCGCTGCCGCCGCGCTCGCCGCGGGCTGCGGCACCGCGACCGCACAACCGGCCACGACCGGCTCCGCGCCGCCGCCGCTGCCGCCGCCGCCGGGCGACTTCGTTCGCCACGTCGACAACCCGTGGTTCCCGCTCAAGCCCGGGACCGTCCTCACCTACAAGGGACACGACGAGGGCATCCCGGCCCGCGACGTGCTGCGCGTCACCCACCGCACCAAGCGGATCATGGGCATCCGCACCACCGTGATCCTCGATCGCGTCTACAAGCGCGGCCGCCTCGCCGAGCGCACCCACGACTACTACGCCCAGGACCGCAGGGGCAACGTCTGGTACCTCGGCGAGGACACGGCGACGTTCAAGCGCAACGGCCAGGTGGAGAGCCGCGAGGGCTCGTTCCGCGCCGGCCGCGACGGCGCCCGGGGCGGCATCTTCATGCCCGCGCACCCGAAGCCCGGCGACGGCGGCTGGCAGGAGTACTACGTCGGCCACGCCCAGGACCGCTTCAGGATCCTGAGCAAGCACATCCACGTGCGCACGCCGGCGGTCAGCTCGCGCCACGCGATGCTCATCCGCGAGACCACCCCGCTCGAGCCCGGCGTCCTCGATCACAAGATCTACGTGCGCGGCATCGGCACCGTGCGCGAGCGAACCGTAAAGGGTGGCCACGAGCGTTTCGGGCTGGTCTCGATCCGCCATCGCTGACCCGCTGCCGGCGGGAGGCCGGGCACCTCAGGCGGCGAGTCGCGCAGCGAGCTTGTCGAGGGCGGCCTCGTAGCCGGCCGCGGCGTGGTCCCGGCCCGCCGGGAACGGGCCGTCGCTCAGGGTCATGCGCGTCCTCGGCCCGTGGTCGTGGAGCTCGACGCGTACGAGCGTGCCGTGGGGGGCCCCGGGGGCCGGGTCCGAGCGCATGACGAGCAGCTCGGGCTCGACGAGCTCGATGATCTCGTAGCCGATCGCGAAGCCGTCACCCCCGCCGCGCGGCACCATGGTGACCTCCCAGCGGCCGCCGGCGCGGGCGTCGATGCGCACAGTCTCGCGCGGCACCGTCATGTGCGCCGGGCCGTACCAGGCGGCGACCTCGTCCGGGTCGGTCCAGGCCTTGAACACCTGATCGCGCGGTGCGTCGAAGATGCGCGTGATCAGCACATCCTGCTCGGTGGTGACGTCATTGGTCATGGCCTGCTCCTTTGCTGCGCAGGTGCGCGTCGAGGCGATCGATCCGGTCCTCCCAGGTGCGCTTGCGCGACTGGAGCCACGCAACCGCCTCGTCGAGCGGCTCGACCTCCATCCGGCTGGGCCGCCACTGCGCCTCCCGTCCGCGCACGATCAGCCCCGCGCGTTCGAGCACCTTCAGGTGTCGTGAGATCGCGGGCAGGCTCATGGCGAACGGCTGGGCGAGCTCGGTGACCGTGGCGTCACCGTCGGCGAGGCGCGTGAGCATCGCGCGCCGCGTCGGATCGGCGAGGGCGGCGAAGGTCAGGCTCAACTGGTCAGCGGGCATCTAACCTAGACGTTAATTAACGAAGCAGCTAAATGCAAGCGCGAAGGCCGCTCGCCGCCGGGGCGAGAGCGAGGCCCCCAGCGCAGCGACAGCCTGCTCACTTGCGCAGGACGTACAAGCCCCGGGTGCGGCCCCATCCTCGCGCGACGGGGCCGGTCAGCTGATGGCGGGTTCGGCGGCGGCCGCCGGCGGGTTCGCATGGCGCGACGGCCGGTGGGGTGGTAGGGCGAGCGCGCCCGTGAGGGCGGCGGCGACGGTGAGCGCGGCGACGAGGAGGGCGGGGCGGGCGCCGGTCAGGAACGCGCTCGGGGTGGCGGTGGTGCCGTGGGCGGCGAAGACGGCGCCGATGACGGCGACCCCGAGGACGCCGCCGAGCTCGCGTACCGTGATCGCGGCGCCGGAGGCCTGCCCGTGGTGTTCAGGGGCGACTGCGCCGAGCTGGGCGGCCTGAAGTGGGGCGAACAGGGTTGCGGCGCCGATGCCTGCGGCGGCGAGTGCGGGAGCGAGCGTGGCGTATGGGGCGTCGCCGCGCGCGTGGACGGATAGCCAGAGCAGCGCCAGCGCTTCGATGGCGAGCGCGCCACCGAGCAGCGGGCGCGGTCCGATGCGGTCCGACAGTGCGCCGGCGGCGGGTGCGGTGAGCGCCATCGCTGCGGTCATCGGCAGCAGGCCGAGGCCGGCGGGTCGAGCAGGTGCTCGTCGGGTCGGGGATCAGGCGCCTGAAGCTCACCCCGACCGCGCCGAGCACGCGTGCCGGCGCGCGGGCGCACGTGAAGCTCGCCTGGAAGCACCCGAAGGCCTGGAAGCAGCTGCGCTCGCTCGAGCTGCGCGCCAGCCAGGGCGCCAGGACGCTCGCGACGATCAAGATCGATCCGGCCCGCGCGCGGGTCAGCGGCCACGGCGGGCTCAAGGTCCTGCGCTCCTCGCGGGTCGCTCACCACGGCAAGACCGTCACCGCCGACCTGCGGTTGCGCGCCACGAAGCGCCTCGCGGGGCGCACGCTACGCCTCGAGGTGCAGGCCACCGACGTGCACGGCCACACCCAGGTCGAGCCGCTCGCCGGGTACCTCACCGTTCGCGGCTAGCCCCAACCCACGACACCGCAAGACGTCAAACGGGCGGCCGCCTACGCGGCCGCCCGTTTCCTGCCCCCTCAACGGCCCACGCGGACTCTGCGCGCGCTCCAGCTCTCGTCGACAGCGACGACAAGACACAGCCCGGCGAGACTGCTGCTCCTCGTATGGCCCAGGTCACGATCGCGCTCGGCGCCCAGCCGCGGACGGCTTGACGCGACGAGCTGCGCGTCGGTGGCGGCGATCATGCCGCGCCGCTCGGGGTTCGCCACGGGAGGCGGCGAAGTTCTGTGCCTAGGGCGGCGGTCGCGGCCGGTCCGAAGTGTCGCGCCCAGCGGTCGAGCGCTGCGTCGTCCTCCAGGAAGAACTTCCAGTCGCTGAGGACCGTGTGCCGCACGAACAGGAATGGCGCCGGCGACTGGAACGGCCGGAAGCTCGGGTTGTAGAGCGCCGTCCCCTCGTTGCCGTCGTAGAACGGCCCGAAGAGGATCCCGTCCTCGGTGTAGGACGGCTCCGCGAGCCGTGCCAGCACGTCTCCGAAGAGCGCTCCGGCGCGGCCGGCGGGCAGGTCCGGGAAGACCACGATGATGGTCTTGTAGATCGCGTCGTCGCTGCCGGCCGGTGCGACCTGGAGGAAGTGGCGCTTGTAGCCGTCCATCAGCTCGACGACCTCCGAGACCCCGAGATCGCTCACGTGCTCGGCGGCGAGCCAGAGCGTTCTGCGCTCCAGGGACCCGGGGACGAACGGACACACCGCGCCTGCGCGGCCAAGGTCCTTGTGAGGCCGCGCCACGAAATCGTTGATCCAGATGGACACTGCGGCGAGCGCATCCCGATCACCCGCCGCCAAGTCGCTTGTTCTCCTGGCGTCCTGGAGATCGTCGGGCAGCAAGAGCTGGGCTGTATGTGCTGGCATGAGACCTCTCCTTTGAATCCTCGAATACGAATGAACCGCCGCTACCGGCACATCGCACCCGGGAGAACCCGGGTCTTGGCCCTGGTAGCGGCTGGTCATCAGGCGGGCACTGCTGCCAGGCGGCGACGGCGCCGCGCGAGCAGCCAAGCCTGGGCGACGAAGTCGATTCCGCCGCCGGCCGCATAGATCGCGAGTCCGTTCAGCAGCGGATCGGCGCCGGTCGACGCGCTGATGAAGGCGATGCCGAAGCCGATGGACCCGACGCCGGCGAGCAGCATCGGCAGCTGAATGCCGAACTGCGCGCGGCGGCGCAGGGCGACGACGAACTGCGCCGTGCCGCTGAGCAGGGCCCACACGCCGAAGACGGCGAGGACGTCCGCGACGCTCCCCGTCGCGGCGACGGCAAGGGCCGCGGCGACGAGGGCGCTGACTGCCGCGCCTGCGAGCAACGGCCGTCGGGCGGAGCCGCGTTGGCTCTGTGCGTCGATTAACGAGGCGGCGACGTCGATCAGCGGATAGATCACAAGCAGGATCCCCGCAGCGACCGTCACGTCGGTCGTCAGCGAGCCGGACACCGCCGCGAACACGGCGGCCCAGGCAATGGCCACGAGGCCACGGATGAGGAAGAGCTGCATGGTGAGGCTCCTTGGTTGGTACGGGGTGTGCCGTCCGTCCTACTGAGCAGGACCACGGTCGCGGTACGGGGCGAGGAACTCGCGAAGCGCCGCCAGCATCTGCTCGGGGGCCTCCTCGGCGACGAAGTGCCCGGCGTCGGGGATGACCAGGCCGCGCACGTCGTTGGCGACCGCCTGCATCAACAGCTGGGGGCCGATGTTGGAGCCCATGTCGCCGCCGATGGCCAGGACGGGCATCGTCAGCTTGGGCGCCTTGACGCGGTCACCGTTCTGCGCGGTGGTCGCGTCCCACGCGCGGTAGAACCCGAAGCTGCCGCGCAGCGCAGCGTGGCTCGAGGCGAAGCCCTCGGTGTAGTACCTGACCGCGTAGCCGGGGAGCTTGTGGCTCGCTTCAGCATCGAAGATGAAGCTGAAGAACAGGTCCTCGCGCCCACGGACGAGCTGTTCGTTGAGCCCGTCGAGCCGGTTGAACGTGAGGTGGAAGAGGCGGGGAACCAGCGGCCCGGGCAGAAACAACGGCACCGTCGGAATCCTTGGCTCCGTCACGCCCGGCAGCGGGGCTTCGCCGACGACCAGGCGCGCGACGCGTTCCGGGTGGTCGGCGGCCAGGGCGTAGCTGATCACCATCCCGGTGTCCAAGCCGACCACGGAGAAGCGCTCGTACCCGAGCTTGTCCATCAGCGCCGCGAGGTCGTTGGCGAGCGTGGCCGAGTCGTAGCCGCTCTTGGGCTTCTCGGTGAGCCCCATGCCACGCTGGTCGACGGCGATGACCGTGAAGTCCCGGGCCAGCGCGGGCATCAGCGCCCGGTACTGGTACCAGTTCTCCGGCCAGCCGTGCACGAGCAGCAGCGGCGGTCCGTCGCCGCCGATCACGATGTGCTGCCGCAGCCCGCCCGCGTTGACGAACCGGCTGGTGAACGTCTTGTTGAAGCCCGGCGGCAGGTTCGGCGCGTGCAGCGGCCGTGGGGCGGCCGAGCTCGGGCCTGCGAGCGCGCCGGAGACCATCAGCACGAGGCCTGCGGCCGCCCCGCGGCGGACGAAGTGATTGCGAGTGAGTCGCATGGGAGTTCCTTGTCAGAGAGGATGTGGGGAGGTCAGTTGGCGGCGTCGGGGCGCCGGAGCTCGCGCACGAGGCGCGGCCGCTGGCGCGCAGAAGGAGCGCTGTCTCGGTCAAGCAGCAGCGCGGAGCGGCTGCTGGACTTGGTCGCGGTCGTCGAGCGCGGCTGCGGTATCGGCCAGCGCCGACTTGCTTCGGACCAGCACGAGGACGCGTCCTGCGTGCAGGGCGCGCACGTTGGCCGTGGCGGTCGCCGGGTCCAGTCCGGCGTCCACGAGGAGCTTCTCGAGCTTGCGGTGCGATGCGATGCGCGTGCGCTTCACGCCCGACCGGTAGGTCGTGGCGGTGTCGCGATCGATGTCGCCGAACCCGCCGCGGCGCTGCTTGTCGGGGTCGCCGGCGAAGGTGCCCATCGCTGCTCGGCCGGAGTGGGCGACGTTGGCATACGAGCCGACGGTCTGGGCGTCGGCGGTCGTGGTGCCGGCGAAGGTGCCGATCGGGGCGTCGCGCGCGTCTTGGACTGCGCGGCCGTTGATCAGCTGGACGCCGGTCGCCGGCACGCCGGCCGACAGCAACCGCCCGATGACGATCTCGGCGTCGTATGTGGATTCGTATGCGCGACAGAGCGTGGCCATCTGTTGTCCTTTCTGCAAGACCTGAAGGCCTCTGTGTGGTGACCGCATCAGGTTCGCGCCCCACGCCCATGCATCGCCTCCGTGTGATGCCCCAGTCCGTTGCCCTCGCCGCGTCCTTGAGCCGATCGACCGGTGGGTTTAGGGTCGGCGCTGGAATGCCTGGCGAGCGAGCTGCGACCGGGCTGCGCGGCCGGAGCGCCGAGTGCCGCGCGCTCGACCGATTGCTCGCGTCAGCGCGCACCGGCCACAGCGCCGCGCTCGTGCTGCGCGGTGAGCCCGGAGTCGGCAAGACCGCGCTGCTCGACTACGTCGCGGACCGGGCGTCCGGCTGCCAGGTGGTGCGCGCCGCAGGCGTCGAGTCGGAGATGCGCTTCGCGTTCGCCGGGCTGATGCAGCTGTTAGGCGGCGTCCAGCTGGAGCGTGCCGACGAACTGCCGGCCCCTCAGCACGATGCGCTCCGCTGCGCCTTCGGGCTGATCGCCGGGCCGGCGCCGGAGACCTTCCTCGTCAGCCTCGCGGCGCTCAGCCTGGTTTCGATGGTGGCGGAGGAGCGGCCGCTCATCTGCCTGATCGACGATGCCCAGTGGCTGGACCGGGAGTCCGCGTCCGCGCTGTCGTTCGTCGCACGCCGGCTGGTCGCCGAGCGGATCGCGCTGCTGTTCGCGGTTCGCGGGCGCAGCGCCGAGCACGAGCTCGAGGGCCTGCCGGAGCTCATCGTCGCGGGGCTCGGCGACGCTGACGCCCGGCTGCTCCTGAACGAGGCGGTGCCGGGAGGGCTCGACGAGCAGGTTCGCGAGCGAATCGTCGCCGAGACCAGGGGCAACCCGCTTGCGCTGCTGGAGCTGCCGCGCGGGCTGACTCCCGCCGAGCTGGCCGGCGGCTTCGGGCTACCTGACGAGCCGGAGCTGTCGAGCCGGATCGAGCGAGCCTTCCTGCGGCGCGTGCGGGCGCTCTCGCCGAAGACGCAGACGGCTCTCCTCGTCGCGGCGGCAGAGGCCGTCGGCGACGCGACGCTGATCGCCGCGGCCTCCGGCCGGCTGGGCGTGGGAGCCGCCGACATGATCCCCGCCGAGGACGCCGGGCTGGTCGAGCTCGGTCCGCGACTCCGCTTCCGGCATTCCCTGGTGCGGTCGGCCGCGTACCGGTCCGCGACGCCGAACCAGCGCCGCCGGGCGCACGAGGCGCTCGCAGCGGCGACCGATCCGGAACGAGATCCGGACCGCCGAGCCTGGCACCTCGCTCACGCGGCGGCCGGCCCTGACGAGAGCGTGTCCGCGGAGCTCGAGGGGTCGGCCTCGCGAGCGAGGGCGCGTGGTGGCGTGGCGGCGGCGGCAGCGTTCCTCGAGTTGGCGGCCGAGCTCAGCGTGGATCCCGCACGGCGCGGCGAACGCGCGCTGGCGGCAGCGCGCCTGAAGCTCGACGCCGGGGCGCTCGAGGCGGCCGAGCGCCTGCTCACGCTGGCAACCACGTCGCCGCTAGAGGAGCTCGACCGCGCGCGGGCCGGGCGCCTGCACGCTCAGGTCGCGTTCGCACGGACGCCCGGCCGGGAGACGCCTGCTCTGCTCAGCGCCGCCGCGATGCGCCTGGAGCCGCTGGACCCCGAGCTGGCGCGCGAGACACACCTTGAAGCGCTCTGGGCGGCGCTGCGCAGCGGCTTCGCCGAGAGCTCGGAGGTCGTGCGGGCTGCGCAGGCGGCGACCCTTCCCGCCGGACAGGAGCGGGCGCGCGCGATCGACCTGCTGCTGGACGGCGTGGTTGCGCGACTGACGCGCGGGTACGAGCCGGCGCTGCCGGAGGTGACGCGTGCGCTTGCCGCCTTCAGAGCCGAGGGATTCCGTCCTGAGAACCTCGACTGGTGCTGGCTCGCCTGCCAGCTCGCGCAGGAGTTCTGGGCCGACGACGCGTGCGCGGCGATCTGCACCGGCCTGGGACGCGTCGCGCGCGAGAGCGGCGGCCTGACCATTCTGCCGCTCGCGCTCAACTACTCCGCCATCCATCAACTCCACCTCGGTGAGTTCCGCATCGCGGAGCAGTTGATGCGGGAGGTGGAGACGATCGCCGCCGCGACCCGGAACGTCAAGGTGGCCGACTTCTCCATCCTGCTCGCGGCCTGGCGCGGCGATCGCGAGGCCACGTACAGGTTGCGCGCGGCCGCGATCGAAGCGGGGACCGCGCGCGGCGAGGCATTCGCCGTGGTTGCCGCCGAGCACGCGGTCGCGCTGCTGCACAACGGCCTGGGCGAATACGCGGACGCGGCGGCCGCCGCACAACGCGCATACGACCTCGACGTGCTCGGCTTCGGCGTCTGGGTGCTGCCCGAGCTGGTCGAGGCCGCCGCGCGAAGCGGCGACCGGCCCGGAGCGAGGCTCGCCTTTGCGCGTCTGGCCGAGCTGTCGAGCATGAGCGCGACGGAGTGGGCGAAGGGAGCCGAGGCGGCCACCCACGCGCTGGTGAGCGACGGCGATGAAGCGGAAGAGTTTTACCTCGAGGCGATCGACCAGCTCGGCCGGTCCCGGGTCATCGTCCTCCATGCCCGGGCGCATCTGAACTACGGCGAATGGCTCCGGCGCGAGCATCGCCGCGTCGACGCGCGCATCCAGCTCAAGGCCGCGTATGACGCGTTCGAGGCGATGGGCGCGCGCGGATTCGCCGAGCGTGCCCGGCGCGAGCTGCTGGCCACCGGCGAGACCGTCCGCAAGCGCACGATCGATGCGCGGGACGAGCTCACACCCCAGGAGGCACAGATCGCGCGCCTGGCGTCCGAGCGGCTCACGAACCCCGAGATCGCCGCGCAGCTGTATCTCAGCCACCGAACGGTCGAGTACCACCTACGCAAGGTGTTCACGAAGCTGGGCATCAGCTCGCGCCGGGAGCTCGCGGACGCCCTGCCCGCTCCGCGGTCCGAGCTGGTGCCCGTCTGACCCGGGTCATGCATCGCGGCGTCCGTTGCCTCGGTGCGCCAATGGGATTAGGGTCGCCGTGCAATGCCTGGCACGGGAGCTGCGACCGGGCTGCGCGGCCGCACCGCCGAGTGCCGCGCACTCGACGGGCTGCTCGAATCAGTGCGCGCCGGCCGGAGCGTCACGTTCGTGCTTCGCGGCGAGGCCGGCGTCGGCAAGACCGTGCTGCTCGACTACGTGGCGCGACGTGCGTCGGGCTGCACGCTGGCGCGCATCGCCGGCGTGGAGTCGGAGATGGGCTTCGCGTTCGCCGGCCTGATGCAGTTGTTGCGCGGGGTCAGGCTGGACGAAGCCGAACATCTGCCGGGTCCGCAGCGGGACGCGCTGCGTCGCGCGTTCGGGCTGATCGAAGGTCCGGTGCCAGAGGCGTTCCTGGTCAGCCTCGCTGCCCTCAACCTGCTCTGCGAGGAGGCGGAGGCTCAACCGTTCGTCTGCCTGATAGACGATGCCCAGTGGCTGGACCGCGAGTCCCTTTCCGCGCTGTCGTTCGTCGGTCGCCGCCTCGCCGCCGAGGGGGTCGCGATGCTGTTCGCGGTTCGCGAACCGATTGCCGAGCCGGCGCTCGAGGGCCTTCCGGAGCTCGTTCTCGCGGGGCTCCCCGACGCCGACGCCCGCGTACTGCTGGACGCGGTGGTGCCGGGAGGACTCGACGAGGAGGTTCGCGAGCGGTTCCTGGACGAGGCGAACGGGAATCCGCTCGCGCTGCTGGAGCTGCCACGGGGGCTGACCCCGGCAGAGCTGGCCGGCGGTTTCGGGCTGCCCGACGAGCCGGAGCTGTCGGGCCGGATCGAGGGGACGTTCCTTCGGCGCGTGCAGGCGCTGCCGCCGGAGACACAGGTGGCGCTGCTCGTCGCGGCGGCGGAAGCCGTCGGCGACGCAACCCTCATCGAGCAGGCGTCCGGCCGGCTGGGAGTCGGTAAAGCCGGCTTGATCGCTGCGGAGGACGCCGGCCTGGTCGAGCTCGGCCGGCGCGTCCGGTTCCGGCATCCGCTCGTGCGGTCCGCCGCATACAGGGCTGCGACGCCCAGTGAGCGGCGCCGGGCACACGCGGCGCTTGCCGCGGCGACCGACGCGGAGCGAGATCCGGATCGCCGAGCCTGGCATCTCGCCCACGCGGCAGCCGGCCCGGACGAGAGCGTGGCCGCGGAGCTCGAGCGCTCGGCCTCGCGGGCGCAGTCGCGTGGTGGCGTCGCGGCCGCCGCGGCGTTCCTCGAGCGCGCCTCCGAGCTCAGCCCGGACCCAGGGCAGCGCGGCACCCGTGGTCTCGCGGCGGCGGGGATGAAGTTCGAGGCCGGAGCGCTCGAAGCAGCCGAGCACTTGCTCATCGTCGCAACGAGCTCACCGCTCGAGGAGCTCGACCAGGCACGAGCCCAGCGGCTGCGCGCTCAGATCGCGTTTGCCCGGACGCCCGGGGGCGATACGCCGGCGCTGCTCAGCGCGGCCGCGAAGCGCCTCGAGCCGCTCGACCCCGAACTGGCACGCGAGACGCATCTGGAGGCGATCTGGGCAACCGTTCGCAGCGGCCGCTTCGCCAAGGACAAGACCGTCGTCAAAGCCGCCGAGCCGGCAGCGCTGACCATTGGGCCCGTTCCGAAACGAGCGATCGACCTGCTGCTGGAAGCCGTCGTCGCGATGACGCGCGGACACGAGCCGGCGCTGCCGGCGGTGACACGCGCCCTTGCGGCGTTTCGCGCCGAGGCATTCCAGCGCGAGAACCTGGCCTGGTGTTGGCTCGCCTGCCACCTCGCACTTGACCACTGGGACTACGACACCTGCGAGGCAGTCGCGAGCGGGGCGGTTCGCGTCGCGCGCGAGAGCGGCGGCCTCACGATCCTTCCGTTCGGACTCAACTACGCCGCCGGCTTCCAGTTCCTCTCGGGCGAGTTCGGCGTCGCACAACAGCTGGTCGAAGAAGCGGAGTCGATCAGCGCCGCGACCCGTACCCCCTCTATCGCCAACGTGGCCATCCTGCTCGCCGCCTGGCGCGGCGACAGACAGACGACCTACGCGCTCCGCGCCGGGGCCATAGAAGCCGCGACCGCGTTCGGCGAGTGGTCGGCGATAGAGGTCGCCGAATGGGCCACGTCCGTCCTCCACAACGGCCTCGGCGAGTACGCGGAGGCGGCCGCCGCCGCGGAACGCGCGTACGACCTCGACGTGCTCGGGCTCGGCGTCTGGGTGCAGCCCGAGCTGATCGAGGCAGCCGTGCGGAACGGCGACCGGCCGGCAGCCGAAGCTGCCTTCGCTCGGCTGGTCGAGCGGTCGAGCAGAAGCTCCACCGCGTGGGGACGGGGCATCGAGGCCGCGACGCGGGCGTTGTTGAGCGAGGGCGCGCAAGCAGAAGAGCTCTACCTCGAAGCCGTCGACCAACTCAGCCGGTCCCGACTCGCCGTCCTGCACGCGCGCGCGATCCTGAACTACGGCGAATGGCTGCGGCGTGAGCACCGTCGCGTCGACGCACGAGCCCAGCTGAAGGCCGCGCACGCCGCGTTCGAGTCGATGGGCGCACACGGCTTCGCCGAACGCGCCCGCCGCGAGCTGCTGGCCACCGGCGAAACCGTCCGGAAACGCTCGATCGACACGCGGGACGAGCTCACACCCCAGGAAGCGCAGATCGCGCGGCTCGCCGCCGAGCGGATGACGAACCCTGAGATCGCCGCGCAGCTGTATCTGAGCCACCGCACCGTCGAATATCACCTGCGCAAGGTGTTCGCGAAGCTCGACATCAGCTCGCGCAGGGAGCTCGCGAGGGTCCTGGCCGCTCCCAGGGCAGAGCTCGCACCCGCCTGACCCGGCGGCGCGCGTCGCCCACCGGGGAGCGCCTCTTGCGGACCAGGGCATCCGACGGACGCGACCGATTTCGTCAAACGCGACGCTCGTTCTCCCAACCGGCGGAGAAGGAGCAGATTCGATGAGCGTACAGCCGACCCGCAAGAGCACGGAGCTGGCAAGCCGCACGGGCGATGGCTTGGACGTGCGGCTTGTCTGGACGAAGCGTGACGGCAGGGACGAGGTCATCGTCCGCGTGACCGATTTCCGGGAGGGTGACTTCTTCGAGATCGCGGCCGAGCCGGCGCGCGCGCTCGACGTCTACTACCACCCCTTCGCCTACCGCGACGACAGCACCGTCGCCGACGGCGCCAGGGCCCCTGTCGTCGACGACGCTCATCGGACATCGGCTACCAGGGGTACGGAGCCGAGCCCGTGAACACCTACGTCCAACTCGTCCTCTTCAACACCGAAGCGCAGACCTCGACTCCCCTGGCCGCGCGGGTGGCCACCGCGCCCGGGCTCGTCCGCGCCGGAGCGAGCAGTTGGGACGGGGGCCGGACCCCCGTCCACCCGCTCTCGATGGAGAGCGCGTACGCCGATCCGGAGCTCCTGCGCGACCTCGGGGCCCGCGGCGCGCGCTACGCCCGCGAGCTCGGCGTCGACGTCGTCGTCGGGGCCGAGACCGGCGGCATCCCGCTCGCCGCGGCAGTGTCGTTGGCGTCACGGCTGCCGTTCGCCTTCGTGCGCAAGCCCGGCTATCGGGGGCACGAGCCCGACGAGCCTCCGGTCCGCGGGGAGGATGTCGCCGGTCGGCGCGTGCTGCTGGTCGATGACGCCGTCTCCAGCGGCACCGCCGTCGAGCGCTTCACCGCGGCCCTGACCGCTGAGGGCGCCGAGGTCGCCGGCGTGTTCGTGCTCGTCGACATGCGCGACGTCGCCGCGTCGGTGACGCCCATGGCCGCCACGCTCCCCACCGATGCGGTGAGCACCTATCTCGACGTCCTCGAGCTCGCGGCCTCGGCTGGCGTGCTCGATCACACCGTCTACAGCCTGACCGTCGACGCGATCGTGAACCGCTGGGTCGACGATGACCCACGCTGGGACCTGTTGGCGGCTGCCTAGCGGCCCGGGCGTACCGACCCCGGGGCTAGCGGACCAAGGTCTCTCTCCCGGGCGCGACAGGCTGCGCTGGCTCGCGCGAGGCTGCCTCGAGATGGACGAGCTCGTCGCGCTTACGGACACGGCGGGTGAGCCGGATGCCCGTTCGCGCGACCGATGCTCGCCTCGAGCCGCGATCCGGGTCAACGGCCGCGAAGCTTGGTGAGCGAGGGACCGCCGGGCTGCGGGCCGGCGACATTGCCGCGGCCTGGACATCTCGAAGGCGACCGTCACCTACCACCTGCGCCGTTTGCGGGCGGAGGGGCCTATGACATACGTCGGGCGCCGCGCGATCGTCGCGACCCCTCGGAGGTTCCGGCGTGCGCGTCGTGCCCGACCTGGCAGATCACCCAAGAGCACGTCGAACCGGTTCGCCGCCAGCGCCACCGAGATGTACGTGCGGCGCAGCGTTTTGCGGCGTCGTGTTCGGCAGCGCCGGCAGACCGCGCGCAGCCAGGCGCGACGACGCCAACGCGGCGGCCACGTGGACGATCGCGTTCGCGCGCTGCCGGGCCATGCGGCCGCCGCGTAGGTTCGGGAAGAGATAGGCGTCGGGCTCTGTCGGAAGGTCGGCGCGCCCGCGCCGGTCCACGTGCGCGACGAGCTCCGCGAGGAGATCCGGGCTCACGTGCACCTCGCGCACGCCAGCGTCCGTCTTCGCGTCGGGGATGCGGAAGTGCGCTCCGCTCGCGGCGCGCAGGCGGAGGTCACGGATGCGCATGTCGCAGAGCTCGCTGAAGTCCTCGAGCGAGGGCTGCCAGCGCGCAGGCACCAGGCGTCTACTCGGCGAGGCGGTCGAACGTCTCGCGGTGCTCGCCAGTGAAACGCTCGGCGAACTCGAGGTTCTCGGCGCTTCGCTGGCCGGAGACGTCGGCGAGGCGCGCTCCGAGTGTGCGCATGTCTTCCTCGTCGAGGTCGTACCGCGCCCGGAGCTCGTCCGCGACCCGCCGGACGAGCTCGTCGCTGATGCCCCTGGCGCTCACACCCGCAGGGAAAGTGCAGACTGATCTCGCGGACCAGACATCCCCGTCGAGTCCCTCGCAAGAGAAGTAGTTCAGACCGGAGGCGGGCGGTTTAGGCACTCGCCCTCGGAATCCGTGCCGTCGCGCCCACTCGGATCGCGGTCTAAGGACGCGAAAACAGCCTGCTAGCAGGCGGTTCGAAGATGGCGAGACCCGGACTCGAACCGGGGACACCACGACTTTCAGACAGATGCTCCGAACACTCGAACGACCGCGGAAATACCTGCAAATCGGCGAGTTCTTAAGCGCCCTACGAGCGTCGAGGTGTCGCGCAATTAGCGCGTGGATGTAGGCCTGATTAGGACACGACCGGAGTCTCGTGTCCTACTCGATCCGCGCCTCGACTCGAACGACGACAGCGTCGCCGACTCCTAGGCGATCGCATTCCGCAGGACGCGCGCGTGGCTGCAACTCCTCGCCGGAGGCTCGCTGCTCGTCCTGGGCGGGCGTCACATGCACGTCGGCCGAGATGCTTGCTCGTTCGCGGAGCGGTGACAGAGCGGCTTGGCCACTGCTTGGCGTCGACGCGCTCACGCGCCCGGGGTCGCGTCGAGCGGAGGCTCGCGCGGCGGATTGTGCGTGCTGCGGTCATCGCGATCAGGGTGCCTTGTAGCCGCGTCGGCGCGCGATCGGCGCAAGCAGCGTGAAGGCCGCGCGCTGCAGCGGCCACGGTGGGCTGACGACGCGGATCTCGTCGGCGAACGCGGGGGCGAGGACGGCGAGGCGAAGCAGCGAGGGCATGCCGCGCTCGTCGAGCTCGCCGCGGCGGGCGAGGTCGAACAGCACGTCGAAGAACTCGGCGGTGCGCAACGCCGGCCGGAATTCCTGGATCGCGACGGCGTCCTCGTCCCCGTCGTTGACGAAGTGGTGGGGCGTGCCGGCGGGGATCGTGAGGCCATCGCCTGGGCCGAGCCGCCGTTGCTCGCCGTCGACGTCGAAGCGCAGGGTGCCACTGATCACGTCGGCACGGCTCTCCTGGCGCGGGTGCACGTGCACCGGCTCCGGCACCCCGTTCGGTGGGTTGACGGTCTCGAGCCGCAGCAGCGTGCCGTTGGTGTCGGCGGCCGTGCGCAGGAAGCGCATGCGCTGGCCCGTGCGTGGGTTGTGGATCTCGTCGTCGGCCCGTCTCACGGCGTCGGAAGCTTGAAGCCGAGGCGCCGGCCGACGAGCGCGAGGATCCGCATCAAGCGCTGGGGTGGCTTGACGGAGACTAGCGTGCGTGCGTGTTCGGTGAAGAGCATCGACAGGTAGATCGCTGAGCGCGGGTCCTTGGGTGGGAGTGCGCGCACCTTGCCGGTGTGGACGAGCTCGTGCAGGCCGGCCATGTAGCGGGGGAACTCGAGCGCCGGCGAGTGCACGTTGACCGCACGCATCGGCTCGGCGTGCAGGTTGCGGATCGTGTGCGCGGTGCCGGCTGGCACGGTGATGGTCTTGCCGGGGCCGAGCTCGCGCCACCGTCCGTCGAGGAAGACGTCGAGCACGCCGTCGAGCACCTCGTAGCTCTCCTGCTGATGTGGATGAACGTGCACAGGGGGTCCGGCGAAGCCGGGCGCGAAGATCATCGTCACGCGCCAGGCGTCGGTCTCGGGGTCCTCGGGTGGAGCGCCGTGAACCACCATCCCGACCACCGGGTTGAAGTCGAGCAGCGGGCTGGGCGCGGCCGCGATGGTCATCGGTTCCGCCTTTCCGTCGTGTCGTCGTTGTCGAGCAGCGAGATCGCATACCGCCACCTACCGTCGCCTCCGCGGCGCAGCACGTTGATGGCCCCCTTCGCCACCACCAGCGTGGTGTCGTGTGCCTGAATCACGCGGCGGGGCGCGGCGAGGTAGATCTCGTCGCGGGCCCACATCGCGGTGGCGAGCCGAGCGATCTCCTCGGCGCCGCGCGCCTCGCCTGCTTCGTCGCCTGCGACGAGCACCGCGCCGGTGTCGAACAGCTGCGCCACCGCATCGCCGTCGCGGAGCACGAACGCGTCCTCGAACAGCGTCTCGAGCTCTTCCGGCGTGCGCGCTCCCGATCTCATCCGGCGCCACGCTAGACCCGGTCGGGGCGGCCGTCTGTACCAGAGAGGTGGTATTTCGCTGGCGGGGAGGCGGGCGTAGGATCGATTCGTGGGCAGCTATGCAAGCCAGCGCGCGAAGGACCGGATCGCCGAGCTCGCCGGCCGCGGCGACGACCTGGTGAGCTTCTGGCGCGAGTGCACCGAGGTAATCGCCCCCGCGGTTCCCTTCTATCTGACACCGTGCTTCTACACGCTGGACCCGGCGTCGCTACTGATCACGAGCCACTACCACGACGGGCTGCCCGAGATCCCGCACGAATGGCTCGCGCTCGAGTATTACCGTGACGACTGCAGCAAGCTGGCCGACGTCGCACGCTCCCAACGAGGCGTCGCGACGCTGCACGAGGCAACCGGCGGCGATCTGAGCCTAAGCGCGAGGTACCGCACATCGATTCAGCCGCTGGGGGGCGATCAGGAGGCGCTCGTCGGCCTGCGCACGCCCTCCGGTGCGGCGTGGGGAATCCTCGCGCTCTATCGCGAGCCGGGCCAGCCCCGGTTCGATCGCGACGAGCTCGAGTTCCTGCGGGACGTCTCAGGGCACCTGGCCGAGGGCGCCCGCCGCGCGCTACTGATCGGCGAGGCCGCCGACCCCGAAGGCCCCGAGGCGCCGGGCCTGATCATGCTCGGCGACGACTGGGAGGTCGAGTCGGCCACGCCGGGCGTGGACCGCTGGATCGCCGAGCTCCCCGACGGCGACCGCGAGACGCACACCAAGCTGCCACCCGCGTTGCTCGCGGTCGCCGGACGCGCGCTCCGGACCGCGGTCGAGGCCGACTCACCCGGCGAGATCGCCTTCGCGCGGGTGCTCTCGCGTTCCGGTCGATGGATCGTCCTCCACGGAGTCTCGCTCGTCTCCGAGGGCCGACGTCGCGTCGCCGTGATCGTCGAGCCCGCGCATCCCGCGCGCATCGCGCCGCTGCTGATGGCGGCTTACGGAATGACCGAACGCGAGCAGGAGGTCACCCGGCTCGTGCTCCAGGGCGACTCGACCGCACAGATCGCCGAGCGCCTCATTGTCTCACCCCACACCGTCCAGCAGCACCTCAAGAACATCTTCGAGAAAACCGCGGTGCGCAGCCGCCGCGACCTCGTCGGCAAGGTGTTCTTCTCCCACTACGAGCCCCGGGTTCGCGACAACGAACAACGCGCGATCGAAGGACACCCAGTGCGCGGCGGCCCGCTGCACCACGGCGCCGCTAGCACGCCGCCCCTAGCCCCTACTAGGTGACTGGGCCTGCCGTGCCGACACCCCAGGCCGATGAGCTTGACGTCCGCGCCTCGGAGGACATCCGGATCCGCGTGGGACCGAGCGCCGGTACCACTCCGGAAGGAGAGGCCTGCGCGTCGTCCATCTAAGGAGTCTGGCCGGCGCAATTCTACGCCCGCGCTCAGGTCAGCGAGCGGGCGTGATGTGAGCCACCCGCCGACCCGGGTTCGCGCTTACACTGGCTCAGGCCAAGCCCGGCGAGTGAGCGCGGCAGAAGTTGCGCACGGCGTCGTTGAGCTGTTCGGGTCGCTCGAGCTGGCTGACGTGCCCAGCCCCCGGAATCACGACGAGCTCCGCGTCCGGGATGGTTTCCTGGAACTGACGTGCGACGGTGAGCGGCGAGCGGACGTCGAGTTCGCCCCAGATCAGCGAGGTCGGCACGGCAATCCGTGGCAGTAGGTCGCGTTGATCGGCCTCGGCCATCAAGAAGAGCTGCGTCTCGAGGCTCTCGGCCCGAACGTCGGCCGCGATCTCCTCGAGCAGGGGGACGAACTCGGCCGGCGGCTCGCCAGCGAACAGTCCCAGCAGGGAGGGGTCGAACGCCTCGGCGGGTGCCGCGAGCAACTGGCGCACGCCTTCGACGCGTGCAGCCACCTCGTCTGCGGGCAACGATCCCTTCCAGCCCGCGTAGGCACCGATCAGGATCAGCGTCGCGACGAGCCCGGGATGGTGGCGTAGAGCTCCTGGACGACGGTGCTGCCCCAGGAGAGACCCGCGACGTGCGCCGGCCCGAGACCGAGCTCCTCGATCACGGCCGCGAGGCAGCTCGCGTAGTCGGCAAGACTGAAGTCAGCGGGCACATCGGAAGAGCGGCCCGCCCCCGGCTCGTCCCAGGCCACGACCGTGAACTCGTCGGCCAGGGCGACCAGCTGCGGTCGCCACACCCTGCCGTCCTCTGCAGCGCCGTGGACAAATACCAGCGGCGGACCACGGCCGACGCGTTCGTATGCGATCTCCAGCCCATTGGCCTGGATGACTTCCACGGCCGCAACCTATAGCTATAGGCAGTCAGGCTGGAGCACTGCCGCCGAGCGCTCCCGCTGTCACGTCAGTTGCGGGCATCTCAACTCGGCGGTGGGGTGCTCTCGCGCGGGGCCACACGCAGTCGTCCGCGGCGGTGCTGAGTTCGTGCCTGCTTTCCGCAGCGAGCATGTCCGACCGCCCCGTGCGTGCCGCCAGGCACCGTGGGCCCCCGCGGACTTCAAGGCGAGCTGTCGACTGACACCGTCAGCTGCCAGGTCGCGCCCGGACAATGGGACACGCAATAGGACACGAGCGTGTCGGCACCCGAAACCGAGTGCGCCACGGAGGCATCCGACAATGGCCAATTTGCAGGCATTTCGCATGCCTGTGCGAGACTCAAGAGCACACGATTCCGGGGCAGAAGCTCCGACCCGCGAAGATCTATCGCACCGCAAACACGAAATCCCGCATTGATGCTGGATTGGGACCGCTCTGATGGCGAGACCCGGACTCGAACCGGGGACACCACGATTTTCAGTCGTGTGCTCTACCAACTGAGCTATCTCGCCGTGGCGACGAGAGAGCCTAGTACACGCAAACGCGAGTTCCACGCATTCCGGCAGGCCCGGCCCGCCGCTGCGACGACCCGGACTCCGCCGGGTTATGCGCGCAACTCACGTTCACGTGTCCTAGCGCGGCTGAGCGACCCAGAGGTAGCGCCGGGAGGCCGCCGTCCAGGGGCCTCGCTCGTAGTCGCCGTAGCACTCGACGGGCGCCAGGCCGGCCACCGCGAGCAGCAGGTCGAGCTCTTCCGGGAAGTAGATGTGCCAGTCGAGGTCGATGAGCCGGTGCTCGACGCGCCCGCCGTCGTGGTGGATCTCGTAGCGGTTCGTGGAGCGCAGCGTCTGGGTGACCGGGTCGTAGCTGTCGTAGTAGCTGCGCAGCAGCCGGGCGACGCCGGGGCGCGGAGCGACGTTGTCGATGTCCACGCGCAGTGGCGGGACGGGCTGCATGGCCTCGGCGATGAGGTCGTAGCGCGGTGCGATGACGTCGAAGGCGAAGCGGCCGCCGGGCGCGAGCAGCGCCCGGGCGGCGCTCAGGCACGCGAGCCGGTCCTCGGGCGCGATGAGGTACGCCAGCGAGTTGAACGGCACGAAGATCAGGTCGAACGGCCCGTCGACCGGCGGCGACTGCATGAGCCCCTCGACGACGGTCACGGCGGTCGGCAGCGACTCGCCGTCCAGCCGCTCCCGCAGCCGGTCCAGAAACGGCGGGCTGTTGTCGAGCGCCACGAGCTCCTCGGCCACGCCGAGCCGGGCCACGGGGATCGTCAGGCGCCCCGTGCCCGCCGCCAGCTCGAGCACGCGGCGCGGCGCGGCGTCACGGATGACGCGCTCCCAGAACGCGAGGTCGAACGGCGGGTCCTCGCAGTTCTCGATGTCGTAGAGGTCAGGGTCCAGCCACACGAAGCTACGCCGGTACTGGCGCAACCGCGGGTGCCGGCCAGGCGGCCCGCATCCGCGGCGCCGAGGTCGCGATGACCGCGATCATGCCCACCGCGGCCACGGCGAACGTTAGCTGCACGCCGCCCACGGAGATGAGCACGCTGGCCGCGACGAACGACCCGGCGAACGCGAGCGACGTCAGCGCCTTCTGGAGCGCGAACACGCGACCGTGGAGCGCGTCCGGCACGGCGTCGCCGAGCAGCAGGCGGTCGTGCACGAGCGCGAAGCCATTGCCGAAGCCCCCGAGGATGAAGACCGGCAGCAGGATCCACAGGCTCGGGCTCAGCGCGCACAGCGTCAGGTCCACGGCCATGCACGACAGCCCGGCCACGTAGGCGCGGCGCCACTGGAAGGTCTCGCGGAAGCGCGCGGCGAGCGAGCCGAGGATCGTGCCGACGCCGTGCGCGGTCACGAGCGCGGCCAGGCCGGACCCGCCGGCGCCGAGCACCTCGCGCGCGAGCAGCACCTCGCCGACGTTGGTCACGCCCGCGAACAGGACCGCGGCGGTCGAGCTGCCGAGCAGCAGACGCACGTCGGCGCGGCCGCCGAGCACGCGCAGGCCCTCGCGAAGGTCGGTCCACAGGGTCCGGTACTGGACGGGCTCGGTGCGCGGCTCGCGCCGGGCGACGCCCGCGAGCAGCAGCGCCGAGAAGGCGAACGAGACGGCGTTGGCGCCGAGCAGGACCGTCGGGCCGGTGAACGCGAGCGCCCCGGCGGCGAGCGCCGGGCCGACGGTCAGGCCGATGTCGTCGAGCGCACCGAAGAGGCCGAGCGCGGCGGGGCGCCGCTCGCCCGGCGCGAGCGCGCTGACCCCGGCCAGCGCGGCCGGCGCGAACAGCGCGGTGCCGATTCCCGCGAGCGCGGCGGCGAGGATCAGCGCCGACATCGTGTGCAGGAAGACGACGAGCGTGAAGCCGAGGAAGCGCGCGAGATCGGCGGCGATCGCGCACGCGCGCCAGCCGACCCGGTCGACGAGCGCGCCCAGAAGCGGCCCGAAGAGGATCGACGGCATCAGGTCCGGGATCAGCACGGCGGTCACCGCCCAGGCCGAGCCGGTCTTGTCGTAGGCGAGCAGCGGCAGCGCGACGTGGGCGAGGCCCGATCCCAGGCAGGACTGGCCGTGCGCCGTGAAGAACCGGCGGCTGGCCTTGTCGCGGAGCGCCGCTCGCAGCATCAGCCGGTCACCGGCGCCGGGCTGCGGCGCAGCCATCGCGGCGCGAGCCGCGAGCCGGTCACGCCGTGCAGCACCATGACGACGCCGAGCAGGATCACCAGGTCGCCGATGCTGAAGACGTTGTACATCGGCCACGACTGCGGCGTGGCGAAGACGTCGCCGAGGAACAGCAGGTGCGGGTGGGCCATCGCGCCGGAGTTGACGAACCCCTCGGCGCCGGCGACGTGGCGGGCGATCTCGGGGTCGGCCGGCATGACGCCGCCGTTGGCCGCGATCGCGATGAAGTTGAGCGCGCCGCCGACCATGATCACGGGCACGCCGGGGATCCGCCGGTTGCTCCAGGCGAAGCCGCCGAGCAGCGCGTAGCTGAACATGTGGACCGCCTCGTGGAAGGCGGCGGAGCCGTGCGGGACGACCTTGAGGATGAGGATCTGGACGCCGATGCCGGCCGGCGCCAGCCAGGCGCGCCGGATCTCCAGCTCGGCGAACGCCGTCAGACGCCCACGCGCGAGCGGGACGGTGGCCAGGACGATCAGGAAGAGAACACCGAAGAGCATCTCCCGACCCGCATCGGCGCGGACCCCCCATGACCTTGCTCCAACAAATGTCCAATCGCTCAGCTTCGGGCTCGCGGAGGCCGATGAGGGTCGTGTTTCGGGCTTTCGGATGGACCGGGAGCCATGACAAGGAGGTCATCAGGCAGATGAAGGCACGCCTGTACCGCACCGCCCTGGCCGTCAGCATGATCGCCGTCCTCCTCGAGGGGCTCGGCGCGTACTGGAAGTGGTAGGACCTCGCGTCCTCACCCACCCCTGGTCTCGCACCGACTCTCAAGGAGGGATTGAACCCATGAAGGTCCTCAACGGCCGCAAGTGGTAGTCGAGAGGGTGCCGTGTGTCGCCGATAACGCGACCGCCGGGGTAGGGCACCCTCTCAATCACCCCCCCACTCGATGCGTCGTCTAGCGATCAAACTTCCGCCCTTCAAGGCGTACGTGACCCTGGTCATCGTGCTGGGGTTCGTCTGCATCGCGACGGTGTTCGCACTCGATGGCACCAACCTCGCGCGGATGCTGACCACCGAGGTGGCGCTGTTCTCCGTCTGCGCCTTCGCCGGCGAGTTGATGCCGCTGAAGGTCGTCACGCGCGGCGTCGAGGGCGAGGTCACGACGTCCGGCACGTTCGCGTTCGCGACGCTGCTGGTGGCTGGGCCCGCATGCGCGATCGCGGCGTTCGGCGGCGCGAGCTTCGCCGCCGACCTCGTCCGCCGCAAGCCGCCCGTGAAGCTGCTGTTCAACAGCGGCCAGTACGCGATCTCGGTCACGGCCAGCGCGCTTGTGCTCGGCCTGCTGACCGGCGTCCCCCGCTCCGGGGAGGCCGTCCACTTCGTGCCGGGGGACCTGCCGGGCGTCCTGGCCGCCGCCGCGGTCTTCTTCATCGTCAACTCGTCGCTCGTCGCGACGGTCATCGCCCTCGTCCAGGGCCTGCGCGTCGGCCGCTACCTCGTGCAGGACTGGTTCTTCCAGGTCTCGACGGGAGGCCTGCTGCTCGGCCTCGCGCCGATGGTGGCGCTCGCCGCCGACTTCGCGCTCCCGTTCGTGGCCCTGCTCTTCCTGCCACTGCTGGCCGTCCACCGCGGCGGCCGCCAGGCGATCGCCAAGGAGCACCAGGCGCTGCACGACGCGCTCACCGGGCTGCCGAACCGCTCGCTCTTCAGCCACCGCATCGAGCAGATGCTCAACGCCGCCCGCCGCGAAGACCGCACCGCCGCCGTGATGCTGATCGACCTCGACCACTTCAAGGAGATCAACGACACGCTCGGCCATCACGCCGGCGACCGGCTGCTCCAGGAGGTCGCCGAGCGGCTCGACGCGACGCTCGACGAGACCGACACCGTCGCCCGCCTCGGCGGCGACGAGTTCGGCGTCCTGCTCCCCGAGTGCGACGGGCACGAGGAGGCCGGCGCCGTCGCCGAGCGCCTTCTCACGCAGCTGCGCGAGCCGTTCTCGATCGACGGCCTCACGCTCGAGGTCGACGCCAGCATCGGCATCGCGTGCGCGCCCGACCACGGCGCCGACGTCGAGCAGCTCAACCAGCGCGCCGACATCGCGATGTACGCCGCCAAGGAGGGCGGCCGCGGCTACGTGATGTTCGAGCCGCAGCTCGACCGCTACAGCCCGCGCCGCCTCTCGCTCGCCGGCTCGCTGCGCTCCGCGATCGCCGACGGCGAGATCGTCCTCTTCTACCAGCCCAAGGCCAAGCTCTCCAACGGCAAGATCATCGGCGTCGAGGCGCTCGCGCGCTGGCGCCATCCGCGCCTCGGCCTGATCGGGCCGTCCGAGTTCGTGCCGATCGCCGAGCAGACCGGCCTCATCGGCCCGCTCACGACGCACGTGCTCGAGGAGGCGCTCCACCAGGTGCGCCAGTGGGCCGACCAGGGCGAGGAGCTCAGCGTCGCCGTCAACCTCTCCGCGCGCTCGTTCCTGGACGCGCAGCTCGCCGTCGAGATCCCGCGCCTGCTCGAGCGCACCGGCGTGCCGGCGCACCTGCTCGAGCTCGAGATCACCGAGAGCATGCTCATGCTCGACCCCGCGCGCGCGAAGGTCACGCTCGACCGGCTGAGCGCGATCGGCCTGAGCCTCTCGGTCGACGACTTCGGCACCGGCTACTCGTCGCTGGCCAACCTCAAGCGGCTGCCGGTGGACGGCATCAAGATCGACAAGTCGTTCGTGATCGACATGCCGCACGACGCGTCCGACGCCGCGATCGTCCGGTCGACGATCGACCTCGCCCACAACCTCGGCCTGCGCGTGGTGGCCGAGGGCGTCGAGTCGCACGAGGCGTGGCGCCGCCTCGAGGACCTCGGGTGCGACCTCGCGCAGGGCTTCCACGTGTCCCGGCCGATCCCGGCCGAGGCGATGACCCGGCTGCTCGCCGAGCGGCGCGCGGCGCACGTCCGGTCCGACCCGGAGCCGTTCCCGTTCCGGGTCGTCCAGGGCTACGCGTCGTAGCGCTCGAACCTGACGACCGGGTCCACCGGGTCGCCGTGCTCGTCGAACGGGCCGAGCGCACGCATCTCCTCGAGATCCCGCGCCTGCACGGCGATCTCCGCCGCCCGGCGCGCCTCGGCGACGCCGGTCGGCCCCGGCGCGTAGGCGAGCGCGAGCGTGACCTCCTGGCCACCGAACGCCTCGCCCTGGATGCCGTCGAAGGCGACGATCGGCAGCGGCGCGAGCGCCCGCGCGGCGTCGATCTCCGGCTCGCCGGCCAGCCCGGCGAGCACGATCACGTCGGCGTCGTTCGGGCCTGACGCGCGGCGCAGCCCGGCCATCCGGAGCTGGCCGTCGAGCTGGCGGCCGTAGTCGTGGTCACCGGCGATCACGAGCGCGCGCCGCTCCGCGAGCCGTTCCGCGATCCGGTGCGCCACCACCGTGTCGCGCGCGACCATCCGCAGCACGGTGCCGCGATGGTCGGCCGGGTCGTCGTCGGCGCCCGGCTCGTCGTCGCGCGTGACGCCGACCCACGTCGCGGCGGGCGCGAGCAGCGGCAGCCCGGCGGGCGCCGTCATCTCGACCGCCTCGGCGACGGCGCGCGAGCGGAACGGGCCGATGACCGCGTGCGCGTCGGGGTCCGAGGCCGCGGCCTGCGCCGCCCGCACCGGGTCGTCGTCGCCGTGGGCCACATGCGGGACGCCGGCCGCGCGCAGCACCGCGTCGACGGCATCGGTGAGCTCCGCCGGGAGGATCGAGTGGACGGCCACGCGGGCCGACGTTACCTCAGGCGGCCCAGGCCAGCAGGTCGGGCAGCGGGTCGATCGGCTTGGACGCCTTGCTCGCGTACCAGCCGTCGGGCCAGATCTCGAAGTGCAGGTGCGGACCGTCGGCGTGGCCGGACGCGCCGACCGCCGCGAGCCGCTGGCCGGCGGCGACCGCCTGGTCCTTGGCCACCAGGAGCGATCCGCCCTGGAGGTGCATGAACACGAGGTCGCGGGCGTCGTCGGCGCGCAGGACGAGGTAGTGGCCGGCGCCGGCGGCCTGGTAGCCACGCCAGACGATGACGCCCGCGCGCGGCGCCACGACCGGCGTGCCCTTGGCCGCCGCGATGTCCTGGCCCTGGTGGGCGTGGCCCTCGCGCACGGCGCCGAAGCGCATCTCCGGACCGCCGAAGGAGTACGGGCCCTGGACCGGGAACACGCCCGCGGCGGCGACGACCGGCGCCTGCTGGACCTGAACCGCCGACGTGCTCGACGCCCGCGCGCGGCCCTTGCCGTGCAGCGTCGTCGCCCGCAGCCGGGCCGTGTAGCGGCCGGGCGCGACCCGCGGGCGCCAGCGCGCGGTGTAGGTGCGGCCCGTCCGCCGGCGGCCCAGCGCTCGCGTCGCGACCGGCCTGCCGCCGGCCAGCAGGTCGACGCGCACGCGCACGCGCCTGGCGCTGCCGGTCACGCGGAAGCGCAGCGTGGCGCGCGCCCCGGCGACGAGCGTCGACGGCGTGAACGTCAGCGACGGCGCGTCGATCGGCGGCGGGGCGACGAACTCCGCCCCGCCCGACGACTGCGCGCTCGCGGCGGGAGCGAGCGCGAGGACGGCCGCGGCCGTCGCGGGTGCGAGCAGGCGGCGCACATGTGGAGGGTCGGTCCCCGCCCGGCGCCGCTCAACCGCTGCAAGCGAGCATGCGGCCCATCAGCTCGACGCAGCCGGCCTTCGACAACGGCTCGTTGAGGTTCCCGCACTTGGGCGACTGCACGCACGACGGGCAGCCGCTCTCGCACGGGCACTCGCTCACGAGGCGGTGGGCGTCGTCCACGAGCGCCTCGAACGCCTGAAAGCCGCGGCGCGTGATGCCGATGCCGCCCGGGTGGCCGTCGTAGATGAAGATCGTCGGACGGCCGGTCTGCGGGTGGAAGTTCGTCGACAGGCCCCCGATGTCCCAGCGGTCGCACATGGCGAGCAGCGGCAGGACCGCGATCTGCGAGTGCTCGGCGGCGTGCAGCGAGCCCAGCATGGCCTCGAGCGGCAGGCTCGCGACGTCGTCGCCGAGCTCGTACCAGAGGGCCTGCGTGGCGAAGGACGTCTGCGGCAGGTCGAGCGGCACGAGGTCGATCGACTCGTGGTCCCCCAGCCGCTTCTTCTGGTACGCCAGCACCTGCTCGGTCACCACCACGGTGCCGAACGAGAGCTGCACGCCGAGCGCCGAGCGCCGCTCGATCAGCCGCTCGATGTAGGTGTCGGTCTCCTTCTTGGGCTGCGTGTACCAGTCGCTGTCGAACGCGCGGACGAGCGCCCGGCGGCCCGGGAGGTCGAGGCCGTCGACCTCGTACGAGCGCCCGCCGTGCAGGTACACCGCGCCGTCGTGCACGGTGGTCATGGCGCGCTGAACGTCGACGTTGCCGAGCAGCTCGCCCGAGCGCGTGTCGACGATGGCGACGGCGTCGCGGCTCGCCGAGCGCAGCGAGAGCGCGGCCGCCGGGTATTCCTCGGGACGGCGCGGGACGAACGTGCCGTCCGGCCGCTCGCGCAGGTCGCCGGCGCTCACGAGCGCCTGCGCGAAGCGGCGCCAGTCGGGGCCGAGGAAGTCGGCGTCGGCGGCCTCGAGCGGGCCCTCGTGCGCGGCGCACAGCAGGTGCGCGGCGTGGATCTGCTCGTTGAACGGGTCGAGGATCGCGGCCTCGACCGGGCGGTCGAGGAACTCGTCGGGGTGGCGGCAGAAGAACTGGTCGAGCGCGTCCTCGCCGGCGACGTACAGCGCGAGCCCGCGCCCGCGGCGCCCCGCCCGCCCCCACATCTGCCGCAGCGACGCGACCGTGCCGGGGAACGTCACGCAGATCGCCGCGTCGAGCGAGCCGATGTCGATGCCGAGCTCGAGCGCGTCGGTGGAGACGACGCCCAGCAGCTCGCCGGCCACGAGCCGCGCCTCCAGCTCGCGCCGCTGCTGCGGCGTGTAGCCGGCGCGGTAGGGCGCGATGCGCTCCGCGAGGTCGGCGCGGCCGCGGCTCTCGAGCTCGCGCTGGGCGAACAGCGACATCAGCTCGACCGCCTTGCGCGACTTCATGAAGACGATGGTCCGCGCCTCCTCGCTCACGAGGTCGGCGAGCAGGTCGGCCGCCTCGGCGAGGACGGAGCGCCGGGCGGCGATCCGCTCGTCGGTGATCGGCGGGTTCCACATGGCGATCGTGCGCTTGGCGGTGGGCGCGCCGTCGCGGTCGACCACGGCGATGTCGTCGAGCCCCGTCAGCCGCTCGGCCAGCTCGCCGGGGTTGGCGACGGTCGCCGACGCGAGCAGCACCCGCGGCGCGGTCCCGTAGGCGTCGCAGACCCGGCGCAGGCGCCGCAGCACGTTGGCCACGTGCGAGCCGAAGACGCCGCGGTAGACGTGCGCCTCGTCGACGACCACCACCGCGAGGTTGGCGAAGAAGTCCGCCCAGGCAGGATGGTTGGGCAGGATCCCGAGGTGCAGCATGTCCGGGTTGGTGAGCACGACGTTGGCGCGCCGGCGGATCGCCGAGCGCTGCTCGCGCGGCGTGTCGCCGTCGTAGATCGCCGGCCGCGCGCGCTTGACCGCGAGCGCGTCGAGCGCGCGCGCCTGGTCCTGTGCGAGCGCCTTCGCCGGGTACAGGTACAGCGCGCGCGCCCGCGCGTCGCGGCACAGCACGTCGAGCGTCGGCAGGTTGAAGCACAGCGACTTGCCCGACGCGGTGCCCGTGGTGACGATCGTCGGCCCCGCCCAGGCGGCGTGCAGCGCCTCGGCCTGATGCGCCCACAGCCGCTCGATCCCGCGCGCGCGCAGCGCGTCGGCCACCTCGGGATGGAGGTCCTCGGGAATCGGCGTCTCGCGCGGCGGGCGCGGATGCTGGGACGCCTGCATGACGAGGCGCTCGTCGTCCCGGCCCGCCTGGAGCAGCGCGTCCCAGGGCTCGATGTCTCGGACGATGGCCACGCTGCCATGCTAGGCCGCGATGCGGTGCGTCTACGTGGATCTCGACGGCACGCTGCTCGGTGCCCGCGCGTCCTTCCTGCACGATGCGGACGGGAGCTTCTCCCTGCTCGGCGCGCGGGCGCTCGAGGCCTGCGCGCGGGCCGGCGTCGAGGTGGTCATCTACTCCGGCCGTCGCCAGCAGACGCTGTTCCACGACGCGCGCATCCTCGGCGTCTCCTGCTACGCGTTCGAGGCCGGCGCCGGCGTCGTGCTCGACGGCGAGGTGCACTGGCTGACCGGCGACCTCGTCCCGCGCGACGGCAGCACGATCTTCGACCAGATCGAGGAGTCCGGGGCGCCCGCCCTCCTGCTGGACCACTTCGCGGGCCGGCTCGAGTATCACGACCCCTGGCACCGCAACCGCGACGTCAGCCACCTGTTCCGCGGCGAAGTCGACGCCTTCGAGGCCGACGCGCTGCTCTCCGAGCACGGCCTCGGCCACCTGCGGCTCGTCGACAACGGCGGCATCCACCCGGCGATGCCGGGGATCGAGCACGCCAAGGCGTACCACCTCGTGCCCGTCGGGGCCTCCAAGGCCCGCGCCGTCGCGTTCCACATGCGCGTGCGCGGCTACGCGCGCGAGGACGCCGTCGCGATCGGCGACAGCCGCGAGGACATGGGCGCCGCCGAGGTCGTGCGGACGTTCTGGCTCGTGGCCAACGGCGTGGAGCGCGACCCGACGATCCGCGAGGCGCTCACCGCCAACACGCGCCTCTGCGAGGAGCGCAACGGCGCGGGCGTCTACGAGGCCGTCATGACCGAGCTGTCAGAGCGACGCGCGTAGGATCGCCGCGAGCTCGTTCGGGCCCGCCTCGCGCGGGGCGATGACCAGCAGGCGCTGCTGCTTGAGCGCCCCCTCGACGAGCGCCGGGATGTCGTCCTCGTCGTAGCCGAGCGCGCGGATCCCGGTCGGCGCGCCGACGTCGCGCATCAGCGCGGAGAGCGCGTCCGGCAGCGCGTCCTCGCCCTCCGCACCGTCGCGCGTGAGCAGCCGGGCGACGTCGTGGTGGCGCTCCGGCGCCGCCTCGTACGTGAAGCGGAACGCCGCCGGCGCGGTGACGATCACCGACTGCCCGTGGGGGACGAACGGATGGTCGTCGGGATAGCCGGCCGGCTGGTAGGAGTGCTTGAGCCCAGCGATCGGATACGCGCAGGCGTGCGGGATGTGCACGCCCGCGGCCCCGAAGCCGATGCCGGCCAACGAGGCGGCGAGCATCATCCAGCCGCGCGCCTCGACGTCGCCCGCGACGGCGTCGCGCAGGTGCTTGCCGCCGTATTCGAGCGCTTTGGCCGACCAGATGTCCGAGATCGGCGTCGCGCCCTGGTACGGCGGGCGGTCGCCGGGCGAGTCCGGCGCGTCGCGCCGCGAGTACGGCTTGGCGATGTAGGACTCGGCGGCGTGGCAGATCACGTCGAGGCCGCACGAGGCGACGACCTCGGGCGGCAGCGTGTCGGTCAGCGACGGGTCGACGATGGCCTGGTCCGGCCGCAGGTAGCGGTGCGAGATCCCCGTCTTGACCTTCTGCTCGGGGATGTCGAGGATCGCCACCGTCGTCGCCTCGGCGCCGGACCCGCAGGTGGTCGGGATCGCCAGCAGCGGCTTGAGCGGCGACGGCGGCTTGCGCCCCTCGCCGACCGGCGGGTTGACGTACTCCATGATCTCGCCGCCGTGGGTCGAGATCAGGTCGGACACCTTCGCGGTGTCGATGCTCGAGCCGCCGCCGATGCCGACGAAGCCGTCGAAGCCGCCGTCGACGGCGAAGGCCGCCGCCTCGGCGAACGAGTCGGCGGTCGGCTCCACGCGCGCGCGGTCCCAGACCTCGGTCTCGATGCCCGCGGCCTCGATCGCCGTGCGCACGCGGTCGGTGATGCCGGCCGCGACCACACCGGGGTCGCTGGCCAGCATCGCCCGCCTCACGCCGAGGCGCTCCAGCTCCCAACCTGCTTCGTCAGCCGCTCCCCGGCCGAACTTGAGCGGAGTCGCCTCGAGCGTGAAGACCTGCTCGTTCGTCACCTCGTCTCGGCGGTCTCTCGGTCGGCGAACCGCTCGCGGTCGAACCGCTTCTCGCGCACGAGCTCGAGCTCCGCCTCCTCGTCGCGCTCGAAGTCGGTGCCGAGCGTCTCGCGCGCCATCAGGGTGGCGACCACCGAGATCACGCCCATGCCGACGACGTACAGCGCCACGAGCTCCCAGCCCCCGGCCGCCAGCAGCGCGGTCGCGATCAGCGGCGCGAAGCCGCCGGCGAACACCGAAGCGAGCTGGTAGCCGAGCGAGGCGCCGCTGTAGCGCACGCGCGTCCCGAACAGCTCGGCGTAGTACGCGGCCTGCGGGCCGTACATGAGGTCGTGGCCGACATTGACGCCGATCACGATGCCGAGCGCGATGAGCGCCGGCGACCCGGTGTTCATCAGGCCGAACAGCGGGAACGCCCACAGCGTCGTGACCACGGCGCCCGCGAGGTACAGCGGCTTGCGGCCGAAGCGGTCCGACAGCCCGCCCCACAGCGGCACGGTGAAGAGGCCGATCGCCGCGGCGATGATCACCGCGTTGAGCATCGTGTCCTTGCTCATGCCGAGCTCGTCCTCGCCGTAGGCGAGCGTGAACACCGTGAGCACGTAGAACGCGCCGTTCTCGGCGACGCGCATGCCCATCGCGGTCAGGACCTCACGCGGGTACTTGCGCACGACGTCGACGATCGGCTTCTTGGCTTCGGTCTTGCTCTCCTTGATGCGCTCGAAGGCCGGCGACTCCATGATCTTGAGCCGGATCACCAGGCCGATGATCACGAGGATCGCGCTGGCCAGGAACGGCACGCGCCAGCCCCAGCTGTTGAACGCGGACTCGGACATCGAGCCCTCGACGAGCTTGAACACGAGCGTGGAGATCAGCAGGCCGGCAGGCACGCCCATCTGCGGCCACGAGCCGAAGAACCCGCGGCGCTCCTTGGGCGCGTACTCGGTCGACATGAGGACCGCGCCGCCCCACTCGCCGCCGACGCCGATGCCCTGCGCGAAGCGCAGGACGACCAGCAGGATCGGCGCGAACACGCCGAGCGTGCCGTAGGTCGGCATGCAGCCGATCAGGAACGTCGCCGTCCCCATGATGAGCAGTGACAGCACGAGCATCGACTTGCGACCGATGCGGTCGCCGAAGTGCCCGAACACGATGCCGCCGAGCGGCCGTGCAGCGAAGCCGACGGCGTAGGTGCTGAACGCCAGGAGCGTGCCGACGAGCGGCGCCGCCTCCGGGAAGAACAGCTTGTCGAACACGAGCGCGGCGGCCGTGCCGTACAGGAAGAAGTCGTACCACTCGATCGTGGTGCCGATGAAGCTTGCGGCGATGACAGACTTGAGCGATCGCGTCTCGCCCTCACGCTGCCCGCCGAGGCGCGCTGCTGATGCCATGGTTCCCTCCCTCAGGGTCTCAGGTACCAGAAATCGGCCTACCCATCACAACGGGCGGCCGAACCACATCAGCGAGAGCCCTCCGCCGGCGAGCAGGAGCACGATCGCTCCGCCGGCGAACGCCGCGGTCACTTCCTTCTCAATCGGTTTAGACGACAGTTTCGTGCCGAGATTGGAGTAGATGTCCTGAAGGCGCGCGGCGTCCGGGGCGGCGAAGTAGCGGCCACCGGTGATGCTCGCGATCTGACGCAGCGTCTCGGTGTCGGGCGGCACCGGGATGCTCTGGGTGAAGCCGAACTGGTCCTGGACCTGGACTTCGCCGGTCGGCGTGCCGAGCGCGATCGCGAAGATCGGGATCTTCAGCGCCTTCGCCTGGCGGGCGACCTCGAGCGGGTCGATCGGGCTCTGCGTGTCCTTGCCGTCCGACAGCAGGACGAGCACCGACGGCAGCCGGCTCGTGCCCTTGCCGCTGACGTTCGGGACCGGGGCGCGGGCGAGGTCGATGGCGCGCTGGAGGCCCGTGGCCATGGCGGTGCCGCCGCTGGCGCGCAGCCGGTCGAGCGCGGCCTTGACCGGGTCGCGGTCGGTCGTCGGCGGCGCCTGGACGTCGGCGGTGTCCGCGAACGTGACGAGGCCGAGCCGGAAGTTGGGCGGGAGCTGGTCGGTGAGCTTCTTCGCGGCGTTGACCGCGGCGGACAGCCGGTCCGGGTCGACGTCCTCGGCGTTCATCGAGCCGGAGGTGTCGGTGACCATCATCACGGTGGCGGCTCGCTGCGGGGCGGCGACCGTGTGCTGCGGTCGGGCGAGCGCGATGACCAGCGCGGCGAGCGCCCCGAGGATCAGCACCGGCGGCAGGTGCCGGCGCCACCCCGGGCGCGCCGTGACGAGGTTGGGCAGCAGCGCGGGGTTGGAGAACGCCGTCGCCTCCTGCCGGCGGCGCCGCTGGAGCGACATGTAGGCGAGCGCGGCGAGCGGCACGAGGGCCAGGCCGGCGAGCATGGCGGGGTCGCGGAACGTCATCGCACGCGCACCAGGGGAGGCCCGCCGTGGAAGCGCTTGAGGTGGCCCGCGAGGTCGCGCAGCCAGTCGCCGCTCGTGGACAGGATCACGTGGTCGGCGTTGGCGCGGCGCAGCGTGGCGGCGACGTCGGCGCGCTCGGCCGCCGCCGCCTCGGCGAAGCGCCGGCGGACGCCGCGGTGGCTGGTGTTGACCTGGAGCTGGCGGCCGGTCTCGGGATCGACGACCCAGAGGTCGCCCATCGGCGTGAGCTCGAGCTCGCGCTGGTCGCGGATCTCGACGGCGAGGATGCCGTGGCGCGCGCGCAGGCTGCGCAGCGGGCCCTCCCAGTCGCGCGGGCCGCGGAAGTCGGACACGACCACGATCAGGCCGCGCGCCCGCGCCGCCGCGGCCACGCCGGCCACGGCCGCCCCGAGCGAGGTCGCGCCTGCGCCCTCGTCCTCGGGCTCCGCGCGCAGCTCGGCGAGGAGCTGGAGCAGCCCGAGGCGGCCCTGGCGCGGGCGCTTGACCTTCGGGGCGCCGCCGCCGAAGGACACGACGCCGAGCCGGTTGCCGCGCCGCGAGGCCACGTGGCCGACCGCCAGCGCCACGCCCTCGGCGACGTCGAACTTGCGCCGGTCGGCGGTCCCGAACGTCATCGACGCCGACGTGTCGAGCAGCAGCCACGTGGTCAGCGCGCGCTCGCCGACGTGCACGCGCACGTGCGGCTCGCGCATGCGGGCGGTGACGTTCCAGTCGATGTGGCGCACGTCGTCGCCCGGGAAGTACGGGCGGATCATGGCCAGCTCGGTGCCGGCGCCGACCTGCGGCGTGACGTGCTCGCCGGGCACGAGGCTCTCGACGCGGCGCAGCACCGCGAGGTCGAGCGAGCGCAGGACGGCGGGCGGGACCGGCCCGGGGCCGGGCTTGTCCGGCGGGCGCTCGACGGTGGGCAAGTCGCGCCGGCTCACGGCAGCCGCCCTCCCCGCGCCATCGCCGCGACCATCCCGGCCAGCAGCAGCACGAGCCCGCCGCCGGCGAACGCGGACGTGACCTCCTGCTTCTCCTTGCGCGTGGAGAAACGCGTGCCGAGGTTGCGGTAGATGTCGGTCAGCCGCTGCGCGTCGCCGGCCTGGTAGAAGCGCCCGCGCGTCGTGCGCGCGATCTCCTGGAGCGTCTGGGCGCCGGCCGACCGGCCGGGCTGCCCGAGCGCGACCGTGTAGACCGGGATCTTGAGCCTGCGCGCGCCGGCGGCGACCGTGAGCGGGTCCCGCCCGACGGTGCTGACGCCGTCCGAGAGCAGCACGATCGCCGCGGGCAGGCGCTGCGGCAGCCCTGTGGTGGGGTCGGTCACCGGGGCGCGGGCCGCGTCGAGCCCGCGCTGGAGGCCGTCGCCCATCGCGGTCCGGCCGCTGATCTTGAGCGCCTCGACGGCGGCGTTCACGCGCGCCTTGTCGGTCGTCGGCTCGACGAGCTGCGACACCGTCGTGCCGAAGCTGACGAGCCCGAGCCGGAAGTCGCGCGGGAGCTTGGCGGCGAGTGCGTGCGCGGCCTTCTTGGCGGCCCCCAGGCGGTCGGGAGCGATGTCGGTCTTGCGCATCGAGCCCGACGTGTCCGTGACCATCACGACGGTCGCGGCCTGCACCTCGGCGGCCACCGTGCGCTGCGGCCGGGCGAGCGCGACCAGCAGCGCCGCCAGCGCGAGCAGCGCGAGCAGCGCCGGCACGTGCCGCAGCCAGCCCGCGCGCGCGGCGACGCTCGCCAGGACGTCGACGTTCGTGTAGCGCACCGCGTAGCGCCGCCGCCTTCGCTGGGCGACGACGTAGACGACGAGGGCGAGCGGGATCAGCGCCAGCCCCGCGAGCAGAGCGGGGGCCGCGAAGTCCACTACGAAGCGTGGTCCTCGGCCAGCTCGATGCGGGGCATGTGGACCTTCTCGAGCACGTCGTCGAGCACGCGGTCGGCGTCGACGCCGGCGGCCAGCGCCTCGTAGGTGAGCACGATGCGATGGCGCAGCACGTCGCGCGCGAGGTCGCGCACGTCGATCGGCAGCACGTAGTCGCGGCCGCGCAGCAGCGCCAGCGCGCGGCCGGCGTGGATGAGGTTGATCGAGCCGCGCGGGGAGGCGCCGAACTCCACCCAGTCCTCGGCCGTGCGCTCGCGCGTCGTGGTCGTCAGCGCGACGGCGTACTCCATGACGCGGCGGTCGACGTAGACCGCGGCGGCGGCCAGCTGGTGCTGAGCGAGCGAGTCCGGCGTGAGCACCTGGCGGGCGCGGCCGCCGCCGTCGAGCGAGCGCTCGACCACCGCCACCTCGTCGCGCGGGTGGGGGTAGTCGACCACGAGCTTGAACATGAAGCGGTCGACCTGCGCCTCGGGCAGCGGATAGGTGCCCTCGGACTCGATCGGGTTCTGCGTGGCGAGCACGAGGAACGGCTCCGGCACGCGGTGCGTGTCGTGCCCGATCGTCACCTGGTGCTCCTGCATGACCTCGAGCAGCGCGGACTGCACCTTGGCGGGCGCGCGGTTGATCTCGTCGGCGAGCAGGAAGTTGCAGAACACGGGGCCCCGCTCGGTGTCGAACCCGCCCGTGTCCGGCCGGTAGATGCGCGTGCCGACGAGGTCGGCCGGCACGAGGTCCGGCGTGAACTGGAGGCGCTTGAACGAGCCGCCCAGCACGTCGGCGACGGTCTTGACGGTGAGGGTCTTGGCCAGGCCGGGAACGCCCTCGAGCAGCACGTGTCCGCCTGCGAGGAGCGCCACGATGACGCGCTCGAGCATGGCCTCCTGGCCCACGATCACTCGCTTGATCTCGAACAGCGCGGACTCCAGGGCGTTGTGGGCGGTCCGCGCGGCGGTGCCGTCGTCGGTCTCGCGCTCCAGCGCCCGCAGGCGACGCTCGTCTGTCACGCCATCGTCTCCAGTCTCCTAGGGGGTGCCGACGCGCCGGGGCTGGGCCCCGAGCGTCACGTTCAGGGTACGCCGATCGCCGCCGCGCTCGACGAGGACGGCGACCTTGTCGCCGGGCTTGCGGGCGTTGACGGCGGCGGCCACGTCGTCGGGTCCGCTCACGCGGGCGCCGCCGATCGACACGATCACGTCGCCGCGCTCGAGGCCGGCCTTGGCGGCCGGGCCGCCGGCGACGACGTCGCCGACCGTCGCGCCGCCGTTGGCGGCGGCCTGCGTGGACACGCCGAGGAAGGCGTGCCGGACGCTCTTGCCCTGCTCGAGGGCGGGCAGGGCGCGCTTGATCGCGTCGACCGGGACCGCGAAGCCGACGCCCGAGTTCTGGTTGCTACCGCCGTTGGTCTGGATCTGCGAGTTGACGCCGATCACGCGGCCCTGCGCGTCGAGCAGCGGGCCGCCGGAGTTGCCGGGGTTGATCGCGGCGTCGGTCTGGATGGCGTTCGAGATCGCGAAGCCGTTGGGCGCGGTGATCGTGCGGCCGAGCGCCGAGACGATGCCGCTCGTCACCGTGCCCTCGAGCCCGAACGGGCTGCCGATGGCGATGGCGAGGTCGCCGGGGCGGAGGCGGTCGGAGGCGCCGAGCTGGAGCGGGTGCAGGTCCGCCTGCTTCGGGTCGATCTTCAACACCGCGAGGTCGGCGGACGGGTCGGTCCCGAGCAGCTTGGCGACGAGCGGCCTGCCGTGGACGCCGAAGCGCACGCGGTACTGCGTGGCGCCTTGGACGACGTGGTCGTTCGTGACGATGTGACCCTCGCCGTCGACGACGAAGCCCGAGCCGGAGGCGGCGCGGCCGCCGCCGGGGAACGCGAGCTGCCCGCGGCCCGAGTTGGCCTGCACGAACACGACGCCCGACGCGACGCGCGCGTAGATGGCGGCGACCGTCGTCCCGGAGCGGGCGATCGGGGTCGTCGTCGCTGGTGGCGCGGCCTGCGCGCGGACCACGGTCGTGTCGCCGCCGAAGGCGCCCGCGAGCGCGAGCACGCCGACGACGACGCCGACCGACGCCGCACCGGCGATGAAGGAGAGCAGCCGGCTCATCGCCCAGGAGTCTGGGAGCCGCGCGCTCAGGTCTGGATAAAAGCTCTTCGTCGGCTCTTACGTACGGGTGCGAGCGTCATCATCGGCTTCTCATGACCCGGGTCCTGGTGGTAGACGACGAGCCCGCCGTGCGCGTGGCGCTGGAGCGGGCACTGCGCCTCGAGCACTACGAGGTCGAGCTCGCCGCCGACGGCCGCGAGGCGCTGGAGCGGCTGGCCGACGGGTCGCCCCCCGACGCGGTCCTGCTCGACGTGGCGATGCCGCACGTGGACGGGCTCGAGGTCTGCCGCCGCCTGCGCGAGGCGGGCGACCGGACGCCCGTGCTCATGCTCACCGCGCGCGACGCGGTCGACGACCGGGTGGCCGGCCTGGACGCCGGCGCCGACGACTACCTCGTCAAGCCGTTCGCGCTCAAGGAGCTCAAGGCGCGGCTGCGGGCGCTCCTGCGGCGGGCGGGCAACGGCGGCGGCCACGTGCTGCGCTACGGCGACCTCGAGCTCGACCCGGTCGCCTACGAGGTGCGCCGGGGCGAGCGGCCGATCGAGCTCTCGCGCACCGAGTTCCACCTGCTCGCGCTCTTCATGGAGCACCCGCGGCAGGTCCTGACGCGCTCGCAGATCTTCGAGCGCGTGTGGGGCTACGACTTCGGGGCGGGATCGAACGCGCTCGGCGTGTACGTCGGCTACCTGCGCCGCAAGACCGAGGCCGGCGGCGAGTCGCGGGTGCTGCACACGGTGCGCGGCGTCGGCTACGTGCTGAAGGACTCGTAGTGCCGCTGCGGCGGCGCATGGCCGTCACGACCGCGGTCGCCGTCGGCATCGCGGTCCTGCTCGCCGCGGGCGTCGCCTACGCGGTCGTGCGGAGCGAGCTGCGCGGGCAGGTCGACGACCAGCTGCTGGCGCAGGCGCGGCTCGTCCAGGGCGACGCCGACCGGCTGGGGCCGGCCTTCGCGCGCCGGGGCGACGGCGGGTTCGACGGCGGGCCGCCCGGCGGCCGCTTCCGCGGCATCCCGGGGCTGCCGGAGGCGCGGGGCGGCACCGCGGCGTACATCCAGTTCATCCCCGCCGGGAGCGACGAGAGCGTGCGGCTCGGGGCGGGCGGCGAGCTGCCGGTCTCCTCGCACGCCGAGGAGGTGGCGGCCGGGACGGCGGAGCAGTTCCTCGCCGAC
>Ga0081539_10000871_pt1 | contig 57873 bp, 45 predicted proteins | sample TabmetS4T2R2_FD_71023 | JGI IMG/M metagenome (GOLD analysis project Ga0081539, IMG submission 71023) | Tabebuia heterophylla rhizosphere microbial communities from the University of Puerto Rico - S4T2R2 | ecosystem: Host-associated > Plants > Roots > Rhizosphere ...
ACGCACGGCTCTAGCCTTAGACAGAGCGTTGTCCGAAGCCTTGGGCGCGGTCACTGCTTCCGACGTTGACGGCTGGTTTAGGCACTGCGGTTATTAGTGCCAATGCAAGCGCAAAACGGATTATGAACGGAACTTACGCGGCGAGCTTCGTTCGAGGCAGAGTACAGAAGCTAGAGCGCCAAGCGATCCGCCTGCGGCGTTTGTTGCTCAAGCGCCGCGCCGTCCGGCCGACCGCGCAGCAAATCTTTAATCACCCGTTCGAGCAGATCGTAGTTGATCGGCTTGGTCACGTACTCGTCGCAGCCGGCGGCGAGCGCGACGTTACGGTGCTGCGCCGGGTCGTAGGCGGAGAGCGCGACGATGGGCACGCGCCGTAGGTCTGTTAGCTGGTGCTGGCGGATTTGCCGCGCCGCCGCGAGACCGTTCAGGAGCGGCATGCGCAAGTCCATCAGGATCAGATCGGGCCGCTCGCGCGCGGCCACCTCCAACGCCTCGTGCCCGTTCGCCGCGACGACGACGCGATAGCCGCGCAGTTCCAACAGCATCTTCATGACGAGCCGGTTGTCGTCGTTGTCTTCCGCGACCAGGATGGTCGCCGGCCTGCCGTCTGTCTTACTCATCGAGGTACTCCAGGTAGTTCCGGTTACGAGACCCGCGCACGTCACCCTCTGGATAAGGAAACTGTGAGTCAATTGGCCGAGGAGGTCGCGTCCGGCGCGAGCGGCTTGTCGCTGTCGCATGCGCGTGGAAGATTCAGCACGCGCACGTCGGGCTGAGAAGGCAACAGTTTATGGCCTACTGCGGACATACGTCTGTACGGGAAAGTACTTAAAATCAAGCCCTTAATTCGCCCGGCGGCGATGCCGATTGCGGAATGCGGTTGCGCGTAAGCATTAACATCTACCAGGCAGCACGTTGGTGAAAAGTAATGGGCCGGTAACTCAGTGCCGCGCCTGTTCCGGCTCGCGCTCCATCTGCTCTGCTTTTATCTCACGCCGCAGCGCGGCTTTGACGGCCGCCTGCGGCGAGTCTATCGGCGGCAGTGCCAGAGCAGTGAAGTAGCGCGCCTCGCGCTCGTCCTCCTCGGCGTGCGCCCAAGCGAAGCAGCGGCGTGCCTGCGCGTGCCCGTTCAACTCGAAGACTTCGACCGCGCCGTCCCAGAGGGTCTGCCCTTGAAAGACTTCGCGGACGGGCACGGTCTCGGCATGCTCGGCCTCACACCCGTGCTCGCGCCGGATGATATCTTTGAGTTCTTCGATGTAGCTCATACTCTAAGATCGTAGTTTCATCTCACCACGGGTCGAGCCAGCGCAACAGCAGGGCGACGAGCAGACTCAAGGCCACGAGCACGCCCCACACACGCTTCATGTTCAGGCGATATTTGTCCGACCTCCCGGTCATCACAGCCCACCTCGCGGGTAAGGAAAATTAGAGAGATTGTCGAGCGGCGGCAGTATGGTGAGAGAGCAGTCGTCGCATCTGTACCCTATCGATCCTATGACGCGCTATAACTGTTCGGGCCGCCGCTGCGCGCCAGCATGTACGCAGATGTACAGACGGGACTTTGCGCGCCGCATATAATCTCCACACCTTCAAAGGCAAACAACCGACGGTGCGAACACTCAGGGTGTACGTTGACGGGCGCTGACTGCGGTCAGGTTCGAGACGTGACTGAAGTAGAAGCGGCGGCGCTTCTAAATGCAACGAGCTACCGCTTCGCAGAACGAGCAAGGGGCGGGTACGAAGGTGAGCCGTAGCGTTGCGGCTCACCTTCATTTGTCTCACGTTGCGCGCGGGCGGTGAGTGGCGTTTAAGGAGATAAAACCGAGGCTTTTAAGTTCAACGTCTCTTAACTTGATAATGGGCGCAGGCGGCAAATAAAAAACATAACACAGTGAAGCTTTTGACGTTCGACATTCATACAATTCCCCCGACACGCGCAACCAACTTCCCCCACTAAGCGCCGAGTGGTGCGGCGCGCTAAAGCCGAAAAATCAGTGCTTTAGTTTCGCGTGCGCCTTACGAGGCGCGCACCGCCCCGGCGGGCACGGCTTTTGCAGTTTGCTACTGCAAATGCACTGCTAATCAAATCGGGCTTCCTCACTTTACGACTGCGGTCGCTTTAAGCCCCTGCTGTTCTGTCTTGGCGATCCGCGCCGACGCAGTGCAAGGGGCGGCGCTTTGATTTTCGGTCGGCAGAAATAGTTTACGGAGCAGGAGAGAATATGACACAGCAAGAACGCGAATACGGGCGGGGTGATTCGGGGAGCGCGCAGAACGGGCGCGGCGATAACGGCCGCAGCGAATTAAAGAACGTCGTCGCAATGTCGCAGCGCGCCTTCAACGTGCGCGCGCAGACGAACGGGCGCAAAGCGTCGGCGCAAGGCTTCGACGCCGACTTGGTCGTGCTCTCGCACCTGCGTTGGGACTTCGTCTATCAACGACCGCAACACCTGTTGAGCCGCTGCGCCAGACCGCGCCGCGTCTTCTTCATCGAAGAACCCATCTTCGGCCAGGGGCCGATGCAGTTGGACGTGACGAAGCGCGAAGACAACCTGTACGTGGTCGTGCCGCGCCTGCCTGAAGGCTTGCACAGCGAGTTGGCGGTCGAGGCGATCCAGCAGGCGCTCGTCAATCAAATGTTCGCGGAATATCAGATTAAAGATTACGCGCTCTGGTACTACACGCCGATGGCCCTCGGCTGGACGCGCCACCTGAAGCCGCTCGCCACCGTCTACGACTGCATGGACGAACTGTCGGCCTTCAAGCACGCGCCGCGCGCTCTGCGCGACCGCGAGGCGGAGTTGTTCGCGCGCGCCGACCTCGTCTTCACCGGCGGGCAGAGCTTGTATGAGGCGAAGCGCACGCAGCACCCGAACGTCTACGCGTTCCCGTCGAGCATAGACCGTGCGCACTTCGCGCGGGCGCGCGACATCAAGGCAGACCCGGCCGATCAGGCCGGCATCCCGCACCCGCGCCTCGGCTTCTTCGGCGTGTTGGATGAGCGCCTGGACATCGAACTGCTCGACGGCGTCGCCGCCGCGCGCCCCGACTGGCAGATCGTCATGATCGGCCCCGTCGTCAAGATAGACCCGGCCGATCTGCCGAAGCGGCCGAACATACATTACCTCGGCGGCAAGTCTTACCAGGAGTTGCCCGCCTACATCGCCGGCTGGGACGTGGCGGCGCTCCTGTTCGCGCGCAACGAGTCAACGCGCTTCATCAGCCCGACCAAGACGCCCGAATACCTGGCGGCGGGCAAGCCCGTCGTCTCGACCTCGATCCGCGACGTGGTGCGCCCCTACGGCGAACAGCAACTCGTCCGCATCGCCGACACGGTGGACGAGTTCGTCCGCGCGGCGGCGGAGTTAGGCATGGACGAGCACGTGGACGACGAGGCTTGGCGCGCGCGTGTGGACGAGTTTCTGGCCAAGATTTCGTGGGACAAGACCTGGCAGCAGATGGAAGATTTGATCGGCGAAGTCGTCGCCGCGCGCCGGCCCGTCGCGACTGCTGCGGCCGCGCGCAACACGGCGACGGCGCGGGCCGCTTCGGCCGCCGTCATCCGCCCGGCCACGGCCAACGTCTATTCGGCCGCCGACTAGGCCAGAGGGAGTGTGTCTTCGATGTTCGACTATTTAATCGTCGGCGCGGGCTACGCGGGGAGCGTGCTGGCCGAGCGGCTGGCACGCGCCGCGGGCAAGCGCGTGCTGATTATTGATCGCCGCCCGCACATCGCCGGCAACGCCTACGATCACTACAACGACGCTGGTGTGCTCGTGCACCGCTACGGGCCGCACATTTTTCACACCAACTCGCGCGAGGTCTTTGAGTACCTGTCGCAGTTCACCCAGTGGCGCGCTTACCAGCACCGCGTGCTGGCGAGCGTGGACGGGCAGTTGCTCCCGATCCCGATCAACCTCGACACGATTAACCGCTACTACGGCCTCAACCTTAATTCGTTCGAGGTCGAAGAATTCCTGGCGAAGCAGGCCGAGCACCGGGAGCAGATCAGGACGAGCGAGGACGTGGTCGTCAGCCGCGTCGGGAAAGAACTCTATGAGAAGTTCTTCCGCAACTACACGCGCAAGCAGTGGGGGCTTGACCCGTCGGAGTTGGATGCGTCGGTAACGGCGCGCGTGCCCATCCGCGCGAACCGCGACGACCGCTACTTCACGGACACGTACCAGGCGATGCCGCTCCACGGCTACACGCGCATGTTCGAGAACATGCTCGATCACCCGAACATCCACGTCATGCTCAACACCGACTACCGCGACGTGGAGCGCATCATCCCGTACCGCGAGATGATCTACACGGGGCCGGTGGACGAGTATTTCGACTACCGTTTCGGCAAGCTGCCCTACCGCTCGCTGGAGTTCAAACACGAGACGCACGACGCCGACGTTTATCAGCCCGCGCCGGTCGTGAACTACCCGAACGATTATCTCTACACGCGCATCACGGAGTTCAAATACCTGACCGGGCAGCGCCACGAGAAGACGAGCATCGTTTACGAGTTCCCGCGCGCCGAGGGCGATCCTTATTATCCCGTGCCGCGGCCCGAGAACGCCGCGCTCTACGCGCAGTACAAGGAGCTGGCGGACAAGACGCCGGGCGTGTGGTTCGTCGGCCGGCTGGCGACCTACAAGTATTACAACCAGGATCAGGTGGTCGCGCAGGCGCTCACGACCTACAAAAAGATCATGGGCTTGAACGGGAACGGCAACGCTTAACGCGCCCCGGCGGACGAGCGCCATCACCGTAATGTTCAGCAGCTTCTTTTTAGCCGGCTTCGAGTCGGCCACGGGTTACAACGCGCACTGCCAGTGGTTCGATCAGATCGCCGCGACCGAGCACGACCAGCGCGCCGACGAAGACTACCGGCTGCTCCGTGCGGCGGGCATCCGCGCCGCGCGCGAGGCGGTGCGCTGGCCCCTCGCGGACGCGGGCGGCGGGCGCTACGACTTCTCGTCCGTCCTGCCGCACATCGCGGCCGCGCGCCGGCACGGCGTCGAACTCATCTACGACCTCTTCCACTTCGGCTACCCGCCGGACGTTGATCTCTTCGCCGCCGAGTTTCCCGCGCGCTTCGCCGACTACGCCTACGCCGCCGCGCGCTTCCTCGCCGCGCACACCGACGGGCCACTCTACGTCACGCCGGTCAACGAGCCTTCTTACTTCGCCTGGGCGGCGGGCGAGGCGGGTCTCTTCGCGCCGCACGAGCGCGGGCGCGGCTGGGAGTTGAAGGTCTGTCTGGCGCGCGGCGCGATCCAGGCCATCGAGGCCGTCCGCGCGGCTTGCCCCGACGCGCGCATCGTCAACGTGGACTCGCTGTGTCGCGCCGTCGCGCCGTTCGACCGGCCGGACTTGCAGCGCGAGGCGGACGAGTTCAACGAGGGCGCGGTCATGCAAAGCTGGGACATGCTCGCGGGCCGGCTCTTGCCGGAACTTGGCGGCAGCCCGCGTCACCTGGACATCATCGGCATCAACTACTACTGGACGAACCAGTGGGAGCTACACCGCGCCGGGCTGCCGCTCGACGACGCAGACCCGCGCCGCTGGCCCCTGAGCCGCCTAGTGCGCTCGGTCTGGGAGCGTTACGGCGTGGCGGACATTCTGATTACGGAGACGAGCCACGTCGAGGACATGCGCCCGGTGTGGCTGCGCGAGTTGGCGGGCGAGTGCGCGGCGCTGCTCGCGGAGGGCGTGCCGTTGCGCGGCGTCTGCCTATACCCCGTGCTCGGCATGCCCGAATGGCACAGCCGCGACGAGTGGACGCGCATGGGGCTGTGGGACTTGCAGCCCACGCCGCAGGGCCTCGCGCGCGTGCCGCACACGCCGACGCTCGCGGCGCTCGCCGAAGCGCAGGCGCGGCTTGAGCCGCTCCACGCGCGTTTCAACCGCAGACCGGAATTCGTCGCCGCCGCCGTTGCTTAACGACGGCACGCGAGCGCCCTCTGCTGGGAGCGCGGGCGTCCCGCCCGCCAAGCGTGCGTGAGCACGCTCAAAGGTTTCGTCATCTTTCAAGCTTGTTTCAAGCTTGAACTTAAACGCATCATTTATTCGCGCTCCCGCGCTCAAGGCGGGCGCGCGCGCCCGCGCTCCCAGCGGCACGAGGTTTGATTCCTGTGGATGAACAAGGCATTCACGAGTCGTTTTCGGACAGGCGGGAGTCTGTCCGCGTGCGGCTTGTCTGGAAATTGTGTGGGACGTTTGCAAGGAGAGAGATTTATGGCAGCGAATGAAACGGCACTGACACAGGCACAGATTGACCGGGGCGAAGCGCCGGGCGCGCAGGGGCGCGGCGTGAACGTGGGCGAGATTGAGCGTTGGGCGTCTGCCATCGGCGGCGGCGCGCTCGCGCTCTACGGCTTGACGCGCGGCACGCTGGGCGGCGCGACGCTCGCCGTCATCGGCGGCGGGCTGCTCTACCGCGGCGTAAGCGGGCACTGCGATCTGTATCAAGCCCTCGGCGTCAACACGGCGGGCGGCGCGGGCGCGAACCCGAACATCAGCGTGCGCGCCGGGCGCGGCATCAAGGTCGAGCAGAGCATGACGATCAACCGCCCGCCCGCCGAACTGTACCGCTACTGGCGCAACTTGGAGAACCTGCCGCGCTTCATGAGCCACCTGGAAGAGGTGCGCGCGCACGATCCCGTCTACTCGCACTGGGTCGTGCGCGGGCCTGCCGGCACGTCGGTCGAGTGGGACGCGCTCGTCTATAACGAGAAGGAGAATGAGTTGATCGCGTGGCGGTCGCTCGAAGGCGCGGACGTGGACAACGCCGGGTCGGTGCATTTCGTGCCCGCCCCGGACGGGCGCGGGACGGAGGTGCGCGTCGTGCTCAAGTACGATCCGCCGGCCGGCAAGGTGGGCGCGGGCGTGGCGGCACTGTTCGGCGAAAACCCGGAGCAGCAGATCGCGGAAGACCTGCGCCGCTTCAAGCAGGTCATGGAAGCGGGCGCAGCGCCGACGACCGAAGGGCAGCCCGCAGGTCGCGCCGCGTCGGCCACATAAATCGGCCCTGAACAGCCTCGCCAGCTTTGCGCCCTTCGCTTCGCGCCTTCGCGCCCTTCGCGTGAGGTTCTTTGTTACGAAAGAAAAGCCTCACGCAAAGGGCGCGAAGGCGCAGGGCAAGAGCGCGAAGGAAATTTGCAGCGGACTCTACAGAAAAGAAGAGTGAGCAATGGCGAAAAGAGCGACGGCGCTTTGCAGCCTCTTGGTGCTGGGCTTATTGACGTTCGGTTGCGCGCGCGACGACGACCCGAATCATTTTGCGCGCGAGGCGGCGCAGGGCGGGCTGGCGGAGGTGCAGATGGGGCGGCTGGCGGCCGAGCGCGCCACCAGCCCAGCCGTCAAGCAGTTCGGGCAACAGATGGTTGAGGATCACTCGAAGGCCGGCAACGAACTGACGCAACTGGCCGCACGCAAGAACCTGCAACTGCCGACCGACGTGTCCGCCGAACAGAAGGCAACGATGGAGAAGCTGGCGAAGCTCTCCGGCGCGGACTTCGACAAGGCTTACGTGGACGCGATGGTCGAGGATCACGAGCACGACGTGGCCGATTTTCAGCAACAGGCCAACGGCGGCCAGGACGCCGACCTGAAAGCCTTCGCGGCGAAGACGCTACCCGTCATCCAGCACCACTTGCAGATGATCAAGAACATCAAGGCGAAGATGTAACAGCACAAGGGGAAGATCAATGAAAGCTCTCTGCTGGTTCGGTAAAACTGGCGGGCGGGTCGAGCAAGTGCTCGACCCGCAAATCCTCAACCCGCGCGACGCCATCGTTAAGATCACGCGCACCGCCATCTGCGGCTCTGACCTGCACCTCTAGCTGGTCTTAAAGTCTTTCAGGCAGGGCAAGCTGGGCGTTTTTTGCCATCCCCACCGTTTCCGGTGAAAAGGTAATGAAAGTTTCGCCTTTCGCTCTCAACCGGACGCGAAGTTGTCCGCGTCCGACCAGGGGTTCATCCCGGTCTATTTTTTCTTACTGCCGCCCTTTTTTGTTGTTGGGCGACCGCCCTTTTTTGCTGCACCCTTTTTAATTCCGCCGGCCTTTTTTGTCGCCATGACTCTCCTCCTTCAAGCAGGGTTGCTCTGGGAAATAGGTGCAGATGATGTAGTTTGAAATAGTTTGGTTGCGCAGCGCACTCTGGAGTTTGTCTAGATGCTTCTTCTTGAGCTTGCCGGCCTCTTCACTCAAGTTATCTGTGCCTAGTAAGGCAATGTGCTCCCTAAATCCATCTAAGATGTCTATGAAATGGTTGTAAAGAATCGGCTCTGTTTTTTCCTTCGCATACTCGCGACTCGGTTTGAACCCGTCGTCTAGTTGCATACCTTCTAAGTACCCTGGGTTTTGGTCGCGCAGGCTCTCCAAGGCCCTTATGTATTCATAAAGTATGTAATCAAGTTTTTGCGGCTCGCCTTTCAAATAAATTGAATAATCATCCCAGCGGTCGATCACTATGTTGGCCAGACCGACGTCTCTCGGATTCTTGCTGAAGTCGCAGTCGTCCCTAACCATAATAACCAGGCTTTTGGTCAAGCGCCGTTCATATTGGGGGAAGATGTCAGAAACTTTATCTTTCTCGTTAACCTTGGACTCCATCACGGTCTTCATATCCTCAAGCAGGAATGAAACCCGCGCAACGGTTTGTTGCTCGTCGCGCGTGAAGCGGAGTATTTCATCAATATCCGTGCGAATCTGGTTTTGCAATCTGGTCGTCTGATCTATCTCTCTGGTTAGGCGCTCTTTCTGTTGTTCAACCACTGCCTGGGTGCGCTCAGCCGTGCGCCGGCTCTCAAATTGAAGGATGGTTAAGAAGAAACCGGCCACAGCCAGGGTGGTCGCGATGAGCGGGAGAAACTGGGCGATGATCTCCCACCTGTTTTTCTTCTTCAGGCTCTCTATTTCAAGCTTTAACTTAGCCAGCTCAAGATCAGACTTCGCCATTTCTTTGGCCGACGGATCTGCGCTTGACGCGTTAGTTGTGTTTATCAGCCACAAGGATTGCCACCTCCTTTAGTCAGTTAGGAGTTGTTCCTATTTAGCGGTGTGGGCATGGTTAAGGCTTGGAGGAACGGGGGCCGTCAACGTGATCGGTGGGGTGTGTGTGAGTTGGCACATAGTGGACTCCTCTCCTATTAGGAGAAGATGCAGCGGGTATGCCCCGGTTCGGTCGTAAGCGGCGTTAGCGTGAGGCCGACGACGCAAGGTTGCTCGTCAGCGGAAACCTGTAGCGCAGGCAAAATATGCCGGTTGGGAGTTGATGTCAATAGCCAAAATGGCAGACTCCGGACGGCCGCCGGTGAACAAAATCGCTAGATTTCCGTCGCCGTTTTCCCATCTATCCCTGGCAGGCTAGGGTCAGCTTAAAGCCTTAAGTCTCGGTCGGAGGGGGCAATATGGCAGACAAAGAGCGCGAAGCGGAGCAGCGCGTCGGGCACGACAGCACGACGATTCCGGGCGGCGAGCAGGAGACGGGCGATCCGGGGCGCACGCCCGGCACGGCCGAGGGCGACCGCCAGACGGTCGAAGAGGATTTAAGGCAGAAGGGGCGCGAATAGTATCAGGCCGCGCCAAAAGAAAATAGACTTTTCCCGCCAGCCACCCGTCTAACAGTCCGCACGGGCGGCCCGCCTTGTACCTGTCATCCCGGCGGGTCGCCGCGCACAGTCAGTCAACATTTCCAGGGGACAAGGCGCAGACCGGCAGCGGCGTGTGGGCAGCCGCCACTGCCAGCCCGCCGCCGCGCCGGGCTTGCGCCGGAAAACTGCTTGAGTTTTTTCCGGGCGCTGTGCGATAGTTAAACTCCCGGTTTCGAGCAAGCGGTTAGCCGCCTCACCTACATTGCCCTAACGAACAGTTTAGCCGCCTCACCTTTGACGTTTGGCTGGTGTCTCTCATGATAGAACAAAGCATTCGCCGTTGCGGCCCGCGCCTGGCCCGGTGGTCGTCCGCCTGCGCCTTCGTCCTTGTCTGCTGCGGCGCGCTCGCCGCCGTCGCCAATGCGCAGACGCGCCCGCCCGTGATTATCACCGACGCGAACAGCACCCGCGCCGTCGCGCTCGACTCGCTGACGCGCACGCGCGACCCGTTCCGCCTAAGCACGATCTCGTTCGTCTCCGGCGCAGACACGCGCACGCGTGTCCTCTTCTTCGTCATGAACCTCGACCTGCTCGCGGGCGAAGGCGCGAACGCCCTGAGCGCCGACGGCGAGGACAGCAACCACCGTCTCTACAAGTTCAAGGTCGAGGACGTGCGCCCCGTGCCCTCGTTCGAGGGGCTACAGCAGGTCATCGTCCGCCTGAGCGACGACATCGGCGACGTAGGCGACATACTGCTGCGGCTGAACCTGCACGGCGTCGCCAGCAACCGCGTGCGCATCAGCATCGGGCACGCAGGCGGGACGATTGCCGACGACCCCGGCTCCGTGCCGTCACCTGCGCCCGACACGCCGCCCGCCCCGACGCCCAGCCCAACACCCAACCCGTACACCGGCCCCGCCTCGGACGCCGACACCGTCCGCTTCCTCGAACAGGCCACGTGGGGCCCGACGCCCGCCGAGGTCGCGCGCGTCAAGGCGCTGGGCTTCAACGCCTGGCTCAACGAGCAGTTCAGCCTGCCGGCGTCGGGCTACCCGACGCTGTCGCTCGTGCCCGCCGACATGGCCGCCGGCTGCCCGCAGGCCGACCCGACGCAGCGCCGGGTCTGCGAGCGGAACAACTACTCGATGTACCCGCTCCAACTGGGCTTCTTCACGCGGGCGATGTACGGCGGTGATCAGTTGCGCCAGCGCGTCGCGTTCGCGCTGCACAAGATCGTCGTCGTCTCCGGGCGCGACGTGAACATTCCGAGCTACTACACGCCCTACTTGCAGAAGTTCGACAACAACGCCTTCGGCAACTACCGCCAACTGCTGCAAGACATCACGCTCAACCCCGCGATGGGCATCTACCTCGACATGGCGGGCAACAACGCGCGCGACCCGAACGAGAACTACGCCCGCGAGGTGCTGCAACTCTTCTCGGTCGGCCTCGATCAGTTGAACCAGGACGGCACGCCCGTCCTCGACGCGCAGGGCAACCGCATCCCGACCTACGATCAGGCGACGATCACGAACTTCGCCCGCGTCTTCACCGGCTGGAACGTCCGCGGCACGGCCACGCCCGGCGTACCCGACTTCATCAACCCGATGACGGTCGGCAACGAGAACAACCACGACCGCAATCCGAAGACGCTCCTGCAATACCCGAACGCGCTCTCGGGCCTGCCCGGCGGCCAGACCTCGGCGCAGGACTTGAACGCGGCGCTCGACAACATCTTCAACCACCCGAACGTCGGCCCCTTCATCGGCAAGCAACTCATCCAGCAACTCGTGACGAGCAACCCGTCGCCCGCCTACGTCGCGCGTGTCGCCGCCGCCTTCAACAACAACGGGCAGGGCGTGCGCGGCGACCTGAAGGCGGTCGTGCGCGCCGTCCTGCTCGACCCCGAAGCGCGCGGCGACTTTAAGACCGATCCGAACTACGGCCACCTGCGCGAACCCGTGCAGCTCATCACCAACATCCTGCGCGCTTACGACGCCCAGTCGTTCGACCGCACGCAGGCGAGCGACGGCTACCTCGCGCCCAACGCGCAGGCGCTCGACGAGGACTTGTTCCGCCCGCCCACCGTCTTCAGCTACTTTCCGGCCGACTATTTAGTGCCGGGCACGACGCTGACGGGGCCGGAGTACGGCATCCTCTCTTCGACCACGTCGCTGCGGCGCGCGAACCTGCTCAACACGCTGGTCTATACCGGCATCCGCCGCTCAGACGATCCGCTGAACGGCAACGCGCTGCGCGGGACGAAACTCGATCTCTCGTCCGTCTCGGCGCTCGCCGCGAACCCCGCGCAGATGGTGGACGCGCTCAACGCGCAGTTGATGCACGGCACGATGTCGGCCGCCCAGCGCGCGAGCATCATCCAGGCGGTCTCGGCCGTCACCGACTCGGACGCCCGCGCGAAGATGGCCATCTACCTGGTGATGACCGCGGCGCAGTATCAGGTGCAGAGGTAAACAGACATGGGCTTAACACGCAGAGACTTCTTTCGCCGCACGGGCTGCGGGCTGGGCGCGACGGCGCTGCTGTCGGGCCTCGAACAGTTCCGCCTGATCGACGCCTTCGCGCAGACGCCGGCCGCCGCCAGCGACTACAAGGCGCTGGTCTGCATCTTCATGAGCGGCGGCAACGACGGCGTGAACATGGTCGTCCCTTACGACGACTACAACGCGCCGGGCGGCTACGCGGCCGTGCGCGGCGGCTCTGGCCTCGCCATCCCGCAGTCGGCGCTCTTACAGATCGCGCCGAACAACCTGGGCGGCGTCAAGTTCGGGCTGCACCCGAACCTGTCGCCGGAGGTGGCCAACCCGACGACCAACGGCAGCCCGACCGCGCCGGGGCTGCTGCCCGTCTGGCAAGCGGGCAAACTCGCCGTCCTCTGCAACGTCGGCACGCTCACGCAGCCCCTGACGCGCACGCAGTATCAGACCAGTCCGAGCGCGCGCCCCTATCAGTTGTTCTCGCACTCGGATCAGGTGACGCAGCAGCAGTCGTCCGTCTCAACCGCGCCCGCGCAGGACGGCTGGGGCGGGCGCGTCGCGGACGTACTGACGAACCTGAACGGCGCGGCCCCCCTGCCGATGGTCGTCTCGACCGCCGGCACGGCCCTCTTCGCGGCCGGCGCGCACACGCGCCCGCTCGCCGTCGCCCCCGCGCCCACCGCGCTCAACCAAATCTTCACACTCGAAAACACGACCGGCATGACCCAGGCCGAGATCAATGCCCGCCGCGCCGCCTTCGATCAGATTCGCGGCTTCGACACGCAGCACGCGCTCGTCCGGGCAGTAAGCGACACGACCGCACAGGCGCTCGTCACCAGCGCGGCCTTGAGCACGGATCAGACGCTCACGACCGTCTTCCCGAACACGACGCCCGGCAACCAGTTGAAGCAGATCGCCAAGCTGATCAAGGCCACGCTGACCGAGCCGGGCCTCGCCGTCATCCGGCGGCAAATCTTCTTCGTCGCGTTCGGCGCGTTCGACACGCACGCCATCCAGACGAGCACGAACCCGACCAGCCCGAACAACGCGGGGCTGCAAGGCAACAACCTCACGCAACTCAGCCAGGCGATGAAGGCGTTCTACGACTTCACCACGAACGTGAACAACGATCTGCCGACCGTCGGCTCGATTGCCGACAAGGTGACGACCTTCACGCAGTCGGACTTCGGGCGCACGTTCCAGCCCGCCGGGTCGGGCGCGAACGCGGTCGGCACGGATCACGGCTGGGGCAATCAACAACTCATCATGGGCGGCGCGGTGCTGGGCGGGCGCTTCTACGGCACGTACCCGACGCTCGCCCTGGGCGGCCCCGACGACGCCGACACGCGCGGGCGCTGGATTCCAACGACCTCCGTGGATCAGTACGCCGCCACGCTCGCGCGCTGGTACGGACTCGCGGACGCAGACATCCCCACCGTCTTTCCGTTCATCGGCCGCTTCGCCACGTCGAACCTCGGCTTCTTGGGGTGAAGGGAAGTGTGACAGGGATTAAGAAGTAGGCAGTAGGCAGTAGGCGGTAGGCGGTAAAAGCAGTTTTTGTTTTAACTGCCTACTGCCTACCGCCTACTGCCTACTCTCCTCTTTGTGGTTAATCAATAGCGTTAGGTAAACTCAAGCCGCCCATGTCAAAGATCAATCGGGTCAAGCTCGTCATCCTCGCGCTCTTCGTCACAGGCTGCGGCGCGATTCTCCTTACGAACAACTTCGTCAGCCGCCCCGCCGCGGCCTTCTCTTCCGGCCCGCCACCCGGCCGCACGGGTGCGCCCGGCGAGGACACATGCGCCGAGTGCCACCTGCCCGAAGGCACGAGCAGCGGCACGTTCACCGTCAGCGCGCCGCAGAACTACCTGCCCGGTCAGACCTACCAGATCACCGTCCGCCACACCTCGCCCGATCAGACACGCCAACGCTGGGGCTTCGAGTTGACGGCGCTCGACGACGGCGACGCGAAGGCCGGCAGCCTGCAAACGAACAACGACGGGCTGACGCAGCTACGCGGCAACGAAGACCCGTTCCCAGCGCGGCAGTACATCGAGCACACGGCGGCCGGCACGTTCGCCGGGCAGCACGACGGCGCGAGCTGGTCGTTCCTTTGGACTGCGCCCGCGCAGAACGTCGGCCCCGTCACCTTCTACGCCGCCGGCAACCAGGCCAACGGCAACGCCAACAGCGACGGCGATTTCATCTACACCACCTTTGTCACCGTCATCCCGGCGACTGACTACACGCTCGCCATCTCGCCCGCGGCGCGCGTCGTCGCGCCCGGCGGCGCGACGACCTACACGCTGCTCGTCACGCCGTCGGGCGGCTTCACGGGGCAGGTCAACCTGAGTCTCGGCGTGCTCCCGGCCGGCGTGACGGCGACCATCACGCCGCAGACCATAAACCTGACGGACGCCGCCGCGCAGTCCGCGACGATTACCGTTAGCACGACGGCCGCCGCGCAGCCCGGCACGATCACCCTGATCCCCAGCGCGACGAGCGGCGTGCTCTCGCGCTCGGCGCAGGCGACTCTGACCATTGCCGCGCCGACGAGCGCCGATCTTGAAGTGGCGAACACGGACTCGCCCGATCCCGTCACGACCGGCGGCAGTCTGACTTACAGGCTCGTGGTCACAAACAACGGCCCCGCCGCCGCGACGAACGTGACGCTGACCGACGCGCTGCCCGCCAACGTCACCTTCGTCTCCGCCGCACCCGCGCAAGGCTCTTGTTCCGGCACGACGACGATCAACTGCGCGCTCGGCTCGCTCGCCGTCGGCGCGAGCACGACGGTGAACGTCGTCGTCCAGCCGCAGGCGACGGGCACGCTGAGCGACACCGCGAGCGTCACCGCTACCGAAGCCGACCCGGTCGCCGGCAACAACAGCGCGACGACTACGACGACGGTGCAAGCGCCCGTCGCCGGCCCGACCTTGACCGATCCGAACCTTGCCGTCCGCACGGTCGTCGGCGGTCTCGACCAGCCGATCTCAATGGCTTTTATCGGCCACGACGACTTCTTCGTGCTGGAGAAGGCGAGCGGCCGGGTTAAGCGCGTCACAAACGGTGCGGTCGCGAGCACCGTGCTCGATCTTCCGGTCAACTCGAACTCCGAGCGGGGCTTGCTCGGCATCGCGCTGCACCCGCAGTTCCCCGCGAACCCGCGCGTCTATCTCTACTGGACGGAGAGCAGCACCGGCGCGGACTCGCTCCTCGTGGACGAAGTGCCGACGCTCGGCAACCGCGTGGACAGCTACCTCTGGAACGGCGCGGCGCTCACCTACGAGCGCACGCTCGTCCGCCTGCGCTCGTTCCAGGCGGACGAGACCACGCACCGCGGCAACCACGACGGCGGCGTCATACGCTTCGGCCCCGACGGCAAGCTCTACATCATCATCGGCGACAACGGCCGGCGCGGCATGTTGCAGAACCTACAATTCGGGCCGTCGCAGTCGCCCACGGGGCCGACCGTGCAGGACGATCAGTTCGGCGGGCCTGAGCCGGACGACGCGCACCTGACCGGCGTCATCCTGCGCCTCAACGACGACGGCACGACGCCGACCGACAACCCGTTCTTCAACGCGCAGACCGCCCTGACGGGGCAGGCCGCCGCGAACATCAAAAAGATTTTCGCCTACGGCGTGCGCAACGGCTTCGGCATGGCCTTCGACCCGCTCACGGGGCAACTCTGGAATCAGGAGAACGGCGACGACGCCTTCGACGAGATCAACCGCGTCACCGCCGGCTTCAACGGCGGCTGGGTGCAGTTGATGGGGCCTGCGAGCCGCATCGCGGAGTTCAAGGCCATCGAAGTGGGGCGCGGCGACAGTCTTCAGCAAGCGCGCTGGCCGCCGCACCTCCTGGCCGACACGCCGGCCGCCGCGCTCGCGCGCCTCTTCATGCTGCCCGGCGCGCACTACGTCGAGCCGGAGTTTAGTTGGAAGTACGCGACCGCACCTGCGGGGCTGGGCTTCGTGCGTGGGCGCGCGCTCGGCGCGCAGTACGAGGGCGACATGTTCGTCGGCGCGTCGCGCACGACGCTGCTCAACGGTTTTCTGTTCCGCTTCAAGCTCGCGGCCGACCGGCGCAGTTTTGCGTTCACCGACGCGCGCCTCGCGGACAAGGTGGCGGACAACGCCGACAAGTTTGACTTGAGCGAGAGTGAGAGCCTGCTCGTCGGGCGCGACTTCGGCGTGGGCACGGACATCCAGACCGGCCCGAACGGCGACCTCTACGTCGTCTCGCTCTCGAACGGCGCGGTCTATGAAATCTCCGCCGCGCAGGCGAGCACGTTGCAGTTCAGCGCGGCGAGCTACACCGTCAACGAGTCGGGGAACGGGTTGGGGCGCGCGACGATCACGGTCACGCGCACGGGCGACACGACGAGCGCGGCCTCGGTTGATTACGCGACCGTGGATGATCCGGCCGCCGTGCCGTGCAGCACCGCGAACGGCACGGCCTATGCCCGCTGCGACTACGCGACCACGATTGACACGCTCACCTTCGCGCCCGGCGAGACGCAGAAGACCTTCAACGTCCCGCTCATAGACGACGCCTTCGTCGAGGGCAACGAGACGCTCGCGCTGCGCCTGTCGAACCCGACGGGCGCAGCGCTCGGTGCGCAGACGACCGCGACGCTCACGATCACGGACAACGACGCGACGCCGGGCGCAAATCCGATCTTCTCGTCGCCCTTCTTCGTGCGCCAGCAGTATCTCGATTTCCTGTCGCGCGAGCCGGACTCTGGCGGCTTCAACGCATGGCTGAACGTCTTGAACGGCTGCCCGGACGTGAACAACTTAGACCCGAACTCGCCCTCGGCCGCGTGCGACCGCATCACCGTCAGCGCCAGCTTCTTCGGCTCGCAGGAGTTTCGCATCAAGGGCTACTTCGTCTTCCTGTTCTACAAGGTGGCGTTCGGGCGGCTGCCGAAGTACGCCGAGATCATCCCCGACATGCGCGCCGTGACGGGCACGACGCCGCAGGCGGTCTTCGCCAAGAAGGCCGCGTTCACCGACGCCTTCGCCGGCCGGCTTGAGTTCAGGAATCTCTACGACGACCTGTCGGACACTGCTTATGTGGATGCGCTGCTCGGCCGCTACGGGTTAAGCTCCGTCACCACGCCCGACCCGCAGAATCCAGACGGGACGGCGACGGTGACGCTCACGCGCACCGCTCTGATCAACGCGCTGACCACGCGGTCGCTCACCCGCGCGCAGGTCTTACGCGCCGTCGTGCAGAGCCGCGAGGTGGACGCGCGCGAGTTCAACGGCGCGTTCGTCGCCATGCAGTACTACGGGTATCTGCGCCGGACGCCGGAGACGGCCGGTTACAACGCGTGGCTGGATTATCTGAACACCCACCCGACCGACTTCCGCACGATGGTCAACGGGTTTATGAACTCGGTCGAGTACCGCTTGCGGTTCAGCGCGCAGACCGACGCGGCCGTGGCCTTCTTCACGTTCGACATCCCGCCGCACCCGCAGACCTTCACCTTCAAGCTCACCGACCCGGCCAAGATCGCGCAGGCGCGCAGCCTGATCGGGCAGCACAAGATAGTCTCCGGGCTGATCATCAAAAGCCCCGCGACGTTCAACCGGCCCTGGAGTTATCAACTCGGCCCCAGCTCCATCAGCTTCGCGGACTTCGCAGTCGAGGTCTGCGACGCGAACATCCAAGACGTGGAAGCGCACCTGGCGGAGGTGGGCGGCTCGTACCTGCCGGGCAACCGCTGGTGTCCATGGGGCGCGCGCCTGCTGCGCGAGGAGCACCCGGCGACGGGCGCGGCGCAGCCGTAGAGAAAATTTGAACCACGAAATCACACGAAATCACACGAAGCAAGGAACACGAACTTTCGTGCTGCTTGCTTCGTGTCTTTTCGTGTGATTTCGTGGTTACTGCTTTGCCTGCTCCGTCACGCTCGCCTCTTTCAGGATCGTCTCGTCCGGGTCGAGCTGCACCTCGGTCGGCCGCTCAGCCACGGGGAAGCGCGCGACCGTCGTGCGCCCCGCCGGCCGGAGCGTGAGCCGCTGCTCGCCCTGTTCCAACACGACCTTGACGGGCAGCGGCGTCAGGAACGGCTCGTCCGGCTGCGTCTGTTTGAGCGTCAACGCCAGCGTGCCGCCCTGCCGGCCGCGCCGCCGCCACGCCCAGTTCAACTCGTACTGCGGATGACCGCTGCCATAAACCCAGCGCGCGAAGAAGGCACGAAGCGACCGCCCCGACGCATGTTCGAGCGCGCGGCGCAGGTCTTCGGTCGTGGCGTTCGCGCCCGCGTGCGCGTGGTAGTAGTGGCGGAGGCCGGCGAAGAACGCCGCGTCCCCAAGTTGCGCGCGCAGCATGTGCAGCACCCACGAACCCTTCTGGTAGTTGTTCGCGTTGAGCAGACTGTTGAGCCGTTCGGTCTCTGTGTCGTAGATGGGCGCGCGCCGCTTGCGCTCGTAGGTCAGGTAGGTCTCGGCCTGGCGGCGCATGTATTGCCGGAACACGTCCGCGCCCTCGGCTTGGGCGACGAAGAGGCCGGCAAAGTAGTTGGCGAAGCCTTCGCTCAGCCAGAGGTCGGCCCACGTCGCGGGCGTCACGGCGTCGCCGAACCACTGGTGCGCCGTCTCGTGCGCGACGATTTCGACCAAGCTGCGCCCAATCTGGAAGCGTTGGCTCACGGGGGCGTTCGGGCGCGGGGCGAGCAGCGTGCTCTGGTAGACGATGGCGCTGGTGTTCTCCATCCCGCCGAAGCGCGTCGCGCCGATGATGTGCGCGAGCTTCTCGTAAGGGTAGGGCGCGACGGTCTGGGTGAAGAACTTGAGCGCGGGCGGGGCCGCGCTGAACCCGGCGAGCGCGAGCGACTGTTCGGACGGCGCCACGTAGTAGGCGAGGGGCACGGCGGGTTTATCGGCGGCCAACGTCTCCGGCGGCACGACCTCGGCGAACTCGCCGACGACGACGATCATGCAGTAGGGCGGGACGGGCGCGGCCTCGCTAAACGTCCACGTCCGCCGCTGCCCGTCCGGCGTCGGCAGCAGACCCAGCAGCCGCCCGTTGGCGACGACCGTGTCGCGCGCGGGCGCGGTGACGGTGAAGTTGACGGTCGCCTTGGCCGCCGGGTGATCGAGCGTCGGAATCCAGTTGTGCACGCGGTCGGGCCAGTTGTCGCCGGTGGCGGACGGGTGGCCGTCCTTGTCGTTCACCAGGATCAAGCCGTCCGCCGGTCGCCCATGATAGGTGATACTGACCGCCAGCCGCGTCTGCGCCTGGGCGGGGCGGGGGAGTGTGATGTTGAGCCGGCCGGCGGCCTGCTCGAAGCGGGCCGGCTCGGCATCTACGAGCACGCCGTCAACGGGCAGCGCGCCGAAGTCGAGGTCAAGGACGCTGAGCGGCGCGCGCAGGACGAGGACGGTGATGCGCGTCTCGGCGCGCGTGAGCGCGGAGAGTTGATCGTCGAATGTCAGCGCCACGTCGTAGTGCAGGGGTCGCCAGTTTACGGCGAGCCGCTCCGTGCGCGCGGCACGGGCGGGGAGGGTGCAGAGCAGGCAGAGCAGTGTGTAAGCGAGGGCGCGTTTGAGTTGGGGGTTGTATTTATGAGGTGTCTGCATGAGCGTGACCATTTGTTGAGGCGTAAGCGGCCGAGGGGCCGCGCGGCGAGGCGTGTGGCAAGAAGCTGTTCGAGAAACCTTGCGCGGCTCACTTTCTCTGCGGCCCTACGGCGGCCCTCTTTGCGCCCTTTGCGGTAAAAGAACTCTTAACCGCAAAGGGCGCGAAGCGAGCCGCGAAGGAACGCGGAGTAGGTGCGCGTGTCCGCCGCTGTCAGCGCAGCCCGAGCAGCAGGAGCGCCGAGCGGTCGAAGACGGGGTCGCCGCGCGCGGCCCAGGCATGATAAGCCGCTAGCTCGTCATCCGTCACGGGCCGATTGCCGAGGCGCGCGGTCTGCGTCTTGGCGAAGGCGTGTTCGGTCAGCGGCAGGTGCGCCGCGCGGACGTGCAGCCCGGTGGCGTCGGCGAGCGCGCGCTCGGCCGCCTCCACGTCGGGGAACAGTTCCTCGTAGGCGAGCAGATGCCAGACCGCCTCCGCGTCGCGCCGCTCGACGGCGAGCACGCGCAGCAGCCCGTAGCCGCTCTCAAGTTGAAAGATCAGATCGTCGCCCGGCGCGAACGGTAGAGACATAAGGCACGCCACCTGCGCGGTGCAGCTTAACACAAATAAAGGCTGTCCGTTGTCCGTTGTCCGTTGTTTTCGTGACGGCGTTTGCCTGTTCATTTTCAGCATTCAGCTTCCGCCAGAAGTACAACGGACGACTGCCAACTGACTACGGACATTTGCCGACTGACAAATCCGCGCGAGATGGGTAGTATTAGGCGCACGGAGGCAGACGGTTGAGGCAGTCGGAGCGCGAGCCGGATCACTACGCGACGCTGGGCGTCGAGCGGGACGCGCCGCGCCGCGAGATCGAGCGGCGCTACAAGCGGCTCGCCGCCGAGCACCACCCCGACCTGGGCGGCGACGAGGAGCGCATGAAGTCGCTCAACGAAGCTTACCGCGTCCTGCGCGACGACACGCGCCGCGCCGCCTACGACGCCACGCGCCCGACCGCGACTGCGCCCGCGCCCGCCTTCGTGCCCGCCCATTCGCCCTCGGCCACGGCCGACGCGCTCTGGGGGCGCATGGTGGGCGCGCTGCTCTGCATCTTCTGCGGGACGGTGCTGGTGTGCCTGGTGCGGTTTCAGTATGTCATCTTCCTGTGGCCGCTGGCGCTGCTGGGGCTGGCGGTCGCGCTCTTCGGTGTCTGGATGGCGCACGCGGCGCTCGCCTACGCGCGCGCGTCCTTCGCGCCGACGCACCTGGCGCGGCGCACAGCGTGGGCGCAGGAGACGGCCTTCTGGTCGGCGGTGGCGGGCGCGCTCTACGGTCTGTACCTGCTGTTAACCGAGTTCTGATTCGGCTTATGCTGACCGGGCTTGAGCTACTGTTTCTCGAAGTCAACAACCTCGCGGACTCGGCCGATTTCTACCGGCTGAAGCTCGGCTTCGAGGTGGAGCAGATGACGCCCTCGGCCGATCCGCCGATGGCGACGCTGCGCGGCGGGAACTTACGCCTGATGCTCGCTGAGCAGCCGCTCACGATGGCGCGACGCGGGCGCGGCGTACACTTCTTCGTCGGCGTCAGAGACGTTGACGCCTACTACGAATACTTGCGCGCGCGCGACGTGGAGGTCGCGCCGCCGGCTGACGAAGGCTGGGGCGGGCGCTTCGTCACGCTCGAAGACCCCGACCGCTACCGCTTCTTCTTCGTCACCTGGCACGGGCAAGCGCGCAGCGACGGCAACGGGGCCGGCGCTGACGACAGCGGAACATGACTAAGCAAAGAGAGTCCAGACGCATCAAGGCCGCGCTCTCGTGCAACTGGGGCGTGACCGAAGACTGCCCGCGCAGCGGCACGATCACGAGCCTCAGCCTCAAAGGCTGTTTCATCCAGACCAAGGCCGCGGTCGTCGAAGGGCAGGCGCTCTACCTGAACTGCTGGCTGCCGTCGCGCCGCTGGTTCCCGTTGCGCGGCCAGATCATCTACCACCTGCCCCGCGTCGGCTTCGGCCTCACCTTCACAGACCTCTCCGACAGCGACGTAGAGATGCTCAACCTGCTCATGGACTACTACGAAAGCGGCCCGCGGCCCGAAGCGGCCGAAGAGGATTAAGACATAACAGATTGCGGAATGCGGATTTCGGATTGCGGATTAAGGGATTGACTCATTTGTTCATTGAGCCATTGAATCAATGAACAAATGAGCCAATCCTTCCTAGTCCGCAATCCAAAATCCGCATTCCGCAATAATGAAGACGGCCGCCATGCCTGAATGGCGGCCGTCTTCGGCGCAGGCGTCGGTAAAGGGATAAAGGAGAAACCCTTTACCCCAGCCCTGCGAAGAAGGGATGAGGGCGGAGGGATGAGGGCTGAAGAAGAACCGCACAGGTTGAGCGGTCGCTCCTTCATCCCTCAGCCCTCATCCTTCAGCCCTTATTTCGTCTCGGACATCGCGGCGATGTAGCAGCCGTGGGCGGTGGCGGAGAGCGGGTCTTTCGCCATGCGCACATCCGAAATCTCGATGGGGAACTCACCCCCGGCGACGAGCACCTGCTCGAACTTTTGCAGGAAACCCGCGGGTCTGGCCGTCCCGCCCGCCAGCACGACCGGCATCGGGCGGTCGATCTTCGGCAACTGCGACGAGGCGCGGAACTCGGCGCGCAGGCTGTCCATCAGCGTTTGCAGCACGTCCTCGTAGTAGATGTGCAGCGCGCGCGAGAGATCGTCCTTCGGCGGACGCGAGAGGTCTAAGTTCTCCTCCTTCTCCAGGCGCACCTTCGTCGTGTTCGCCTCGCCCAGCACCTCAGTCACGTTGCGATCAATGTAGTCGCCGCCCTTCGGGATGCTGAACGTGATCATCGGCATGGACATGAACGAGACCGACACGTTGCACATGCCGCCGCCGAAGCTGACGCCGATGCCGGTGAAGTTCTCGTCCTGTAACTCCGAGAAGACCACCGCCTGCCCCTCGTTCAAGGGCTTCGCGTTGTAGCCCAGGCTCGACAGGAAGTTCTTCAGCACGGCCTGGTGATAGACGAGCTTGCCGTTGACGCCCTCGCCCTTGCCCGGCACGCTGAAGTAGAGCACCTCGTTGCGGCGCGCGCGCGGCACGAGCCGCTGCACGATGAGCTGCATGATGTGCTGGCTGTGCGTCTCCTGCGGGTTGAGTAGCCCGTCGCGCATCGGCCGGCGCGCGTCCACGTTCATGAAGCTCGCGAGGAAGTCCGAGTCGTTGCCGTAGACGTAAATCTGCTTGCAGTTGCGCTCATAGACCATCTGCTTCTGCTTGAGCACGTTCTCGATCATGTCCGAGGCGGGCACGGCGACGAACGCGTTCAACTCGCGGCGCGCGTTCTTGCCGTCGGCGCTGTCGGCGACGACGATGCGGCTCGTGCCGATGTCGAGACCGATTGCGCCGGACTTCGCCAGCGGCTGCTCGATCTTGGTCGCGGGCTGCTGATTCTTTTCCTGATTTCTCTCTTCCATGACTATCTCCTTTTTTATTTGTGCGCGACCGGGCTTCAGGCGAACGGCCGCGCTGGTGGTGGGTTAACGAGGCGGTGATTAAGCGTGCGGGGCGGGCGGTCGGTCGGGTGCGCCGCCTACCGGTCGTTGCTCCGGCGCGGCGGCGCGGAGCCTGCGCGAGAGTTCCAACTGCTGCCGGTAGCGTTCGCGCATCTGCCGGCGCAGGTCTTCGGGTCTGAGGTTGGCGGCGGCGGCGCGCTGGTTGACGGCGGCGAGCGCCGCCTCCGCGCCGGGCCACATCGCGCCGCCTAGCTGCGCGACGATCTCGTTGTCGTAGGTGAAGCCGAAGTCGCTGATGGCGGCGGGCTGCACCTGGTACTTGTCCGACAGGCCCAACGCGGCGAAGGGGAAGCCGCGCGCCCAGTCGCGGTGGTAGCAGACGCGCATGTTGTCGGGGTTGACGGAGACGAGGCCGTGGCCGGTGCAGTCGGCGTCGTCGATTTGGTAGCGGCTGCGGAGGATTTGCGTCAGCAAACGGCCGGCGACGAGTTGCGCCTCGGTCAGTTGCTCGTCGTGCGCGTCCGTCTGCGTCTCGAAGCAGACGCCGAGGAAGCTCTCGTTGAGGCCGAGATAGACGCCCTGCTTGTCCGCCCAGACCGAGTTGCCAGCGTGATTCGCCGCCTGCTCGTCGCGCACGATGCGGTAGATTTGCCCGAAGCGGTCGATCACATAGTTGTAAGAGCGATTGCGCTGAACGTACTGCAACAGGCCCCGCGTGTGCGCTTCAATAGACTCGTTGTTGTCGGCCGTGAAGGTGACGAGATCGCTCTCGGACGCGTGATAGACGATGCCGACCGGATCGTGGCGCAACTCACCCGGCGGCTGCGCGCTGGCGTCACCGCGCGGCAGCACGGAGTAGGCGCGCGCGTGGTTGTCCGTCTCGTACTCGGTCGAGATGCGCCCGCCGTTGCTGTAACGCTCGTAGTTGTCCTTGCGCTCGACGAGCCAAACTTTTTCCGGCTTATAGTCGGGCAGATAACTCGTGCTGGTCGCAGCGTAAACGACGCCGGGCGCGGGCGCGCTCGTCTGGTTCGCTTTGCCGTAGCGCCGCGCCAGGTAGCCGTTGACCTGGTGCGCCGAGAAGACGACCGCCGAGTAGAGGCCGAACAGGCAGAGCGCGACGAGCGCGAGGCCGGCGGCGTGGAAAGCGTGGCGCGCTTGGTAGAAGCCGAAGTAGAGGCGCGCGATGCGCGGCGCTCTGTGCTGGCGCAGCACTTGTAACCGCTCACGCGCGCTCGTCGGCAGGTACTTGTTGATCTCCTGCACGATCAGGCGATAGAGCAGCAGATCGAGCAGCCGCTCGTAATGTTTTTCGTAAAGCTTTGACCGCTTGACGGCCGGGTGACGTTCCAGCCACTCGTCGAGCCTGGCGGCACAGGTGGTTTGCAGCGCGAGGGTGTTGTTGAGGAAGCGCAGGCGCACTTCGGGCCGGCCGAAGAAGTGCGCGTAGCGCTCGACCACCTTCGAGTAGCGCAAAGTATTTTCTGCGGATGACCTCTGACTCATGACGCTCTGGACTGTTGGGGCTGACAGCGGAGGGCGCGCGTAAATCGCCCGACCTGGGGTTTAGTGCGCCGCCACCTCGGCGACGATGAAACTCTCGGCCGCGCCTTTGGCGCGCAGTTGCGAGCCGGCGCGCGCGGCTTCCGCGCGGTCGCCGAAGCGTCCCGTCTGGACGCGATACCAAGTGCCGCGCCCTGGCAACTCGACCGCTACGACGCGCGCCGTGAATCCGGCCGCCTGCAAGTGCGCCGCGTGCTCGTGCGCCTCAACCGGGTTGTTAAAAGAGCCGACTTGCAGCGTGAACTTGCCGTCTCCCTCGGCCTGCGCCGCGACCGGCGGCGCGGGTGCGGGCTTCGCCTCGACCTGCTTGCGCGGCGTCTCCGCCTGCGGCGTGGGCTGTACGGCGGCGACCTGCTGCGGCTGCGCGGCGACGTTCGTCTGGGCGGTCGACGGCTGCTCGGTCTCGCGCGCACGCTCCGGCTTGCTGACCGTCGCGGCGGCGCTCAGCGTCCGCGCCGTCTGGTCGGGCGCGGCGTTGCGCGCACTCTGGTTGGTCGCCTGATTGCCGGAGGCGCTGCCTCGCGCGGCCAGCGACGACGCGCTGTTGACCTGCTCGGCCGAGCCGGTCAGACCGTTGAGCGCCACGACCAGCCCGATAAAGGCCAGACCGCACACCAGCAGCCACAACGGCGACACGCGCATCAGGCGCACGCCCAGACTGTACTTGTCCTGCTCGGCGTGGCGCACCAGATCGGTGCGGGAGAACTGCGGCTGATACTCCGCCGGCATCTTGAACGTGCCCGAATCGGCGAGCGGGTCTGCGTCGTGACCGTCCGGCCCTGCGGGCGCGGCGGCAACCTGCGCAGGCGCGGGCAGCTCAACCTTCGTGGCTTCAATCGTCTGTTCGGCCGGGGCCGGCGCTAATATCTCCAGCACGGCGGCTGGCTCGTCGGCCGGCGCGACGTGCTCGAACTCCTGCGGCAGGGCCAACACTTCGTCTGCGTCCACGGGGACGAGCATCGCCTCCTGCGGTTGCGGCTCGGCGGAGAGTTCGCTGGCGCGCGCCTCTGCCGGCCCGGCCGGGAGCACCGTCTCGATGGCCCCGTCCACCAGCAGCGCCTCGTAGGCGGCCCCGCAACGGGCGCAGGTCACGCGAGCTTTGCTGAGTAGCGGGGCGGTATCAATCAGTCCTTTGCACTGGCAATTCGGACAGGTAACACGCATAAGGCGAATCTCCAATCTGCCGCCTGTCGCAGGCGACAACACCGACTTCAGGTTAAAGGGGAGCTTTTGCGGGCGTCTGCTGGGGCAAACATTGTCGGTGTTAAGCGTGGGCTGTTGAAGCCGCGTAGTCGGGTAACTGTGGGTAGAACTGGGAATTAACGCGTCCGCTCGGTACGGGAGGCGCGAGCCTGGCGTGACCCACGCACGGGGAAAATAATAAATCAACAACCGTGTTTAAGCAAGAAAAATATTGCCAAGCACGTATTGGGCAGTCTAAGATTGGGGGAATATGACCGAGCTAGATGGTCATATTGATGGTCAACGCCGCGCATTTTGCCCTCATGCTCACGCAAAAGAGAGATTCCCGGCGGCAAAAATGAGCGAAATCCATAGTAATCAGATGAACAAGGGCGCAGAAACCTCGACGGCACAGGGGTTGTAAAGCATAGTTCGCCTGCCGCGTGTCGCGGGTTGACTTGCTTGCCCCCCTTAACTTCAGACTTCAGTTGCAGACAACTCTCTTATGATCTCCGCAAGCAGTCACCGTCTAACCCAACCCCTCGTCATCTTCTTCGTCACACTGGCCGCCGGTCTGACGGGCCTCTGCGCGGCGCGGCTCTCACCCGCGGCCGTCAACGTGCCTTTCCTGCTGCTGGCCCTGATTGCGATCAACCTCGGCACGCGCATCGCTTTCAAGATTCCGCGCGTCGAGGGGCAGGTTAACCTCTCGTCCGGCTTCGTCTTTCTGGCGCTGCTGCTTTTCCAGAGCGAGGCGGCAGTGCTGTTGGCGGTGGTCGCGGCGCTCTGCGCGACGCTGCACTTCAGCAAGAAGCCTTTCCAACTGCTGTTCAACTCGGCCTTGGCGGCCGTGACGACCTTCCTGCTCGGCTGGTCGCTGCGGCTCGGCTTCGGCCCGCCCGCCGAACTGATGCACGGCGGGCGCACCTTCGCGCTGCTCCTCGCCGTCTGTCTGACCGCGGCGCTGCAAGCCTTCTTCCACGCGGGCGTGCTCGCGCTCAACGGGCGAGACGACGACGCGGATCAAGCGTCGTGGTGGCGCGTCTGGGCGCGCGCCTACGGGTGGACGCTGCTCACCTATTCCGTCTTCGCGGCGGGCGCGGGCGCGGTCGCCAAACTCGTCGGCCTCGTCGGCTACTACCCGGCCATCGGCGCGACCGCTGTCGTCGCCATCGCGCACTACGCCTACTGCGCCTACGTGAAGGACATGCGCACGTCGGTCGCGCAGGTGCGCCAGATCGAGCAGCGCGTCGCCACGTTGCAGGAGAGCGAGGAGTTGTTCCGCAGCGCGTTCGACTACGCCGCCATCGGCATGGCGCTCGTCTCGACGAAGGGGCGCTGGCTGCAAGTCAACCGCTCGCTCTGCGACATCCTCGGCTATACGGAAGAGGAGTTGCTGGCCTCGACCTTCCAGAAGGTGACGCATCAGGACGACCTCGGCGCGGCGCTCGCCAACATCAAGCAACTGCTCAAGGGGCACGTGCCGACCTACCAGATGGAGAAACGCTACCTGCACAAGCAGGGGCACACGGTCTGGGTCTTGTGGAGCGTCTCGCGCGTGCGCGACCGGCACACGGACGCCGTGCACCTCATCTTCCAGATTCAGGACATCGCCGACCGCAAGCGCGCCGAAGAGCGGCTGATGCACGACGCCTTCCACGACGCGCTGACGGGGCTGCCCAACCGCGCGCTCTTCATAGACCACCTCAAGCTCTCCATCGCGCGCACGCAGCGCACGCCGAACCAGTTGTTCGCCGTGCTCTTCCTCGACCTCGACCGCTTCAAGATCATCAACGACTCGCTCGGCCACATGATCGGCGATCAACTCCTCGTCGGCATCGCGCGACGCTTGGAGACCTGCCTGCGCCCCGGCGACACGGTGGCGCGCGTCGGCGGCGACGAGTTCACGATATTGTTGGAAGACCTGCTCGACGAGACGGAGGCCGTGACGGTCGCCGAGCGCGTGCAGAAAGAGTTGTCCGTGCCGTTCATGCTGAGCGGGCGCGAAGTCTTCACGACCGTCAGCATCGGGATTGCGCCGAGCACCATCGGCTACGAGAACCCGGAGGACATCCTGCGCGACGCGGACACGGCGATGTACCGCGCCAAGTCGCTCGGCAAGGCCCGCCACGAGGTCTTCGACAAGGCGATGCACGCGGTGGCGATGAACCTGCTGCACCTTGAGACCGACCTGCGCCGCGCGCTCGACCGGCAGGAGTTCTTCATCCAGTACCAGCCGCTCGTCTCGCTCGACAACTTCGCGCTGCGCGGCTTCGAGGCGCTGGTGCGCTGGCAGCACCCGGAGCGGGGCTTGATCTCGCCGATGGACTTCATCCCCGTGGCGGAGGACACGGGGCAGATTCTCGCCATCGGGCAGTGGGCGCTGCACGAGGCGTGCCGGCAGATGCGGCGCTGGCAGAAGCGCTACCCGTCCGAGCCGGCGCTCTCCATCAGCGTCAACCTGTCGGGGCGGCAGTTCGCGCAGCCCAACCTGATCGAGCAGGTCAGGTCGATCCTCGAAGACACGAAGCTCGACCCGCGCAGCCTGAAGCTGGAGATCACGGAGAGCGTCGTCATGGACAACATAGACATGGCGACCGACATGCTGCGGCAGTTGCGCGCGCTCGGCGTGCAACTCTCGATAGACGACTTCGGCACGGGCTACTCGTCTTTGAGCTATCTGCACCGCTTCCCGATTGACACGCTGAAGATCGACCGCTCGTTCGTCACGCAGATGGTGGACAACAACGAGAACATAGAGATCGTCCGCACCATCGTGATGCTCGCGCAGAATCTCGGCATGGACGTGGTGGCGGAGGGCGTCGAGACGAAAGAGCAGTTGGCGCTCCTGCGCAAGCTCGGCTGCGAGAACGGGCAGGGCTACTTCTTCTCGCGCCCGGTCAGCGTGGGCGGCGCGGAAAAGATCATCGCGGACACGTACACACACGCGCAGCCGGCGGCGAACCCGGAGGACGCGAAGGCGATCCGGCCGGCGCTGGTGGCATAAGCTGAAGGAGACAAGGGCATGAGCGAACGCAGACGGGCGGAACGGGTGAGGGTCGAGTTGGACGCGCACTGGGAGGGCGTGCTGGCGCAGTGCTCCGGCCGCATCGTCGATCTCAGCGTGACGGGCTGTTTCATCCTGACGCCCGATCAGGTGCGGCCGAAAGAGCTGATCCGCATGGAGATTGAAAAGCCGACCGGGGGGATGCTCTATCTGTGGGGCGAGGTCGTCTATCAGGTGCACGAGATGGGTTTCGCCCTGCGCTTCACCGGCATGACCGACAAGGAAGAGGCGATGTTGAAGCTGCTCGTCGAGTACATCCGCGAGGCTCAGACCGAATTGCAACCCTGCTAGAGCGAAGCAGTAGCCCCGGCAACGGGCGACAGAGCGCAGCCCACATAGTGGACGGCAGAATGTAACCCACGGCGTCAGCCGTGTGAGCATGAGTAAGTAAAAACGGTGAAGCCCCTGGAAGGGGCGAAAGAAACGCAACGTGAATTTCTTTCGCCCCTTCCAGGGGCTTCACCGTTTTACCCGGTGCTTTCCCCACCGCTGACGCCGTGGGCTACATTCTGTCGCCGCCTCCGGCGGCTGATCGTCTCTTGTATTGCAGGTACGTGGTATCATAGCGCCCACACTGAGTCGTTCCTTTGCTCGGTCTTACTCCCGAACCAATTCAAGCTCTGAGACGAGAGGGTCGCAATGCGTTACTTGGAGAACCCGCCGAACCCCTGGCTCTCGACGCACGTCGAATGGATCGGTGAGCCGCCCGAAGCGAAGCTGGAAGTCTTTGAAGAAGAGGCGACGCGCTCGATTATCACGCACAACGACAGCCCCGACGTGGGCTTCGACTACAGCGTGAACGTCTATCGCGGCTGCACGCACGCCTGCGCCTACTGCTTCTCGCGCCCAACGCACGAATATCTCGGCTTCGGCGCGGGCACAGATTTCGAGCGCAAGATCGTCGTCAAAATTCACGCCGCCGAACTGCTGCGGCGGGAGTTGATGCGCCCCTCGTGGCGCGGCGACACGCTCGTCTTCTCGTTCACCTCCGACCCTTACGTGCCGCTCGAAGCGCACTACAGGCTGACGCGCAAATGTTTCGAGGTCTGCCTTGAGTTTCGCAACCCCGTCAGCGTCGTCACCAAGTCGGCGCTCGTCCGCCGCGATCTCGATCTGCTGGTCGAGTTGCATCGGCAGGCGGCGGTCGAAGTCTTCTTCACCATCCCGTTCAACGACGCCGAGACGGCCCGCGCGCTCGAACCCTTAGCGCCCGCGCCCGAACACCGCTTCGCCGCGATGCGCCTGCTCGCCGACGCCGGCATCACCGTCGGCCTCGGCATCGCGCCCGTCATCCCGACTTTGAACGACCCGCACATCCCGCAACTTCTGCAACGCGCGCGCGACGCGGGGGCGCGCACGGCCTTCATGGGGCTGCTGCGTCTGCCCGGCAACGTCGCGCCTTACTTCGAGCAGCGCCTGCGCGAACGGCTGCCGACGAAGGCCGACCGCGTCCTAAACCGTCTGCGCGAGTTGCGCGGCGGCAAGCTGAACAACAGCGAGTTCGGCGCGCGCATGCGCGGGCAAGGCGAGTACTGGCGCATGATCGAGCAGAGCTTCCGCCTCCACTGCCAGCGCCTCGGCTTCAATCAGCAGACCGAGCATGTCTATCCCACCACCCGCCTCAACACCTTCCGCCGCCCCTCGCCGCAAGGCTCGCTCTTCGAGTGATTCGCTGCTGCCGGAGAAGTGAGGATTAACCACAAAGACACGAAGGACACAAAGAAGAAGTTTAATGCCTTTCTTTGTGTCCTTCGCGTCTTTGTGGTTAATCTCTTCCGCCCCGCACTTAATTGCGCTCGCGAACAATGAAATCGCTCCAATTTTTTGCCCATCCGGCCTATAATGGCGCGCACCCATCGGCTAAATTCTGGCAGCGTTATTAGTCTTCACGTTAGTTCACACCTGGCTGGAGGGAGAACTAGGATGATCACCATCGGCGATGTGATCCAAGACCGCGAGCCGTACTCCGTGCAGGACTCGGCGACCGCGCTCGACGCCGCGGAGTACATGTCGAGCCGCAACATCGGCGCGGTCTGCGTGCTCGACGCGGACGGCAAGCTGAGCGGCATCTTCTCGGAGCGCGACCTGCTGCGGCGCATCGTGCTGGCCGGCAAGAACGTGGCCGAAGTGCCGATCAAGGACGTGATGAGTCCCATCGAGGTCGTGATTGATTGCAGCGACACGCCGCACCAGGCGCTCGAACGGATGGAGAAGTTCAGCACGCGCCACCTGCCCGTCGTGCGCGGCGACCGCTGGGTCGGCATGCTCTCGATCCGCGACATCATGCGCGTCGAGTTGAGCGAGCGCGGCGACGAGCTGCGCCTGCTGCACGAGTACATGCAGATGTGAGTGGTTGCCGCCTCGCGTCACGGCGAGTTGTCGCGCCAGGCGTAGTCGCTGGCGCGCTCTTAAGCCGCGCGCTGCCGTTGTGTGCAGCGCGCGGCTGTATTGGATCAGGGAAGAAACGAGCGCGGGCGCGCGTCCAAGCTAGAGCTGAACTATGAACAAGCTGTCGTGCCAGTTGGTCTTGCTGCTCGCGCTGTTCGCCGCCGCGTGCGGGCAGACGCCGCCCGGTCGCGGCGCGGGCGAGATTGCGAGCGCCGAGCGCGGCGCGGTGCAGTTCCGCGTCGAGACGGTCGTCGGCAATCTGCAAGTGCCTTGGGGCATCGTCTTCACGCCGGACGGGCGCATGCTGTTCACGGAGCGGCCCGGCCGCGTGCGCGTCTTCGAGAACGGCAAACTGCGCCCCGAACCGCTCGCCATCATCTCCGACACCGAGCCGACGGGCGAGAGCGGCCTGATGGGTCTCACGCTCCACCCGCAGTTCGCGCAGAACCACCTGCTCTACCTCGCCTACGCCTACCGCGGCGGCGACGGCGATCAGCGCGTGCGCGTCGTCCGCTTCCGCGAGACGGGCAGCGCGCTCACGGAGCGCAAGGTGATCATCGAAGACATTCCCGCCGCGCAGTTTCACGCCGGCACGCGCCTGCGCTTCGGCCCCGACGGCAAACTCTACGTCACCACGGGCGACGCGACCGACCGCGCCATCGCACAGCAGATGAACTCGCTCGGCGGCAAGACCCTGCGCCTCAACGACGACGGCACAGTCCCGCCCGACAATCCGTTCGTCAACCAGGCGGGCGCGCGCCCCGAAATCTGGACTTACGGCCACCGCAACTCGCAGGGGCTTGATTTCCAGCCCGGCACGAATCTGATGTTCCAGACCGAGCACGGCCCGTCCGGCTTCGACGGCCCCGGCGGCGGCGACGAGGTCAACATCGTCGAGCGCGGCAAGAACTACGGCTGGCCGCTCATCCACCACACGGCGACGCGCGCCGGCCTTGAAGCGCCGCTGCTCGAATACACGCCCGCCGTCGCCCCCTCCGGCGCGACCTTCTACCGCGGCCTGGGCGCGAACGGCTTCCCTCAGTTCAAAGGCAACTTCTTCTTCGCCTGCTTGCGCGGCGAGGCGCTCATCCGCGTCGTCCTGGACGGCCGCCGCGTCGTCTCGCAGGAGCGCCTGCTCGATCACCAGTACGGCCGCATCCGCGACGTGGTGGAAGGCCCCGACGGCGCGCTCTACTTCGCCACCTCCAACCGCGACGGGCGCGGCTCGCCCGCGCGCGACGACGACCGCATCATGCGACTCATTCCTGCGAAGTAGGAAGAGGAGGGTTAAGTATTGGTTCCTAGCAATAGGGTGTAAGACGTACGTTGTAATGCGAGGGACTGTCTAAATCAGAGAAGAAACAGAATCAATCAAGGTCACGGGATAGCGCGGGCGTTGCTGCTTCTGAAGTTGTCGCCGATTCCAGCACCAGACGAACAACTCAACAGCGCGACGCAGAGCCTCGATACACTTGGAGAAACAGCGAGTCTTGCGAACCAACCGTGCCAGATAATGACGCAACTCGGCGTTGTCGCCTTCGACCGAGTAGGTCTCAGATTTGTTATACATCGCTTGGTGAGCGCCCCACCAGCACAGTTCCCGATAGGTGAGAAAGGCATCACTGAAGTAGCTCTCGGCATGGGGCGCAGCATCAATCACCGCTTGCATTACTTCCGGCGTGCGGTGCTCACAGACCGCGTGCGCGACGATGCAGCGCGACGAGCGGTCAACGAGGGTAACGATAAAGGCTGGCTTTTTTTCGACCCGATGAAGGTAAATAGTTCATCCATCTCCAAGGTACTCACCTTTCCGGGTAGAGGCAGAGCCATCTTTCGTGCACGCAGTTGCGCATGGAAGGCATTGATCCAGTTGACCACCGATTGATGGTTGACCGAAAGAAGTCGCCCGATGCGGCGAAAGCCGTTGCCTTCGAGGTAGAGTTTCAGAGCCATCTGCTTAATCTTGTCGTCGTAGCCGAGCGGTTTAGGCTCTGGCGTATAGCTACGGTCGCAGACTTGACATTGATAACGTTGGCTGTTGGTGCGTGTAAATCCAGCTTTGACTTGTCGAGTCGTATCTTGGCAATGGGGACAAATAGTCATGTCAAGGGTTATAGCATTATCCAATCTGATTTAGACAGTCCCTAATGCGAGAGTTTGTTGACAATTGGGATGGATAGATTTATAAGGCGACTTGTCACAAATAAACTGTTGACGAAATTCTCATAGGTTTTGTCAATCTCACATTTATAATAATCATCCGACATTATTGTCAATCATTCCTTGCGGTAATAATCTGAGGCTCATGGAGGTTCGCTCATGAAAAGTCGCAGGCATGTGGCGCTTCTGATAACGACCACGCTTTTAATCAGCTTGATAACTGCGGTAACCACTATCCGTACTCAGGAGCAGCGTGATCAAAATAATGATCGGCAAAAAAAGATCGATAGGAATGAATTTAAGAATCGACTCCCGCTGGCAGATTATGCAGCACCCGAATCCACCGACCCGAAACAGCGAGAAAAGAGACATAAAAGAGGTGAGAAATATAATAAGTCTTCATGGAGCATTGATCCCGCAGACCCTTCAACTGATACAGTTCGAGTTGATTATACTGACCCCAATCTTCCCGCCTTACCAGTTGCTCAGAGTAATACGGTTTTAGTGGCTGAGGTTTGTGACGCGCAAGCATATCTATCAAATGATAAGACCGGGGTCTATTCTGAATTTACCGTTCGTATTAAACGGATATTCAAAAATAATACCAATATGCCGCTGTCAGTTAACGATCTGATTAATGTGGAACGGGAGGGCGGACGTGTCAGATTCTTGTCTGGTCGAATTCACACATATGCTATTGGGGATGAAGGGGTGCCTGTTGTTGGAAAAGAGTATGTGCTTTTTCTCAAAGATAACATTGTGAACCAAGACATTCAGTTTCATATCGTGACAGGCTATGAGCTAAACGATAATAAAGTCTCTCCCTTAGATACCGGCCCTCAGTTCCGGCCATATCAGGGGATAAATTTAATAACTTTCCTGAGCGAACTTTCTGGCGCTATGGCGGATGCCTAACAGTCCGAAGCTAACTAAGGAGCTTAAATATGAACGCCTCACTCCCCACACGGTGGCGTACGTGCCTGCTCTTCGGACTTTGCTTGTCAACCGCTGTTGCCAATTGGTTGATACCATTGGGTACCCATACACGTGCACAGACTGCTTGCTCGGACCCACCTGTTTTGGCAGCTACAAATGGCGCGGCTTGGCCGCACGGTGCGCCGGTCACAGTCATAATCAACTCAAATGATTTTCCGACGGCAGAAGAACAGACAGCTATAATGGCCGCGTTCAATAATTGGCAGAGCGCGAACGGAGCTAATAACGGCGGCAACAACAGCGGCGTAACATTCAATTTCACGACGGCTACTACACCCCCGACCGGCGCAGCCGCTACAAACACTATTTACATTCAAAGAGGGCGGACATTAAACGGCGGATCATCAAGTGTAAGTTTTAGCAATAGCACTACTGATCACGTAAACACGACTATTGACACAAATTTGGACTTGGCCCATTTGACTCCCATAATGGCACATGAGATAGGACATAGCTTTGGCTTGGGTGATTGTCCTTATCCTGATTGCCAGCCTGGCGATTCAATCATGGGCCCGAGAAATCAATATGGGTATTTTGAAGACCCAAGTCACGGTCCTAATCCACCCCATCTTGAGGGCCCGACACGTTGTGATAATGATAAAGTTAACCGTAACGGAGGCTACCCGCCGCCAACCGACCATGACAGTTGCAACGATACTAACCTGATCAATATGTGCGGCTCAGTCAATGGTTATCATTGGGATTATGCCAGTTGCGATTGCGTCAACGAGTGTACAATCGACCCGCAAACGGGTCTATGTATGCCTACTCAATGCGAGTCATGCTACAACGGCGGCGGTTCGTATTGCGATCCCAACACGTACAACTGTTGGACGCCTATCCTCGTGGACGTGACAGGCGATGGCTTCAGGCTGTCGGACGTGTGGGATGGAGTTAACTTCAACCTGGACGGCACGGGCGCAACAACGCGCACGGCCTGGACGGTCGCAAACGGCGATGACGCGTGGCTGGCGCTCGACCGCAATGGCAACGGCATAATAGACAACGGCACGGAGTTGTTCGGAGACAAGACGCCACAGCCGTCCTCCGTCAACCCGAACGGCTTCCTCGCCCTCGCCGAGTATGACCAATCAGCACAGGGCGGGAACGGCGACGGCGTGATTGATGGTCAGGATGCCGTCTTCTCGTCGCTGCGGCTCTGGCGGGATGCAAATCATAACGGCGTCTCCGAGCCGGATGAACTGCACGGCCTATTGGAGTCGGACGTAGTCTCGATTGCGCTGAAGTACAAAGAAGCGCGCAAGCAAGACCGCCACGGCAATTGGTTCCGCTACCGGGCGAAGGTGGATGACGCTCAGCACGCAAAGGTAGGGCGCTGGGCATGGGACGTATGGTTGCGCACCGCACGGTGATGCACGGGATTAACGAGCAACACTATACAAATACCAAATCGCCCGCAAGCCTGTTGAACTTGCGGGCGATTTCGTTAAAAGACGGATTATGCGGCGCACCTCAGATACGCCAATGCTATGGGCAGCTACCTCGCGTAAAAACCGCGCTTGGTTCTGACCGCCGCCTCGCGCCCCTTGATTTGTATGCTGACGTTGCGCCAGCGCCCGTCGTAGTTCGTGTCCTTCGGGTTGTAGGCGACGCTGTAGAAGGTGTGCAACTCGGAGGCGACGCGCTGATAGACGCCCTCCAAGTCCTCTGCCCGCTCCGCCTTGAAGAGCGTGCCGCCGGTGTCGTCCGCGATGCGCTGTAGCTGTTTGCGCGCCGTCACGTAAGACTCGTGCGAGTCCTGCCCCTGGCGGTGTTTGACCGTGACCTCGTACTCCGTGTCGAAATAGATCGGGTAGATGGTCGCGTCCTCCTGCGCCACGCGCGCCAGCAACTCGTCGAACGGGTGGCGGGCCTCGTACTGCTCCGACGAGATGGAGTTGTCCACGCCGTCTGTCAGCACGACGACCGCCTTGCGCCGCTCCTGCACCTCCTTGAAGAGATCGAGCGTGGCCCACATCGAGTCGTAGAAGGCCGTGCCGGAGTTGAAATTCTTCACGTCGTCAATGCGGTCTTTCAAGAGCTTGCGGTCGGCGGTGAAGTCGGAGATGAGCATGAACTTGCGCGTGAAGGCGGCGACGGCGATGCGCGTGTTCGGGTTGAGCGACTCGATGAACTTCTTCGCCGCCTTCTTCATGATCTTCATGCGATCCTTCGTGCTGCCGCTCAGGTCTAGGAGCAGCACGAGGTTGACGGGCGCGGTGATCGGCTCGAAGTGGACGACCTCCTGCGCGACGTTGTCCTCGAAGATGAGAAAATCGTCCTTCGTCAGATCGGGGATGAGCTTGCCCGCTGCGTCCGTGACCTTGGCGTTCAGGTTCACCGTGCGGACGTTAACCCGCACCAACTCCTCGCCCGGCCGCAATTCAACGTCGCTCGCGGCGGGCGCGGGGCTGTTTGTCTCCGCCGCGCCGTGCTCCGACTCGGCCGCCGGCCCCTGCGACGCGGCATCACTCGTCCGATCCGCGCCGGCCGTCTGCACCAGCCTGACGACGTTCGCCGCGCCCGGCGTTAGCTCGTCCGCCGAGCGCGCGCCGGCCACCGCGAGCCGCGCCGGGTCGTCGGGCACGAGGTCTATCGCGCCGCGCGTGCTGCGGAGGATGACGGGCGCGCCGCCCTGCCCCGTGCGCCCGTCGAGCGCGTGCGTGTTGACGGGGCCGAAGACGACCAGCGGGAGCTTCGACGTAATCGAGCCTTCGATGGAGCGCAGCGACAGGTCTGTGCTCGCCGCCGCCGGTAAGTGGAGCGAGATCGCGCCCGCGTCCGTCTCGACCGACATCGCGCCGGTCACGCCCTTGATGACCACGTCCTCCGCGCCGCCGCGCACCGTCAGGTTAACGTGGCGCGGGACATAGATCGACAGATCAATCGGGGCGCTCGACTGCGCCGCGCGCACCGTGATCTTCAAGGCGTCGGGCGCGGCCCGCCCCAGGTTGATGCGCGAGTCGAGCGCGCCGCCGCCCGTGCCCGCCGCCTGCCTGCGTGTGGCCGTAACGCGCACGCGGTTGCTGTTCCACGTCTGCACCTCCGTGCGCCCGCTCGCGTTCTCGATGACGACTGCCGCGAAGTTGTCGCCGAGCAGGCGGTCGAACGCGGGGCTGTCGGCGCTCGTGGCCTGGGCGGCTAGACCGATAGGCACAACGGAGGAAAGAAGAACTGCCAGTGCGACGAGGGCTGCGCAGGTCGCGCGCAATCTGATCTTCATAGACACCTTCCGGGGCTTGCGGGCAGGAGCAGTTCTGATTGCCAGAGACGTAGAAACCGTGTGCGGCGCGGTCTGGAATATAACACTGCCGCCGCGCCGAAACGATTGGCTTCCGGCAGCCGCAAAGCAGAGCGCGGGCCTCCGAAACTGCCTTCAGGTTTATAAAGACGGCGGACAGGGGCTGAGCGTTAACGCGCTTTTTTGCGCCCGCCCGCCCCAATCGTCAGAGCGTGCGCGTGACTTTCGAGAGCGAGCGCGGCGCGTCCGGATTCAAGCCCTTCGCGTCCGCGAGCAGCGCGGCGAAGAGTTGCGCCGGGATGATGTAAGGGATGGGCGCTAGAAATTCGTTGACCTCGGCAGGCAGGCGGAGCGCACGCGTGGCGATGCGAGCCGATTCGTCGTCGCCGGTGATGGCGAGCGTGTCGGCGCGCAACTCCGCGAGGCGCGCGAGCAGCGTGCGCGTGCTGTCGAGCGCGCGGCCCGGCGCGGCGAAGACAATGACGGGGAAGTGGCGCTCGACCATAGCCAGCGGCCCGTGCAGGAAATCGGCGGACGAGAACCGCTCGGCGACGACGTAGCAGGTCTCCATCAGCTTCAGCGCGAACTCGTAGGCGTTCGCGTAGAGCATGCCGCGCCCGACGACGACGCAGTTCTCCATGAAGACGTAGCGCTCGACTAGCTGCTCGATCTGCGGGCGCAATTCGAGCGCCGCCGCGGCCGTGTCGGGGATCGAATCGTAGTCCATGCGCGCCCACTCGCCGTCGGCGAGCGCGGCGGCGAGCATGTGGAAGTGGAGCATCTGCCCGGTAAAAGTCTTCGTCGCCGCGACCGAACGCTCGCGCCCGCCGTGCATCAGCAACGTCTCGTCCACCAGCCCCGCCATCGCCGACTGCGCCTCGTTCGTGATGCCGACCGTGTACGCGCCGCCCGCGCGCGCACCTTCCAGCACGCGGTTGATGTCCTCGCCCTCGCCGGACTGCGAGACACCGACGACGAGCGCGCGCTGCAAGTTCAGCCGCGCGCCGTAGAGCGTGTGCACCGACGGCGCGGAGAGCGAGACGGGGATGCCGGTGGCGACCTCGATCAGGTAGCGCCCGAACAGCGCCGCGTTGTCGGAGCTGCCGCGCGCCACCAGCACGATCAGATCGATCTCGCGCTGGCGCAGGAAGCGGCCCAGGCGCACGACCTTCGCCCGCTCCTCGTCAATCGTCTTGCGCAGCGCCGCCGGCTGCTCCGCGATCTCTTGCAGCATTAAAGACAAGGCCGCTGACCTCCCACGCGAACCGAACGTATAACACTCTAACATGAATGTACGCGCGCGCTCAGTTCAACACAGAGGACACAGAGAAAGCTCTGCGTCCTCTCAATCAATGATAGGGCGCGGCGGCAGGTCGGCGGGGCGGAGGAAGTAGTAGCCGGTCGTGCCGAGCGGTCGCCAGCCGTCGCCGAGCGCGTAGCGCGGCACGTCCTGCGCGACGACGAACTGTGCGCCGGCCTCAAGCTCGAACGCCGTTGCGAGCACCTGATGACGGCGCGTTTCGTCCGCCGCCCAGAATGTCTCCACGTTGCCGGCGGGTTTCGGCGGCAACTCAGCCACGACATGCGCGCGCGCCAGGCGCGGCCACGCCGCGTACATCGCGTCGCCGATGACGGCTACGGCCGCGCCCTCCGGCACGCCCGCCCGCCGCAACTCGTCCGCCACCTGCCACTGCACGTCTGCGGCGGCCGAGCCTCGCATAGCGTCGCGCGCCGTCGCCGCCACGTCACGCACGACCGTCGGCGCGAGCATGAGCGCGCCGACGAGCAGCACAGACCAGACGGTAAAGGGCAGCACGCGCCGTCGCCTTTCGTCAGCCGGCGGACTCACGGCGGCGAAGAGGCTCAGGCCGAGCAGCGTGGCGAAGGGCGCGAGGTAGCGCACTTCGACGTTGACGAGCAGGTACAGTCCGCAGGCGGCGAGCGCGGGGACTAGCAAGACCTGATAGGCGGCGATGTCGCGGACGAGCCGCCGCCCGCGCCTGCCGAGGTAGTGGAGTGCGAATAGCGCGAGCAGGATTGCGAGCGGGAAGATTCTATAGCAGGCGAAGCGGGCAAGCAGGAGCAGGTTGCGCGCGACGGCGCGCGCCTGTTGGCGCAGGTCGAAATGCGGGCGCACGCCTTCGTACCAGTAGGTCGGGTCGTACCAGGGCGCGTAGGTGGCGCGCAGGGGCGTGGCGAATTCGTAAACGTCGGGCGCGGCGAAGACGTGGCGGGTGGGATGCGCAGGGCTACCGCCGTCGGGCTGTTCGCCCTGCCAGTGCGTGAAGGGCGTCACGCGGTTGACGTACCAGGCGTAGTTGAGGCGCGCGCTGTCGCCGACGGTCAGCCGGTGCTGCCTGCGCGAGAGCGCGACGACGAGCGGCGCGGCGACGAGCAGGAAGACCGCGAGCGCGAGCAGCACGCGCGGCAGCGCACGGCGCGGGTTGCCGACCGCAAGGAACGCGCACGCGAGATAGACGAACGCGAGCGGGAACATGACGGTCTTGGCCAGGTAGCCGACGCCGAGCACCAGTCCGAGCAGCGCGAACGTGCGCCACCCGTCGCGCCCGGCGCGGACGTGCAGCAGCAGCCCCGCGGCCAGATAGACCAGCGCGGCGACGAGCATATCAGGGCTAATGCGCGAGACGCGGTTCATTTGCAGCGCAGTCCAGATGAACAGCGCGTAGCCGAGCAGCACCATGACGTGCGGCGCGAGCCAGCCGCTTGGCGTCGTCGTGCCGGGCGCTTCATCGGGTCGTGTCGTGGCCGGCTCGTGGCGAAAGATGACGTGCGCGCCGCGTATGGCGAGCAGGCGGCGCAGGCAATAGGCGAAGGCGGCGAGCGCGGCGGCGTAGATGAGGAAGTTTAAGAGGCGGGCGACGGTGAACTCTTGATAAGACGAGGGGCGGCAGACGCGCAGCACGAGCGCGAGCAGCCACGGGTAGAGCGGACTCCACATCGCGTTGACGGCTGCCGCCCAGTCGCCGCGCAGCCACGCGTCCGCCTGATCGAGATACGCGATGCTGTCCGCGCCGACGTAGAGCAGCCCGTCTGCGCTCACGTGCCGCCGACCCCACGCTTGCAGGAAGCCGAGCGCGAGCGCGACGAGCCAGCAGCAAGCCTCCGTGCGCGCCCGCGTGGCCGCGCCCAGTCGGTATGTCGTGATCATTGGCTGACGCCGCACGCGGGCCATTGTAGCGCGGCGCGGAGACAAGTGGGGCTAGCCGTCGCTCGCGCGGGCGACGGCTAGCCCCGGTCTCGCACATATAGCCGCGCTGTCAGCGTGCTGGTGGGTTGTGCGGGTTGTTATGGCCCGGCGGGCACGCGTCGTGACAGCCGACGATGACGCAGTGCTCGAACGCGCGGACGCAGGCTCCGCGCCCGCGCGAGCCGTTCGTCGCCAGGCACTGCGACAACTCGGCCTGGCAGGCGTTCTTGCACGTCTCGCACTCCGGCGTCGTGCCGCCCTGCCCGGCCCTGGATATGGTTGTGCCGAAGCTTAATTGCGACAGCACGACGGCCATGACGAGCATGATGCTGGCCGCCAACAACAGAACCTTTCTCTTCATCTTTCTTCTCCTTCCCTGGATCGTAGAGAGAGACGCCCACACCATCATGAGTGGTCATGGCGTCGCTCTGTTATTCTGAGGGGGAATTAGTGAAGCGATTTTAGCCGGGCCCCGCCGGCCTCTGTCAATCCGTGCGCGCGGGCGGCGCGCTACGCCGTTCCGCCGCCAGGCTTACTGCGCGGCCCGTCTTGTGCTTCTGTAGCCGGGGCCGCGCAGGATGCGGCCTGCGTTCACGTCTGTGCGCTGCCCCCTATCCACCTCAAGCTGCCCGTTGACGACGACGTACTCGATCCCTTCCGGGTACTGGTTCGGCTCTTCAAAGGTCGCGCGGTCGCGCACGCGCGCCGCGTCGAAGACGGTCAAGTCGGCGAACATCCCGGCGCGCACGAGACCGCGGTCGCGCAGGCCGACGCGCGCGGCCGGCGAGCCGGTCATGCGGTTGACGGCTTGCTCCAGCGTCAGCAGGTGTTCGTCGCGGACGTAGCGCGAGAGGATGCGCGGGTAAGTGCCCCAGCCGCGCGGGTGCGACTTCGAGCCGGCGAGCGGGCCGTCTGTCGCGCGCGCCCCGCTGTCGGTGCAGACGTGTATGAAGGGCGCACGCAGGGCCGCGCGCAGATCGTCTTCGGACATCATGAAGTAGATCGCGCCGGTCTGCGCTTGGTCGGCGATGATGAAGTCGAAGAGCGCGTCGAGCGGGTCTTTGCCCTGCGCCGCAGCGACTTCCGACAGGCGCTTGCCCTGCCACTGCTCAAGCTCCCGGTTGACGACCGCGCCGATCAGCACGCCCTGTGCGCCGCCGCTGCCGAGGTAGATGTTCTCCCAGTCCTTCGCGTCGGTCGTGATCTCGCGCTTGAGGCGCGCGCGCGTCTGAGGGTCGCGCAGGCGCGCGAGCGTCTGCTCCGTCCCGCCTTCGAGTGCCCACGGCGGCAGGCAGGCGGACAGGGCTGTGCTGGCGGCGGTGTAAGGGTAAACGTCCGCCGTGATGTCGAGACCTTGCGCGCGCGCCGCCGTGATGCGGCGCAGGACTTCGGGCATGCGCCCCCAGTTCTTCTTGTACGCCGTCTTGAGATGCCAGATTTCGACGGGGATGCGCGCGCGCCGCGCGATCTCGAAGACCTCGGCGAGCGAAGAGTCGAGCGCGTTCGCCTCGCTGCGCTGGTGCGTCGCGTAGATGCCGCCATACGCCCTGGCGACCTTCGCCAGCTCCACGATCTCGTCCGTCCTGGCGAAGCGCGCCGGCACGTACTGCAAAGAGGTCGAGAGGCCGAGCGCGCCCTGCTCCATCGCTTCGGCGACGAGCCGCCGCATCTCGTCAAGCTCCTGCGGCGTCGGCGCGCGGTTGTCGTAGCCGACCACGTAGGCGCGCACCTGCGTCGCGCCGACGAACGTGCCGAGGTTGATGCCTGCGCCCTGGCGTTCGACGCGGCGGAAGTAGTCGGCGAACGTGCGCCAGTCGACGGTCAGGTTGAAGCGGCGGTAGAACGGCTCGTCCTCCTTCATCAGCCGCTCGTTCATCGGCGCAATCGAGCCGCCCTCGCCCGTAATCTCCGTCGTCACGCCCATCATCACCTTGCTCATCGCCCGCCGGTCGATCAGCACGTACTGCTCCGACTGTCCCAGCATGTCTATGAAGCCCGGCGCGACGACCAAGCCCCGCGCGTCAATCTCGCGCCTGGCTTTCGCGCCGCGCGGGAGCGCGCCCACCGCCACGATGCGTTCGCCGCGGACGGCCACGTCCGCGCGGAAACCCGCCGCGCCCGTGCCGTCCACGACGAGACCGTGCCTGATGATCAGATCATAAGCGGCGGGCGCGCCGGCGGTGGTCGTGTGCGCCGGCCAGAGCGCGGCGAGCACGAACAGCGCAAGCAACAGACTTGCGCCGGGTCTGACTGTTTTCATGCGTTCCTCCGAGACGGCTGGTGACGGCGCAGCATCGTAATGCTTCTCTCCCGTCGCTGTCCACAACTTCGACCCCGACCAGGCACCCCCCTCGCTGGGAGCGCGGGCGTCTCGCCCGCCAAGCGTGCGCCAGCACGCTCACAGGTTCTTCATCCTTCCAACTTGAGTTCGGCGCATCCTCTTGTTCGCGCTCACGCGCTCAAGGCGGGCGGGACGCCCGCGCTCCCAGCAGGCAGCGGTCTTTTGTCATTTGCTCGGTTGCAGATCGGGGGCGACAAACTATAATCGCGCTCGTTCGGTGTCGCATGAGTGGAGAGAGAAAAACAGAACGAGCTGTCCCGCTCGGCGCGGTGGCCCGCGCGGTCAACGGCCGCTTGACGGGCGACGAGACTCTGCCGGTCGCGGACGTGACGCACGACTCGCGGCAGGTGCGAACGGGCAGTCTGTTCGCCGCCATCCAGGGCGCGAACGTGGACGCGCACGCCTTCGTCGCGCAGGCGGTCGCGCAGGGCGCGGTCGGAGTCGTCTCCGAGCGAGAGCGGCCGGCGGATTACGGCGGCGCTTGGTTGCAGGTCGCAGACGCGCGGGCGGCGCTGGCGCAGGCCGCGGCGGAGGTGCAGGGGCATCCGTCACGCGAGTTGCAACTCGTCGGCATCACGGGCACGAACGGGAAGACGACGACGGCGCACCTGATCGCGGCGATGGCCGAGGCGGCCGGGCGCAAGGTCGCGCTGCTCGGCACGGTCGGCTACCGCATCGGCGGCGAGATGTTCGCGGCCAAGCACACGACACCCGAAGCGAGCGACGTGCAGCGCTTCCTGCGGCGCGCAGTTGAAGCGGGCTGCCAGGTCGGCGTCATGGAATGCTCGTCGCAGGCGCTCGACCTGCACCGCTGCGACGCGCTCGCATTCACCGCCGCCGTCTTCACCAACCTCACGCAAGACCACCTCGACTACCACCGCACGATGGCCAACTATTTCGACGCCAAGCGCCGCCTCTTCGACGGGCGCACCGGCACGCGGCCGGGCGCGGCCGTCGTCAACGTTGACGACGCTTACGGCGGCGAGTTGGCCGGCGATATGGCGCGCGGCGGCGGGCGCTTGCTACGTTACGCGCTCAACGCCGCGGCCGAAGTGACGGCGCATGAGTTGGACGTGCGGCTGGGCGGGATGAGTTTTAGCTTGCGGACGCCGGCCGGCGAGCGTGTGTTGCGGTCGCCGCTCGTCGGCACGTTCCACGTCTATAACATCCTCGCGGCGGTCGCCTGCGGGCTGGTGCTCGGTTACGAGTTGGAGACAATGGCGCGCGCGGTCGAGACCTGCGCGGGTGCGCCCGGTCGCTTCGAGCGTGTCGCGCACGCGGGCGACTTCGCGGTCGTGGTGGATTACGCGCACACGGACGACGCCCTGCGCAACGTGCTGCGCACGGCGCGCGAGGTGGCGGGCCGTGGCGGGCGCGTCATCACGGTCTTCGGCTGCGGCGGCGACCGCGACCGCACCAAGCGCGCGCCGATGGGCGAGGCGGCCGCTTCCTTGAGCGACGTGGTCATCCTCACCTCCGACAACCCGCGCACGGAAGACCCCGAACAGATTCTCGCCGACGCCGAAGTGGGCTTGCGCGCCGTCGGCAAGCCCTACCTGAAGTTCGTTGACCGCCGCGCCGCCATCCACCGCGCGGTCACCGAAGCGCGCGGCGGCGACGTGGTGCTCATCGCCGGCAAAGGGCACGAGGACTATCAGATCATCGGCACGGAGACGATCCACTTCGACGACAAAGAGGTCGCGCGCGAGGCGCTGGCGGAGCGGGGAAGGGCATGACCACGAAAGCACACGAAACGACGCGAAGGAAGACCCACGAACCTTCGTGTGCCCTGCTTCGTGTGGCTTCGTGTGCTTTCGTGGTTACTCTCTTTTAATCAGGCGACAGTGCCCGCCCGCTACCGCAGGCGGTACTGACAGTTCTTATTCACCAGACTCGTCGCCTGCTGTGACCGCCTGATTATTTCGCGACCAGTACCAGTAAACCGGCAGGCCCAGCGCGATCAGCCCCAGTCCGATGAGCGACTGCTTGGGCGCGGTCATCACGGTGTTGTAGATGAGCCAGGCGGTGACGAAGAGGAAGACGACGGGGATGACCGGGTAGCCCCAAGTGCGGTAGGGGCGCTCGGCGTGCGGCTGCCGGCGGCGGAAGACGAAGACCGAGGCGACCGCCAGCCCGTAGAAAATCCAGAGCGCGAAGATGGCGTAGTCGGTCAGTTGATCGTAAGAGCCGGAGAGCGCGAGCACGCCCGCCCACAAGCCCTGCACGACGAGCGCGCGCACGGGCACGTGCGTGCGTGGGGATATGTGCGACAGGCTCTTGAAGAAGAGGCGGTCGCGCGCCATCGCGTAAGGGAAGCGCCCGCCCGCCAGCACGGACGTGTGCAGCGCGCCGAACGAGGAGACCATCAGGGCGACCGCGATCAGCATGACGGCGCTCGCGCCGAGGAAGCGCCCCGCCACTTCGGTCGCCACCGACGAGGCGGGCGAGACGCTGGCGATCTCGGTCGGCGTGAGCACGTAAAAATATGCGAGGTTGACGAAGACGTAGAGCGCGCCGACGACGACCATGCCGAGGAAGAAGGCGCGCGGCAGATTCCGCTGCGGCTCGCGCACCTCGCCCGCCAGCGGCGCGACGTTGTTCCAGCCGTCATAAGCCCACAGCGCGCCGAGCATGGCTGCGCCAAAGCCGGCGAGGCCGCCGCGCGCCGCCGCGCTGACGCCGTCGCAAGTGCCGCCTGTGTCGGCCAGCGCGAAGTGCATCCAGTCGCCGCGCGCGAACAGCACCGCCCCGACGCCGACCGCGAGCACCAGCGCGATCTTGATGAACGTCAGCACCGACGCGACGTTGCCGCTCAGCGCGACCGCGCCGCAATTGATCAAGGTCGTGACGGCGATGGTGGCGAGCGCGACGAGTTGCAGGTGGCCGAACGGGACATCGTGCCCGAACGGGTGCAGCGTGAAGTAAGTGCCGCCGAGCGCGCCGCCCGTGAGGATATTGAGGAAGATGGCGAAGCCGACGGCGAGCGCCGCCTGCGACCCCGTGCGCGCGATGAAGAACTGCGTCCAGCCGAACAGGAAGCCCCAGCGCCGCCCGTAAGCCTCGCGGATGAAGACGTACTCGCCGCCCGCGCGCGGCATCATCGCGCACAACTCCGCGTAGGTCAGCGCGCCCGCCAGGCTGAGCAAGCCCGCCACGATCCAGACCGCGATCACGCGCCCCGGCGTGCCCACGTTGCACGTCATCACGCGCGTCTTCAAAAAGACGCCCGTGCCGATCATGTTCGCGATGTTCACCGAAGTCGCGGCCGTCAAGCCGAGTCCGCGCACGAGCGTTGGATTATTCGCTGCCATAAGGGTCTCGTTCCGTCACCAGACTTCGTTCATCAGCAAGTCTTCGTAACTGTCACGCCTGCGCGCGAGATCGAACTTGCCGCCTTCGCGTACCATGACGACGGCGGGAATCGGCCGGCCGTTGTAGGGGAAGGATTGTGAGAGCGAGTACGCGCCGGTGTTGAGGAGGGCAAGCAGTTCGCCGGGCTGCACGTCCGCTGGCAGTTGGCGATAGTCGGGGAGCTTGCCGCCGCCTTCGATGTCGAAATACACGTCGCCGGAGTCGCAGAGCGGGCCGGCGACTTTGTAGGGCGTGTCGGCGGGCTGCTCTGCGCGGTCGGCCGAGATGAGGTGGTAGTACCATTTGTAGCTGACCATCGAGAGCATGAGGTTGAAGCCCGCGTCGGTTAAGAGCCACACGTCGCCGGTCTCGGGGCGACGCTTGATGTTGCGCACGGTCGTTAAGACGAGACCGGCGTCGGCGATGACGCTGCGGCCGGGTTCGAGCAGGATCGTGATGCGGTCGAGCAGGTGTTCGGCGGCGGCCGAGCGGGCCGAGTCGCGCGCGACTTTGAGGGCCGCCGCGAGCACGTCCGCCGGTTCAAGTTCAGCGCCGAGCATGTCGCGTTCCTCCGCAGGCAGTTGATCAGCTTGCGAACGGTCGCGCAAATAATTAACAGGGATGCCGCCGCCAAGGTTGATGTGCTCGAAGGTGTGCCCGGTCTCGCGTTGGAGGGCGACGAGGTGTTCCCACATCGTCTTGAACGCGGCGGCGAAGGGTTCGAGGTCGGGCGTCTGCGAGCCGACGTGTATGTGTATGCCGCCGACGCGGAGCAGGTCGGGGAATTCGAGCGCGCGCCTGAAGGCGGCCGGGACTTCCGCCGACGTGATGCCGAACTTCGACGTTAAGAGCGCAGTCTGCAAGCCGATGTGCGAGCGCGTGCCGATCTCAGGCACGAGGCGCAGCGTGACGTTGGCCCGCCGGCCCACGCGCCGCGCCGCCGCCGCGACCAACTCGATCTCGTAGAGCGAATCCACGTTGATCGAGAAGATGCCGGCGCTGACCGCTTCGTCGAGTTCTTCGTCCGTCTTGCTCGTGCCGTTGAAGATGATCTGATCGGGGCGGAAGCCGGCACGCAGGGCCTTAAACAACTCGCCGCCGCTGTTAACTTCGATGTCAACGCCAGCATCGCGCACCACGCGCAGCACCGCCATGTTCGAGTTCGCCTTCGACGCGTAGAAGAACCTGACCGGGTGTCTGACCGCCTCTGCCGCCGCGAGCAGGCGCGCGGCGTTGGCGCGGATGCGCGGTTCGGAGAAGACGTAGAGCGGCGAGCCGTGCGCGCGCACAAGCTCGCGCGCGTCCACGCCGTTGACGTGCAGGCGGCCGGCGCGCGCCTCCAGGTAAGCGGGAATTGTCCAGGCGGGCGGCGCGACAATGTGCGTCGTCATGTTATAAAACTCCTGCTGCGGGCGAGCGCGTAAACGCGTGCGAAGATAGACCGCGCGCCCGCGAGCGTCAAGGGCAGGGAACTTTAACGCCGGCTGTCCTTCGCGCTCTTTGCGGCTCGCTCTGCGTTCTTTGCGGTTAAGAGAAAAACTTTAACCGCAAAGGGCGCAAAGAAAGACCGCGAAGGACGCGAAGAAGGGTACAGGCGAGGCGAGGGCTGGATGACAGAGGAGATTGATTGGGCGCGCGTCCGGCAGGACTTCCCGGTGACGGAGCGTTGGGCTTACCTGAACTGCGCGGCGGCGGGGCCTGTGCCGCGCGCCGCGCGCAATGCCGCCATGCGCTTCTATCACGAGACGCTCGAAGACGGCGACCGCCACTGGACGGACTGGCTCGTGCGGCGCGCGCGTGCGCGCGCGGCGCTGGCGCGTCTGATCAACGCCGAGCCGGACGAGATCGCGTTCACGACCAACACGTCCACCGGCATGAACCTGATCGTGGACGCGCTCGCCGGGCGCGGCGAAGTCATCTCCTGCGAGCTAGAGTTTCCGGCTTCGACGCTGCCCTGGCTGCATCGCGGCATACGCTTGCGCCTGCTCGCGGCGCACGACGGCGTGCTCGCGCCCGACGACATCAGTGCCGCGATGAGCGACAGCACCGGCGTCATCTGCCTGAGCCACGTGCAGTACTCCAACGGCTTCCGCGCCGACCTCGCGGAGATCGGCGCGCGCAAACAGGGGCACGCCTTCGTCGTCAACGCGGCGCAGTCGGCGGGCGTCTTCGAGATTGATGTCAAGCGGATGCGGATTGACGCGCTCGCGGCGACCGGGCACAAGTGGCTGCTCGGCGGTTACGGCTCAGGCTTCGTCTATCTGAGCCGCGAGCTGCTGGCGTCGTCGCGCCCGCGCACGCTCAGTTGGATGAGCGTCGCCGACCCCTTCGCGATGCGCAACGACGAGGGGCACGCGCGCGCAGACGCCGCCGCGCGGGCCGAACAGGGCTGCCCGCACTTCGGCGGCATCTTCGCGCTCGGCGCATCGGTGGAATATGCGTTGCAACTCGGCCCGCAGCAGATCGAGCGGCGCGCGCTCGTCGTCAACAGGCATCTGACCGACAGCCTACAAGCGGCGGGCTGGCGCGTGCTGTCGCCGCTCGGTGACGAGGCGCACCGCTCCGCCGAAACGCTCGTCGCCACGGACGATCCGGCGGGTGTCGCGCGCCACCTGCACCGGCGCGGCGTGGCCGTCACGCAGAAGCCTGAAGGCATACGCGTCGCCACGCACTTCTTCAACGACGAGTCGGACATCGCGCGCCTCGTCACGGCCTTGGCCGAACTGCGGTGAAAGTAATCCTTGCAGGGAGTTGTAAGGCGGGAGCAGGCTCGCCCGACTACTGGTCAGCCGCGAAAATATTTGGTCTCAGTTGAATGAGTGGCACGTGGGAATGCACCACAGAGGCACAGAGGGCACGGAGATAGCATGGAGGCTTTGAGTGATCATCTGTGCCCCCTCCGTGTCCTCTGTGCCTCTGTGGTGAGTCCGTTCCCACACAATCAGCCGGAAGTCAAAAGGAGCGAACGTCCTATGAGCGCAAACGCGAGCGAAACCCGGCCGCTGTTCATCCCCGTCCTGCTCGGCACGCCGCGCCAGGGGCGCATGAGCGAGCACGTGGCGCGCTTCGTGCACGGCGAGGTGGCCAAACGCGCGGGCGTCGAGACGGAGTTGATTGACGTGCGCGAGTTGCCGTTCCCGACCACGGACGAGGGCGAAGAGATCAAACTCGAAACCTTTAGCGCCGCGATGGCGCGCGCCGACGCGCTCGTCATCGTCGCGCCCGAATACAATCACGGCTACCCCGGCGTCCTCAAGCACGCGCTCGACACGAACCTGAAGGAGTACATACACAAGGCGGTCGGCGTCTGCGGCGTCTCGGCGGGCGGCTTCGGCGGCACGCGCGTCATCGAGAACCTGCTGCCCGTCCTGCGCGAACTCGGCCTCGTCACCATCTTCTGGGACGGCAACTTCTCCAACTCCTACAAACTCTTTGACGAGGCGGGCGCGTTGCTCGACCAGTCTTACGTCAAGCGCATAGACAAATTCCTGGCCGAACTGATCTGGATGGCCAAGGTGTTGCGTTACGGCCGTGAGAACGTACCGCTCTGATGTTGCCGATAACGTCTTTGCGTTCCTCTGTGCGCCTCCAGCGCCCTTTGCGTGCGGCTTCTCTTTCGTGCGTCATAGCCGCACGCAAAGGGCGCAAAGGCGCACAGATAAGGGCGCGAAGTGAGCAAGGAGTCTTTATGTCTCAACCGAACCCGATGATATGTCCTGACTGCGGCGTGACGATGAACCACCACGCGGACAAGATTGACTACAACGCGGCGCTGCAAGACCCGGCGGCTGCCGACGCGGACTTCGGCGGCGTCATCGAAGAGGCGCACACCTGCCCCGAATGCGGGCAGACCCGCACGCGCCCTGCGAGCGACATATAAGGGAAGAGAAGTAATAACCACGAAAACACACGAAACAGCACGAAAAGGCTTGAACTGTTTCGTGTTGCTTCGTGTGTTTTCGTGGTTACTGCCTTTCTCTCATCCGCATACTGCGCACTTGCTAGGCGTTTACCGGGCGGACAAAGTTTGGAACGTTACGATCTCATCGTCCTCGGCGGCGGCTCGGCCGGGCTGGTCGCGGCCGTGGGCGCGGCGAAGTTGGGCGCGCGCGTGGCGCTCGTCGAACGGCGCGCGCTCGGCGGCGATTGCCTCTACACGGGCTGCGTGCCGTCGAAGACGCTGATCGCGTCGGCGCGCTTCGCACACATGACGCGCCGCGCCGCCGAGTTCGGCTTCGCGCCGCTCGCCTGGCAGTTCAAAGACGATAGCTTCGCGGCGATCACCGGGCGCGTCCGCCGCGTCATCGAGACGGTCGGCGCGCACGACGCGCCGGAAGTCTTTCGCGCCGAGGGCGTCGAGATCATCTTCGGCACGCCGCGCTTCGTCTCGCCGCACGAGCTTGAGGTCGCGCCACAGGCGGGCGGCGCGGAAGGGAAGCGCGTCTTACGCGCGCGCCGCTTCTGCATCAGCACAGGCTCGCGCCCCGCCGTCCCGCCCGTCGCGGGTCTCAACGAAGCGGGCTTCCTTACTAACGAAGACATCTTTCAGCTAGAGACGCTGCCGCGCACGCTCGTCGTACTCGGCGGCGGGCCCACGGGGCTGGAACTCGGTCAGGCGTTCGCGCGCTTGGGCAGCCGCGTGACTATCGTTGAGATGGGCGACCGGCCGTTGCCCAGAGAGGACGAAGAGGTCTCCGCCTTCATCGCCGACGTGCTGCGGCGTGAAGGCGTCGAAGTGCTGTTGCAAACGAAAGCAATCAGCGCCGAGCGCATCGGCGACGGGCGCAGGCGCGTCACGATTGAACAGCAGGGTGAGCAGACGGGACAGCCGCGCGGCCGACAGATCGAGACAGACGAAATCCTCGTCGCCACGGGTCGCCGCGCCAACACGGAAGGGTTGAACCTCGAACGGGCCGGCGTGCGCTATGACGACGAGCGCGTACACACGGACGCGTCCTTGCGCACCACGGCCGCGCACATCTACGCGGCCGGCGACGTAACCGGCCACTTCCAGTTCACGCACGCCGCCGCCTACGAAGCCGCGCTCGTCGTCCGCAACGCCCTCTTCTTCTGGCCCGTCACGCGCCGCGCCGACTTCCGCGTCGTGCCCTGGGTGGTCTTCACCGACCCGGAAGTGGCGCGCGTCGGTCTAACAGAGAGCGAAGCACGCGCACGACACGCGCGCGTGCGCGTCTATCGCGCCGCCTTCGCCGACAACGACCGCGCGCAGACCGAAAGCGCGGCCACAGGCTTCGTCAAACTCGTCTGCGCCGGGCGCAAAGATAAACTTGTCGGCGCGCACATCATCGGCCCGCACGCGGGCGAACTCATCCACGAACTCGCGCTCGCCATGCGTCAACGCCTGCCCGCCACCGCGCTCGCCGGCATGATTCACGCCTATCCGACGCTCACGCAGGTCAGCCAGCGCGCGGGGCTTGACGCGGCGCTCGCGCAGTTACAGCCTTACAAGACGATCCTGACCAGGTATTTTGCGTGGAGAAGAGGGCGCGGCGGTTAAGGCACGGCAGAGGCTTAAGGTGCTAGGGCGGCGCGCGGCGGCTCAGCCTTCATAGACTCGCACTTCGTCCAGCATCTCCCGGTCGGTACGCGCGCGCCACTCTTTGCGGTAGGTCGCCGCGAAGCCCTTGGGCATGTTGAAGGAGTTTCGGCTGAAACGATCCAGATACTTCATCCACCAGAGTGAGAGCCTGCCGGCGGCGACGCCGGCCATGCGCAGATACCTGTTGGAAAAACTGTCCACCAGGGCCTGCGTGGTCGCCACCGCCGCGCCGCTCCAAGGCCCCTCGGTCGCTTCCAGGCTGAGAACTTCTGCATGGGCGAAGAGGAATCTGAGGGCCGTGGGCGTAAAGCGGTAGAAGTCATAAGGCGCGCCGTGAAACGGGAAGGCGAAGGGCACCTCGACCTGAATGTAACCGCCGGCTTTGGTGACGCGCTGCATCTCGGCCGCCGCCAGCCAGGGGCGCGCCGTGTGCTCAAGCACCTGCGCCGCGAGCACGAGCGCGAAGGTGGTATCCCGGAATGGTATCCGGTGGGCGTCCAGAACGACATCCGCGCCGAATTGCAGGTGTACGTCCGACGTGACCACCTTGGCGTCGGCGAAGCAGCGGCGATAGTAGTCGCCTTTATCGCCCGCGCCGAGCACCAACACCCGCGCGCCTGAAACTAGCCGCGCGAGGCGCATATAACGCTCGTGGCTCAGGCCGTCGCAGGTCAACGCGGGTAGCAGGCGTTGGCGAACGTAGTTCTTCAACTGTCCGCGGCTGCGGTAGTCCGCGTCCTGTGTGGTCGGCCGGTCGCTGATAATGTCCCGCACGGAGAAGACCGAATCCCGCTCGTCTATCAGCACGGGCACGCCCTGATGGACGGCGTAGCTGTTGCCCCCGGCGAAGTAAATCCGATCACCCTCAAGGCGCTCGAACCCAGACCCGTCGCGCGGGTCTTGGAGGTACAGCGGCACGGCTTTGTCTGCAATGTCCACGGTCGGTTGTGCGGTTGAATAGATCACGGACGCGACTGCGCGCGGCGAGCAGCTTTGCACTGCCTGGTGGCGGGCTGACGCCGCCGGCTTGGCAGTTAGAGCTTGAGGAGCGCCGCACGCGACCGAATAATTTCGGGGCATGTCTCATCACAGTGAGATTGCGATTGCCGCGTTGTTTCCAATAAGAGGATGGGGATGACGCCCTGGCTTTTGCTGCCTTGGCTGGCGGCAGCCTATTGCCACCAGGTCATGAGAGGAGTAGCATGCACGCAGTTATGCGAGCACGCGTGTTGATCCTGGCGCTGGCGCTGGTCTTCGGCCTCAACATGTACGGCCGCGCGAAGCTCGACGCCGCCGCCCCGGCCGCGCCCACAGCGCCGCCGCCGCAGATAGATTTTGCCACGCAGATCAGACCGCTCCTTGAGGCCCGCTGCACGCCCTGCCATTTCGCGGGCGGCAAGCTGTACCAGCGCCTGCCCTTCGACCGGCAGGAGACGATCACCACGCTCGGCACGAAGCTCTTCACCCGCATCAAAGACGAGCACGAGCAACGCCTGATTCGCGATTTCCTCGCGCAAGAGTCCGAACGCGAACACGCCCGCGCTCCCAGCAGCGGCGCTCATAGGTAAACTCTAACGAAAGCTGCTCTAAATCAATCGCCGCCGACCGCGCCCAATCGTACTGCTCTGACCGTTAACTACTCCGTCTGCCGCCACTCCCCGCACCCGTTCTCGTCGCACTCATGCGGGTAGTACGCCTGCACCAGCCTGTCGCCCGCCTGCTGCGCCTCCTTCAGCTTCCAACGGTAGAACTCAACGGGCCGCCGGCTCTCACCCGGCGGCTCGCGCAGGCAGACGAAAAAGCGATGATTATCAGGAATGGCCAGCACCGTGATCGTGTCGCCGAGGTGCGCGCGCCGCCATGTGCTCATACTGCTTCCTCTCAGGTGTCAAGCTTTGTTTAGGCAGGCAAGAAACTCGTTCCTTACGGCCTTGTTTTTGCTTTCGCGCGTTGCTCGATGACAGTGGCAATATCCGTCCACACTTGATCCCGGTCGCCGGTCGCGTCCGAGAATGTAATTACGGCTTTGCCATCCTTCGGCAAAGCCTGAAGGTCTTTCAGCAAGGGTTCGCTTTGCCACTTGCAAGGACGCACGATGATCGGGATCACACGCAGTTGCATCTCCCGGCGACGTTGCAACAGCTTGGGCTGTTCTTCCTCTTGGATAAAACCAGACGCAAGGTAAGTCGGACTGACCAGCAACAAGGCAAGGTCACAATCGTTCATCGCGTCCTGGATGGACTTGTTCCATTCATCGCCCGCTTCGATACGGCGATCTTGCCAGGCGTCAACAATCCCACGGCGTTGCAACCCGGCCAGCATCGTGACCAGTTCATCCTTGAATGTTTCGTCCTTGTGCGCGTAACTGATGAATATCTTGAGTGGTGAAGTCACGTCGTCGCCTTTCTTTTGAGCCAGCGTTTGCGCCCACTGCTCGTGCAGCGCCCGCCGCAGAGGCTCAAAGCTCCTGTGGTCAAGCGGAATGGCGTACAGGTATAGCACCAAATTGAACAGACTCGCCGGGTAGTGCGTCTCGTCGCAAAAGCTGAGCGGTGTGCAATCCTTGAATTCGTGCGCCGCACTCTGGCCCGACCGCGCGAGAGAAATCAATCGGGGCTTTTCTCTGCCCAATCGCGCGCTGATCAGGGGCGCATCGGCGTCGAGGGCAGGGGCGGCAGACTGATACGCCCTCTGGTAGGCGGGCGTGTCCAGCACGACGACGAAATCATCAGGCTGCACCTGTGTGGCTTGCTCCACCACGTACACGCCCGCGGCGCGCAAATCGTGAACGAGTTTCTCAGCCCACGCGGCTTGTTCAGGCAGGCGGCTGACATAACAGCGGGGTGTCGCCCACCCGCGCCGGTAGCCTTTGACCCTTGTCAGTTGCACCTCATAGGCGCTGCGCAGGCGCGCCGCCGCCTCTTCGCGTTGCAGCCACGGGGACGCGCCAATGCCAATGCTCTGCGGTTTATCAAAGTCGGGCAGCGTGATTTTGTCGCCGCACTCGTCGCAGAACATGAACGGCTTGCGCTCGCGCACGCGCTCGATGACGGTGGCGCGTTTCTGTTGATGTTTGTTGGCGCAGACGACGGGCGGGAAGCGCGTCACGTCCACGTCGCGCTGGTAGAGGAACTGCTCGAACAGTTCCTGAAACTTGTCGCGCCCGCCGGCCGGCATCCGGTCGCCGTAATACAGCACCAGTTCGATCTCGCCCTCGCGGTCTTCGATCAGGCGGAAGCCGCAGATTTCGTCCGCGCCCATTTCGTACTGCGCCTGATTCTGCCACTGGTTGATGCGCGTGAACGAGGGCGTGTAGCCGAGCAAGACCACCAGCGAGGCGTACAGGTTCTCCACGCGCCCGCGCACCACGTAAGAGATGTCGTCCGTCGAGGGCAGGTCGTCTTGCAGGGGGCGCTTCTGCTTGATGAGGGCGGGGAAGATGAGCAGGGTCTCGTCGCCTGCGTTGCCCAGCGTCTCGCGGAAGCAGATGTTGTGCTGCAAGAAGCGCAGGACGGCGGCGTCGAGCAGTATCTGGCTTTCGGCCGGCGCGAGGCCCGCGAGTTCGTCGAACGGGTACTTGCCCAGCAATAGTTCGGTCTCGCTCACCGCGCCCAACTCCCGTGGGTTTTTGTCGGCCAGCAGGACGATGGACGAGGCCAGCGTCACGAGCAGATCGGGCGTGAGCAGGATGTGTTGCTCGCCCGCCGAGTTGCGCAGGACAGCGACGTAGCCGTGCGTTTCCAGATGCCCCACCGCCGTCATCATCTCGGCGTCGGTGAAGCGCCAGTCCTCGTCGGTCGCCTGCAACTGTTCGCGCAAGGCGGGTGGGCTGACCAGCACGCCTTCGCGGTCGGGCTTCTCTTTGAGCGCCAGCACGTAGTCTTTAATGCGCTTGAAGGTGACAGTCGTCACCGTCGCCGTCATCTCGTCCCACGGAATCTGTGCCTTGAGCCTTTCCAGCAGCGCCTCCAGCCCTTCGCCGCTCATGGCGCTGGTGCTGATGTAGCCGCCGCGAATGTCGTAGCGTTGGCAGAACTGTTCCAGTTCCTGTTGCGAGAGGGCGGGCGCACCGCGATCCACGCGCGCGCCGACCAGCACGGCGGGCGGCAGTTGCCCCTTGCCCTTGAGTTGCTCCAGCCAGAACTGCACGCCCTTGAGCGGCTCTTGGCGATTGCTGGGGTCGAATAGCACCAGCGCGGCGGCAACGTTTTCCAGAAAAATAGAGTGGACTTGCCGATAGACGTGCTGGCCCGCCAAATCCCACAGCACGGCTTCGCACTCGGTATTGTCTGCGCGCTTGATGCCGAGTTGCGTGATGGGCCAGAACTGCTGGCCGTGCGTGGACGACTGTTCTTTGAACTCGCCATGCGCCAGCCGCCAGCCCAGCCCCGTCTTGCCCACGCCCGAATCGCCGACGAGGACGAGTTTGGCGGTGGTGTAACTGACGCCGCGCGCGACCGCGGGAGTGCCAAGCAGGACTTTAAAATCCAACTCCCAGATGCGGATGACGGTGTCTTCTTCACCAAGCGTAGCCAGCACATCCGCTTGCGGATGAAAAGCCTGACCGGAAAACTTAGAAGAGGAAGTCGGCTCGTCAAGCACTGCAACATTCTCGCCCGTATCACAGCGCCAGAGCCGGACTGTGCCATCGCCGGACTTTGAAGCGAGCAGCGCACCGTCTAAGGAAAAGGCCAGCCACTTAATAATGTCGGTATGGCCCTCAAGGGTGCGTGTAATGTTCTTGCGCGCAACGTCCACAAGATGGATAGCGCCCTCGCTATCCCCAGCGGCTAACGTCTGCCCGTCCGGCGACCACGCCGCACTAATGACCTGATACCATGCCCTTGCGGGCGGTTGGAACTTCTTCGTATCAACATCCAACAGCCAGGGAAGTTCACCAGGGTAACTAAAAGCGAGCATACGACTATCTGGTGACCACGCCAGATTTGTGATCTGATAGGACAAGCCAACATGCGCCGTAAGTACGGTTTTAAACTGGCCTGCATCGACATCCCAAAACTGGCCTGCCTCGACATCCCATAATCTAATAAATCCAGTGCTGCTTGCGGCTGCGAGCGTTCGCCCGTCCGGCGACCCCGCCGCACTAATGACACCCCTGATCTCCCATCTGAGCGTGCGGCGCACCTTCTTATTCGCAACGTCCCAGAACTTAACACTGCCGTCCGCGGTCACGGCGGTGAGCGTCTGGCCGTCCGGCGACCACGCGACGCTTACGATTGGCGACGACCACGCGACGCCGGCCGCCTGGGCCTTGACCCTGCCGAGCGTGTGCCGCAACTGACCCGTCGCCGCGTCCCACAGTTGGACAATGCCGTCGTCTGTGCCGGCGGCGAGCGTCTGCCCGTCCGGCGACCACGCGACGTGCCGGATGAGGCTTTTACGATGGACAACGCCGTCCATGTCTCTGCGATAGACGACCCGCTCGTGTCCCTCAAGCGTGTGCCGGAGTTTGAAGCCGGGCGGAATTGGGTTGGGCGCGTTTTCGTCAGGCATCGGCGTTGACCCTTCTGCTCACCCGTCGGGTGGTGCTTCGGCGTGAGTTAGCCGGTCGCTCGGTCGGCAAGAAACATTCGGCGGCGCGGCAGGAGCATAGCACAGAA
>Ga0081539_10000872_pt1 | contig 57857 bp, 52 predicted proteins | sample TabmetS4T2R2_FD_71023 | JGI IMG/M metagenome (GOLD analysis project Ga0081539, IMG submission 71023) | Tabebuia heterophylla rhizosphere microbial communities from the University of Puerto Rico - S4T2R2 | ecosystem: Host-associated > Plants > Roots > Rhizosphere ...
TGACAACGACCACCGCGCAGTACGACATCCAGGCGGGCGGAATCGTTGTGAAACCGGCTTCTGGCTCGCTTCGGGTCGACTGAAACACTAGTCGGTTGTTTTGATTATTTGGAAGGGCCGGACGATGTCCGGCCCTTCCTCTGCGAAGGTTTAGATGCAAAACGCGGTTGACAAGAACGAGGTCGTACCCGTATAGTGCGCTCGCGATGCCTAAGGGGGGCATTGCGTATCTGGGAGGGGATGAATTGACGATCGGCAACCGACGTGGGCTCAGCTGCTGGACGGTCGCGATTCTGACCGCAGTTGCTGCCTTAACGGCATTCGGCGCAGCGGGGCGGGCCGATGCCGCGGAGCCGCCAGTGCTTTGGCAGAAATGCTCCCCGGGGTCAGCCACCGCTCAGTGTCTACAACCCGGCGGCGTCGCGACCAACGAGGCGACCGGGGACGTTTACGTGATGGATCAGTCGAACCGACGGATCGTCGTCTTCAGCATCTGGGGAATCTTCAAAGAAGCTTGGGGCTGGGGGGTGGCCGACGGTGCGTCTGCGTCGCAGGTGTGTGGACCGGACGCCGCGCCGCCTACGCTGAGTTGTCAGGCCGGCCTGTCAGGGGGGGGACCCGGGCAGTTCGCCGGCTCTGGGACGCGCGGGGACTCTAAGGGAATTGCGATTGACTCGACCGGCGCCGTCTACGTCTATGAAACGCTGGGCTGCGATCTCGAGGGTCCGGCCTGTGCAGCGGCCGAGCATGCGAACAGGGTCCAAAAATTCGACCCCGACGGCAAATTTCTTCTCATGTTTGGACGCGAGGTTAACCTGACTAAAGTTGCGCTCAGAGAAAGCCAGGAAGCAAACGCGGAACCGGTGACGGTGACGCCGGCCGAAGAAAACCTCTGCACCGCCGCATCGGGAGACACTTGTGGCGCCGGCGTCGTAGGTGAAGGGGACGGCGAGTTCGGGGGACGATCCCTCCAGCCGATCGAACCTCTGGGATCTCGAATCGACATCGCACCTGGCGATGAAGTCTTGGTTGGCGGGAACGAACGCGTTCAGAAGTTCACCTCCGGGGGGCAGTTCGTTCAGAGCGTTCCGATTCCTGGGAAACCGGTTTTCGATCTGGCGGCAGATGCGATCGGCGGCTTTTACGTGTCCTCCGGTGGCGATAACAATCAATTTGAAAATCCCGTCCCGGATGTCACGCATTTCAGCCCGGCCGGAACTCCGGAGTGCGTCGCAAATGTTGAGGAGCCCCGCGCGCTGGCCACCGACGACTCGGGGAATTTGTACGTGGCGGATGGAGAAGTTCGGAGTTTCACGCAAGTTCATCTGCGCAAATTCGATTCCTTCTGCTCCGAAGACGCCTCGGCTTCATTCCAAGTGACTGGTCTATCGGGCTTCGACCGAGCTGGGGGGATCGCAACTAGCTCAGCCTGCGGAATCGACGGGACTGCCCTCTATTACGCCAGTTTTAGAAGCTCTTTCACCCGCGCCTATTATCCGGCCCCCGACCCGCTGATCTGCCCCCCGCCCTCTGTCCCGCCCACGATCGGCTCCCAGTACGCGCTCTCGGTCGCCTCGGCCAGCGCCACGGTTCAGGCCGAGATCAACCCCCACTTCTGGCCCGACACCACCTACTACGTCCAGTACGGGACCGAAGACTGCGCGACTGCGCCCACGGCCTGCGAACAGACCAGGCTGTTCCCCGGCGCAGAGCTCGGGGCCGAAGACGATTTTGCGGTGAAAACCGCCGGCGTCTCGATCACGGGGCTTGCCCCCGACACCACCTACTTCTACCGCTTCGTCGCCCAGAGCTCGGGCGGCGGTCCCGTCTTCGGGGTCGGCGAAGAGGGGGAAAGCGGATCCTTCACGACCTACCCGCCGCCCACGACCTCGAGCCAGAGCTGCGCCAACGCCGCCTTCCGCACCGGCCCCTCTGCGGCGCTGCCCAACTGCCGCGCCTACGAGATGGTCTCCCCGGTCGACAAAGACGGCGGCGACATCATCCCCAGCGGGAACCCCAACAACTCCAACGAACCCGCGTCGCTCGACCAGGCGGCCGCCAGCGGCGAACGGATGACCTACTCCTCCTACCGGGCCTTCGACGATCCCAAAAGCGCCCCCTACACCTCGCAGTACTTCGCGAACAGAACCGGAAGCGGCTGGTTGACGGAAGCGATCTCGTTGCCGCAGGAAGGGGGGCGCTTCGTCGAAAACGAGAACCTTTCCTCCTCCTATCGGCTCTTCAGCCCGGACCTCTGCAGCGGGTGGGTCGTGCAGTTCTACGAACCCGCCCTGACCCCCGACGCGCTGAGCGGCTACTCGAACCTCTACCGGCGCGGCAACTGCGGGGCGGAGACCGGCAGCCTGGAAGCGCTGACGACGGTCGTCCCGACTCAGGAAAAACCCGCTGGCAACACGATTCCTCTCAAACCGAGCAAGCTGTTCGTCCCCTCCGTCCTGGGGGCCTCGGCCGACGGCGCGCACGTCCTGTTCAGCGCCGGCGGCAAGATGGCGGAAGGCGCGGCGCCCTGCGCGCCGAGCGAACAGGGCGGCGACGGGGACTGCCGCCGCCAACTCTACGCCTACCACGAAGGGGCGCTGTCGCTGGTCTGCGTGCTGCCGGGGGAGACGCCAAGCCACGAGCAGTGCTCGGCTGGAACCGCGAAGAATGACGCGGAAAACCTGCGCAGCAGCGTCGCGCACGCGATCTCCGAGGACGGCTCGAAAATCTTCTGGTCGATCAGCAAAGGCGGGCCGGGCAAACTCTACGTCCGCATCAACGGGGCCGAAACGAAGGCGATCTCGACCGCGCCGGCGCAGTTCTGGACCGCGGCCGCCGACGGCTCGAAGGCGATCTACAACGTACCCATCGCCAGCGCGACCCTCGAAGGCGCGCTCTGGGAATACACCGTCGAATCGGGGGCCAAAAACCAGATCGCCACCCAGGTAACTGGGGTGATGGGGGCCAGCGAGGACGCCGACCGCGTCTACTTCGCCTCCAAAGCGGCGATCGCCGGCTCGGGGGAGAACAGCGAGGGCGCCGAAGCGCAGGCGGGCGCCCAGAACCTCTACCTCTATGACTCCCTCACCGACACCACCACCTTCATCGCGACGCTGGCCGCCGGTGACGTCGAAGGGGTCCGCGCCCCGATCAAGGCCGACCCCTACTACCGCACCGCCCGGGTCTCGCCCGACGGTGGCGCCGCGGCGTTTGCCTCGCTGGCGCCGCTGACCGGCGCCGACAACCTCGACGCCGTCTCGGGGGAGCCCGACACCCAGGTCTTCCACTACGACGCCGACAGCGATCGGCTGCGCTGCGTCTCCTGCGCGCCCTCGGGCGCGCGACCGCGGCTGGGCCGCGAGATGGAAGTCAACGGCGCCGGCACGGGCCTCTGGCAGGCCGGCATGATCCCCGGCTGGCCGGTACAGACCTATCCCTCGCGCCTGCTCTCGGCCGATGGCAGCCGACTCTTCTTCAACAGCACCGAGTCGCTGGTCCTCGCCGACACCAACTCGAGGCTCGACGTCTATGAGTGGGAGGTGGGCGAGAGCCAGGCCGCCTGCGATGCGCTCGGCGCCGACCTCTTCCTCAAATTCGAAGGCGGCTGCCTCAGCCTGATCTCCACCGGGCAGAGCTCCTCGGACTCCGAATTCGTCGACGCCGACCCGAGCGGTCGCGACGCCTTCATCAAGACCGGCGAGAGCCTTTTGCCCCAGGACCCGGGCCTGATCGACATCTACGACGCCCGCGAAGGCGGCGGCTACCCGCCTCCGCCACCTCCGCCAGCGACCTGCGAAGGCGGCGCCTGCCAGACGCCGCCCCCGCCGCCGCCCCTGCCGACCCCCTCCAGCGAAGTGTTCAACGGACCGGGCAACAAGACCACCAAGCCCAAGCAGTGCCCGAAGGGCAAGCACAAGGCCAAAAAGAACGGCAAGGTCGTCTGCGTCAAGAACAAGAAAGCCAAAGGCAAAGGCGCCAAAGGCAAAGCCAACCGCAACCGAGGGGCTGCGCGATGAGCCATCTGAAGAGAGCTCTCGCCACCTGCGCCTGCGCCGCTCTCGGCCTGCTGGCACTCGCCCCGGCCGCCAGCGCTGAGTTCGGCCTCACCGGCCTCGCCACCGAGTTCCTTGCCGAAGGCGGTGCGCCGACGATCGAAGCAGGCACCCATCCCTACTCCTTCACCACCCAGATCGAAGTCAACACCAAAGGGGCGCCCGGCAGCGAACTGCCCGACGGCGAAGCCAAGGACCTGCGGATCAACTTCCCCCCGGGCCTGGTCGGCACCCCCAACCCGGTGCCGCCCTGCCCCTCGGCCTCCTTTGCCAAAGTCGACTCCAACAACCCCTTCTCGGTCTGTCCTGCCTCAAGCCAGGTGGGGGTGGTCTCGATCACCGTCGGCTTCGGGCCCAAACTGCCCGGCGAACCGCCAGAACTCGTCCCCGTCTTCAACCTCGAGCCCGGGCCCGGGCAGGCCTCGAAGATCGGCTTCATCGTCAAAAGCGCGCCGGTGACGATCGAAACCGGGGTCAACCCCAACCCCCCCTACAACCTGCTCACCCACGTCACGAACATCCCCAACTTCGTCCAGTTCTACGCCTCGCGGCTGACCCTCTGGGGGGTGCCCGCCTCCGCCGCCCATGACGCCGAACGGTTCAACTGCCCCGACGGCGGGGTCGGCTGCTCGCTGGCGCTGCCCGAAATCCCCTTCCTCACCCTGCCGACCTCCTGCGAAGGCCCGCTCGAGACCACCTTCGAGGCCGCTCCCTGGTCTGCCCCCGGCACCTACACCCCCCCGATCACGGTGCAGAGCACCGACGGGCTGAGCCCGCCGAGCCCGATCGAACCGACCGGCTGCGAGCGGCTGAAACTCTCCCCCACGGTGACGGCGGCGCCGACCACCCCGGGGGCCGAGAGTCCCAGCGGCCTTGACTTCGCGATCGCGATCGACGACCCGGGCCTCACCGACCCCAAAGGCACCTCGCAGTCGACGATCAAAAAAGCGATCGTCACCCTGCCCGAGGGCGTCACCGCCAACCCCTCCCTGGCCTCGGGCCTGCTCACCTGCTCAGAAGCCGCGCTCGACAGGGAGACCGCCGACTCGGTGCCCGGCGCCGGCTGCCCGCAAGCCTCGAAGATCGGCACGGTGGAAGTCGAAACCCCGCTCCTGCCGGGCGAGCTCCTGCACGGCCAGGTCTTCATCGCCACCCAGGGCCAGAACCCCTTCGGCTCCCTGCTCGCCCTCTACATGGTGATCAAGGACCCGGGCCTCGGGATCCTCGTCAAGCTGCCGGGCCGGGTCAGCCCCGACCCCGTCACCGGTCAGCTCATCACCACCTTCGGCGAACCGGGCTATGAGATCCCCCAGTTTCCCTTCTCGAAATTCCGCTTCCACTTCCGAGAGGGCGGCCGCTCGCCGCTGGTCACCCCGCCGAGTTGCGGCACCTACCAGGTGAGGACCGAATTCATCCCCTGGTCGGGCAACGCCCCGGTGATCGCGACCGCTCCCTTCCAGGTGAACACGGGCCCCAACGGCGCCCCCTGCCCCCCGGGGGGGATCCCGCCCTTCAACCCGACCTTCAGCGCCGGCTCGCTCAGCAACGACGCCTCCTCCTACTCGCCCTTCCTGATGCGGCTGACCCGCAACGACGGCGACCAGGACATGACCCGCTTTGACGCCGTCCTGCCGCCCGGGGTGGTCGGCAAGATCGCCGGCCTCACCCCCTGCCCGCAGGCCGCCGTGCTCGCCGCCAAGTCAAGGAGCGGTCGCGCCGAGCTCGCCGCCCCCAGCTGCCCGGCGGACTCGCTGATCGGCCGCACGATGAGCGGTGCGGGGGTCGGCCCGGAGCTGACCTGGGTACCCGGCAGCCTCCACCTCGGCGGCCCGGTCGGCGAGGCGCCGCTCAGCGTGGTCGCAATCGTCCCCGCGGTCGCCGGTCCCTTCGACGTCGGCACCGTCGTCGTCCAAGAGGCCCTGCGGCTGAACGAAACCACCGCCCAGGTGGAAGTCGACGGCTCCCTCTCGGATCCGATCCCCCACATCCTGCAGGGCATCCCGCTGAAGCTGCGCGACCTGCGGATCAACGTCGACCGCCCGACCTTCACCCTGAACGCGACCAGCTGCGACCCGATGGCGACCCGGGCGAGCCTCTTTGGCTCCTTCGCCAACCCGCTGAGCCCCGCCGACGACATCCCGGTCGCCCTCGCGGCTCGCTACCAGGCGGCCAGCTGCGCCAGCCTCGGCTTCGGTCCCAAGCTCTCCCTGCGGCTGCTCGGGGCGACCAAGCGCGGCCAGCACCCCGCGCTCAAGTCCGCCGTCACCTACCCCTACAAATCGGGCCCCGGATACTCCAACATCGGCCGCGCGGTGGTCGTCCTGCCGCCCTCCCAGCAGATCGACAACGCCCACGTCAACAACCCCTGCACGCGGGCGCAGTTCGCCGAACGCGCCTGCCCGAAGAACTCGATCCTCGGCACCGCCAGGGCGACCACGCCGCTGCTCGACGCCCCGCTCGAAGGCCCCGTCTACTTCCGCTCGAACGGCGGCGTGCGGCCGGTGCCAGACATCGTCGCCGACCTCCGCGGCCAGTTCCACATCGTCCTGGTCGGCGCCGTCGACACCCTGACGCCGAACACCAACCCGCGCATCCGAACCACCTTCGCCCAGGTCCCCGACGCCCCGGTGACCAAGTTCACCCTCGACCTCTACGGCGGCAAACGTGGCCTCCTGGTCAACAACCGCAACGTCTGCAAAGGCAAGCAGCGGGCCAAGCTCACCCTCACCGCCCACAACGGCGCCAAACAGATGACCCAGCCGCTGGTCAAGACCAGCTGCGGGGGTAAAGGCAAGAGCTCGAAGTCAAAGCGCTCCTCCCGCTAGGCCAGGGGCTGACGAACACCGCGTCGCGCTTAGCGGGGCGGCGCGCGGGGTGGCGCGTGCGCTCCCGACTCCAACGGCGCTTGCAGGGCAAAGGCCGCCGGCGACTGCTTGGAGGCGGCTGGGAGCGAGCCCTCCTTGCCCCACAGTCTCTGCCGCGGCTATGCCTGGGTGGCCCACTCGGGCTATCACGAGCGAAGGAGAAGAAGATGAACTACAAGCTGAAGAGACTCGGCCTCGCGGCCATGGCGGCATTGGCCTGCTGCGCGGCGCTGGCTTCGGCGGCGCAGGCGAACTTCACAGCGAGTGGAGGCGCGGGGGTGGGGCTGAGCGGAACTAGTAGTGCGGACCAATTCAACCTATTCGGGTCGGCCCTGAAATGCACGGAAAACACGTTCACGGGCACGACCACCGCTGCTACGTCGAACGAACTCACAATCACGCCGACCTACAAAAACTGCAAATACGGCACCCTCCCAGCCACAGTCGACTTCACAGGTTGTGACTACAAGCTCACAGCTACATCGCCTCAAGTCCATATTCAGTGCCCTGCTGGAAAAGAAATCGACATTAGGGTCTTCGCCAGTGCAGCAGCGCACACCGCAGGCACGCCGCTCTGTCACTTCACGATCGACGCACAGCTCGTTGGAGGAATCGTCTACACGAATTCCGCAGGCCGCATTATCCTCTCGGGCACCTTTGCCGGCATGCATTCGACTGAGCACCGTACATCAGCTGTATGCCCGAACGGTCCGTCCACAACGGTAACAACGACGACGGCTAGCTATGCGATCCAAGCAGGGGGCATAACGATCGTATGCGCAGTGGGGGTGATCTCGCGGGACCCATAAGGCGTAACCCGTTTGGTCGGTGTGGTCGAGCGCGCCTCCTCGCTCGGCCATCCCGCTCACAAGCGGACTGCCGAACGGGGAGCAGGCCGCGCTGCGGTGTGGACGTCCGGTATGGCGCACTCGCATAAACACCTGACGATGGATGCAGGGAAAAGGACCAAAACCCACAAGACGCCCCACGCATTGGGGAGTCTTCTTGCCGGAGTGTCTGATCATGGGCTATGCCTAGACGGCCCACTTGGGCTAGACGAGCGAAGGAGGAGACTATGGGGTCTAAATTGATCAAATGTGGCCTCGTGGCGGCGGCGGCCCTGAGCTGCTGCGCGGTACTGGCTTCGGCGGCGCAGGCGAACTTCACATCGAGCGCAGGCGCAGGGATCGCCGTCACCGCCAGCAGCAGCGCGGATCAACTCACAATCTTTGGGTCTGTAATCAAATGCACCGCCAACAAATATTCGGGGACGACTGTCGCTGCGTCCACGAATCAAGTGACGGTAACTCCGACCTATGGGAACTGCATCTTCGGTGTTCTTCCAGCCACAATAGATTTCACAGGATGCACCTATCAGTTCACAAGCACATCCCCAGAGGCCCATTTTTTATGCCCTGCTGGAAAACGCGTCGACGTGACAATCTTCGCGAGCGCCGCGAGCCATACCGCCAATACTCCTATCTGTCATATCTTCATCTACTCGCAAACAGTCAAAGGAAACACGTACGCGAACAGTGGCGTGAGTCATGTGCTGGTCGGCGGCTCGGTAAATGCCATTCATGCGACCGAGCACCGCACATCTGCTGTGTGCCCTGGTGAAGCGACAGAAGCTACAACGTCAACGGCGGTGTACCACGTTCAGCCAGGTGGAGTCACAGTGGCTCCGGCTGCTGGGACGCTGCGTGTGGATCCGTGACACCAGCGCCGATCCCGTAATCGACTTCAGAGGGCCGGGCGCCGTCCGGCCCTCTGCTGGATCGGACTGGCGGATGGTCCCCGGCTTTAGGGGACCGCAACTCCGCCATGGGGTACGCCGCCAGTATCATCACCTCGACGTCTTCCGCAGGGTCGGCAGCGGGTTGCCTAATCCTCGGGTGGAGCTTTGAATGGGAGGGAGCGGGGCTTTGGGCCTTCGACATCCGAGGGCGACGTTGGGTGGGGTGGCTGTGGTGTTGGCGCTGCTCGGCGTGCTCGGCGTCGGGGTTGAGGGCGAGCTGCAGCCGACCTCGGTCGCCGTGCCCGGGACCCCCTCGTCGGCAGCGAGCCAGCTTCAGGACGAGCATTTCGGTCCGTCGGCTCCGTTCGCCATCCTCCTGCGTGGGCCGGAGATCGCGCTGGATATCCAGGGTCCCGCGCTGGTCGCGGCGCTGGCGGAGGGGGAGGGAGTTACGACGATCTCTCCCTGGGACCAGCCGAGCATCGAGCGGCTGCGTCCGCGGCCGGGACGGGCGCTGGTGCTGGTCGACTTCCACGTTGGGGCGGACCAGGCGGTGGATGAGTTCGTCCCGGAGCTGGAAGGGATCCTCGAGCGGGAAATCCGGCCGCCGGTAAGCGCGGTGCAAACGGGGTTCGCGACCCTTTCAGGGGCGATTCAGGACGAATCGGTGCGGTCGACTCGGATCGCGGAGCTGATCGCGGCGCCGATCGTCTTGCTGGTCCTGCTGTTGGTGTTCCGCTCGCCCGTCGCGGCGCTGATCCCACTGCTGTTCGGCGGCGCCACCGTGATTGCCACGCGGGGGCTTCTCTCGCTCGGCTCCTCGACGCTGGAGATCGACGGGTTCGTCCTCACGGTCGCCTCGATGATGGGGCTGGCCCTGGGGGTCGACTACGCGCTGCTGATGGTCTCGCGTTTCCGCGAGGAGCTGGCCGAGGGGAGGGCGCCACTCGAGGCCGCCCTCAGAACCAGGCGCGCGGCGGGGTACACGACCGCATTCGCGGGCTCGACGTTGATCCTGGCGATGACCACGATCCTCCTGCTGATGCCGGGATCCCTGTTCCTCTCCTTGGCGGGAACGGCGATCCTGGTGACGCTGATCAGCGTCTTGATCGCCGTTGTCGCCGCGCCGCCGCTGCTCTACCTGCTCGGGCCGAACGTCGATCGCTGGCGGATTCCCGTCGGCGGCGGAAGTGCCCGATTGACGATGGCGCTCGCGTCGGTGCTGCGGCGGCCGCGGGTCGCCGCCGTGGCGATCGCCGCCGTCCTGGTCGTCCTGGCTCTGCCGGTGCTGGCCCTGAAGACCGGTCCTCCGAGCCCCTCCCAGCTTCCCGCCTCCAACTCGGCCCGGGAGGATGCGGAGACGATCGACCGGGCGATCGGGCCTGGCTGGAGCACCCCCTTCTTCCTGATCGCCGCGACCGACACGGGACCGGTCACGACCAACGCACGGCTCGCCGCGCTGGAACGGGCGCAGCGACGGATCGCCACCACCACCGGGGTCCGGGAGGTGATCGGTCCGGCGCAGATCAAGCGCCGTGTGGCGCCGCTCAAGCGCGGGGGCAGGGAACTGATCTCTGGTGGGGGTGACGTCAGCCCGGGACGCCTCACCTATCTCGGGGGCCGGCTCGAACTGGCGACGGTTGGCGTCGGGCGCCTCCGCGGCGGGATCTCGGAAGCTTCGGCTGGGGCAGGGCTGCTTGCGACCGGATCCGGTCGCGCCGGTGAGGGAGCAGCCGCGATCTCGAACGGGCTCGCGCGGGCGGCGAGCGGTGCGGGCGGCGCTGTCAGGGCGCTCGACCGTATCGACAAGGGTTCGGCACGGCTAGCCGACGGGCAGCGCCGCGCCACGCTCGGCGCCCGCGCCGTTCGGGACGAACTGAGTGGGCTGATGCCGCTGCTCCGCCAAGGAGGCCTCGCCCGCGCCCGCAGCCTCCGAGCCGAACTCGAAGCCGCGGCGGCAAGCGACCCCGGCCTGACTGCCACGGTCCGGCAGTCAGAGCTCTTGGTCGAAGCGCTGACGCTGGCGCGCAACCAGGCGAAGCGGGCGCGAACTCTTGCTTCACGCCTGCATTCCGCCCAAGCGCAGCTCGCGGATGGAGGCGCGCGCCTGCATTCCGGTGCGGCCCGGCTGGCCGACGCGGCAGAGCCGCTCCCCGCCGCCCTGGACCGACTTCGCAGCGGCGCCGAGCAGCTGGCCGGCGGTCTCGATCGCCTCAGCGGCGGCGCCGATGCGCTTTCCGCCGACCTCGCCTACGGCGCCGACGCCTCGCGGCCGCTGCAACAGGGGCTCGGCCGCGCCGGCGACCGGGTGAACGAATCGGGGCGGCGTTTGCAGCGGCGGGTTGGCGCCCTGCGGCGGTCCTCGCCGGGGATCTTCGAATCCCCATCCTTCGTCCTCTCCGCGCTCGAAGGCGCGCCCCCGGAGGAGCGCGACCGGGCCGGCCAGGTCGTGGATCTCGAGCACGGCAGCCAGGCTGCGCAGATGATGGTCGTTCCTCGCTCCAGCCTGGACACGCCCGCTTCCCGCACCCTCTACGAGCGCCTCAGAGACGAAGCCCGCGGGTTGGCGAAAGCCAGCGGTTTGCAGACCGGGGTCGGCGGCGGCCCGGCGCAGCTCGCCGACTACAGCAGCGCGATCTCCTCCCGCGTCCCCCTCGTCATCGCCGCGGTCGCCCTGGTGACCTTTCTCGTCCTTCTGCTGGTCCTGCGGGCGATTCCGCTGGCGGCGATCGCCGTCCTGCTCAATCTGCTGACGGTGGCGGTCGCCTTCGGGGTGCTCGTTCTGCTCTTCGAGGTTCCGGAGGGGTGGCCGCTCGGCGGGCACAGCTACGTCGACTCGATTGGGGCCGCGGGGATCTTCGGGATCGTCTTCGGTCTCTCGATCGATTACGCGGTGTTCCTGCTCGCGCGGGTCCGCGAGAGCCGGGACTCGGGGGCGAGCAACAGCGAGTCGGTCGCCTTTGGGTTGCAGCGCTCCGCCCGGGTGATAACCGGCGCCGCGACGATCATGCTCGCCGTCTTCATCGCCTTCGCGGGGGCGCCGATCGCCACGGTCAGTCAACTCGGCACCGGCCTGGCCGTCGCGGTTGCGCTCGACGCGACGGTGGTTCGGATCGTCCTGCTGCCGGCGCTGATGCTGACGATCGGGGACCGGGTCTGGTGGCTCCCTCGCTGGCTCGACCGGGTGCTTCCCAGGTTCGGAATGCACAGCGCATGAACTGTCGAACTGAGGTGTTGCTTTGAGAAGGGGTGTGGTGCGATTGAATAAGACGAGGAGGAGGTGCAGGGGAATGGTGAAGTACCGATGGCTGTTGCTCTCGAGCGTTGCCGTGGTCTGCATGGCCGCGCCCGCGCAGGTCTACGGGATCGAAGGCGAAAGCGAACGCGACGACTACGTCGCCGCCGCCGAGCCGATCTGCAAGACCAACGTCCTGGCGAACAAGCGGATCTTCAAAGGCGCCAAGGGCGAGGTGAAGGCGGGCGAACTGAAGAAGGCGTCGACCCACTTCCTCCGGGCCGCGACCGCCTTCGCGAAGACGATCCGGCAGCTCGAAGCGATCCCCCGCCCCGCCGCCGACGAAGCGAAGCTGCAGAAGTGGTTCAGCCTCCTGCGGGACGAGAAGACGCTGGTCGAGAAGATCGGCCGGGCGCTCGCCGCGGGAAAGAAGGGGAAGGCCGAAGCGCTGGGCGTCGACCTGAACCGCAACTCCAACCGCGCGAACAACGCCGTGCTCTCGTTCGGCTTCGACTACTGCCGCATCGAGCCCTCGCGCTTCGGCTAGATGAGTCGGTGGGCGCCACCGCTGCTGGTCGGGTTGGTACTCCTGGCTGGCGCCGCCGTGGCCCTGGGAGCGAAGAACGGCGAAGGTGACCTGATCGTCTCGCTTGAGGGCGGCATCGACCCGGTCAAGCTTCCGAGGACCGAGCTGGCCCCGGTCTCGATCGAGGTCAGCGGTGACGTCGAAAGCGCTTCCCAGAACAGTGAGAGCCTGCCGCAGCTGCGGCGGATAATGGTTGCGATCAACAGTGGGGGGCGTCTGTTCGATCGCGGTTTGCCGGTTTGCACCCCTAAGCGGATCCAGCCGGCGCGGGAAGACGAAGCCCGGAAAATTTGCGGCGATGCGCTCGTCGGTTCGGGCCACGTCGACGTGCAGGTCCGCTTCCGCTCGCAGCCGCCTTTTCTCGTCCGCGCCAAGGCCCTCGCCTTCAACGGCCCGCGCGCGGGCGGCAGCAAGTGGATCCTGGTGCAGATATACGCGGCCGACCCGCCCGGGACGATCCTCCTCCCCTTCGAGGTGATCAAAAAGAAGGGCGTCTACGGCACCGTCCTCGTCGCCAAGCTGCCCCAGTCCGCATACGACTGGGCCTACCTACTCCACTTCGATCTCAGCTTGCACCGGGAGTACGTCTTCCGCGGCGTCCGCCGCTCCTACGTCTCGGCGTCGTGCGCCGCCCCGCAAGGGTTCTACCGAGCCTTCTTCCCGCTCGCCCGCGCGACCTACAGCTTCGACACCGGCCAGCACCTGTCGGTGACCCAACCGAGCACTTGCAGGGTAGCGCCAGGGTCAGCGCGCTAACCCTCGTCCTCAAGCCACCGCTCCGCATCGTCGGCGATGTCGGAGCGGCGTTCGATCAGGCTCGCCATCACCTCGGATTCGTAGGTGGCGACGCCCGCGGTCCAGGCGCGGGAGAGCAGGTCCCAGAGGGCGACGGTGCGGTTGAGGGAGAGGTTCAGCGCCTCGGCGGCGGCCTCCATCATCGCTTTGAACTCGGCCTCGAGGTCCTGCGGCTGGACGGGCTGGGGCGGGGTCTCCCAGTCCTCGTCGTGTCCGTGCTCTTCGCGTTGGCGGATCGCGTGGTTCAGCAGCTTTGCGTGGCCGCTGCGGGTGCCGGCGAGCCAGGCCGTTTCGAGGAAGTCTTCGAGCAGCCGGTTGCGCTGCTGGTCGAGCTCAAACTCGGCGCGGGCCTCTTCGAGCAGAGGACCGAGGTCCTGCTCCCTCGCACTGATGAAGTGGTTGTCGCCCCCCTCGCGCGACACGACTTTAGTTTAACTCGCTCTAAGTACTTGAGTTTAACTCCATAAACGACGCGTGTAGTGGGCGGGCGGATCGGGGCATGAAAAAGGGCGGCCCGGAGGCCGCCCTTTCCCTCTGCTTCTGGAGCTGCTGATCAGCCCTTGCCAGTGCAGGGCTTGATGAATTCGGTTTCGGCCTTGGTGCCGTCATCGAAGAGGGCAGTCGCGTGGGCCTGGAGCTTGCCGTCCGGGCATTTCGCGGTCAGGACGCTGACTTTCTTGCCTTTGTAGGTGAATTTTTTGTCGACCTTCAGATTGAAGGAGGTCACCGAGCCGCTGCCGCCGGCGATCTTCGGGATCGTCGCGGTGGACAGCAGGCCGTAGCGGCCTTTGCTGATCTTCTTGATTTTCACCGTGGTCACGATCGCGGCCGGGACCGGGACGGTGATGTAGGCGTGGATGTAGAGGGTGGTCGTGCCGCCCTTGAAGCCGCCGTTGAAGACCAGCAATTTCGAGGTCACGTCGACTGGTTTGGAATCCGGGAACTCGATCTCGACTGCGGTCTTCCCGGTGCCGACCAGGGCCGGTTTACAAGCTTTTTCGGCCGCCGTGGTGTCGGTCGACTGCAGCTTGCCCGACTTGCAGGTCGGGTAGCCCTTGACGTTGACCGCGCCGTTCTTGTCGGTTTCGAGGAGGACCGTTTTCAAGGCCGGCGGATGGGTCCCGTCGAGCGTTTTGATCTTGCCTTCGGCGGTCAGCGCGATCGGCGCCAGCGTCTTCTTCGGCAGCACTTTCGGGCTGAAGTTGCCTTCGGCTTCGAATTCGAGGTTTCCGACGGTGACCTTGTCAGCGGTAGAGGTCCCAGCCACGCTGAGCGCGATCAGAGCCCCCAGCGCCATCGTGAGCATCACGTACTTGCGCATATCCCTATATCTCTCCTTTTGCGGCAGCCCGTCTGAGGCACGCCGTCGAAAGCTTGACGTGAATCCGTGAAACATCCCTCCGCGGCGAGAAGCTACCAACTTCTCCCAATTCATAAACCCAAGCATCTACGAAAAAGAGCGCCTTAACAGCCGCTGGGAACCGAAAAGGTATCCCGCACCGGTGGGCGGTCAGGGTTTCCGCATCGACTGGCGCACGCGGTCGCGCTCGGCGCTGGCGCCGGCGGCGCCGAGAAAGGGCAGCGTCACCCAGAACATAAGGTCGGGGAGCCGGTCGGGCAGCCGCGCCGAGGCCCCGTGGAGGATCTCGCTGTAGAGCAGCTCGTTGACGCCGCCGGCCAATGAGAGGGAAGTGATGCCCGGCAGTTCGACCGAGGTCTCGGCCCGGCCGACCTCGAGGAAGCCGGTGAACTGGCGCAGCGCCGCATCCCGGCGGGCCAGCGCCTTCGGGCCCGCGGCCAGCACCTCGACGATCGCGAAGCGGGCCTCGTCGGGGTGCGCGGCCAGGTGATCCAGCAGCGCCCCCAGCCCGGCCGCGACCCGCTCCGCCCAGGGCGCCCCCGGCCGCGACTCGAAGCCGTCGGCGGTCTCGCCGAGGATGTTGCCCAGCAGCACGTCGTAGGCGGCGAGGAAGCAGTCCTCCTTGCTGTCGAAGAGTTCGTAGAAGGTCTTGCGGCTGACCCCCGCGACCCCGATCACGTCGACCACCCGCGTCTCTGCGTAGCCGCGCTCGGAGACGACCTCGATCATCGCCTGATGGATCCGCTTGCGCTGGGAAGCGGTAACCGCCTCCCGCGGCAGGCCGTGCCTTCCCCGCGGCAGCCGTTCGCTCAACCCGGCGGAGCGTCTACTCGTCGCCACTCGCACCACTGTAGAGCAGCAAACCAAAACCCCGGGTTCTAACTGGGGGAGGGTCCAGTACCGCTGCCTGGCGGCTCAGGGGTCGAGCCGGACGGTCTGGTCGCGGTCGGGGCCGACCCCGACCAGGCGGACCGGAACGCCGACGAACTCCTCGATGAAGCCGAGGTAGTCGCGGGCCGCCTGAGGCAGGTCGGCCGCCTCGCGGCACTGGCCGAGGTCGCCCTCGAAGCCGGGCAGCTCCTCGTACTCGGGCGTCGCCGAGTGCAGGATCGACTGGTGGTAGGGAAACTCGTCGAGCACCGCGCCCTCCTTGGAGCGGTAGCGGACCGCGACCCGCAGCGGCCCGATCCCGCTCAGCACGTCGAGCTTGGTGATCGCCAGCGCGTCCATCCGGTTCAGCCGCACCGCGTAGCGCAGCGCCACCAGGTCCATCCAGCCCGCCCGCCGCCGCCGGCCGGTGGTGGTCCCGAACTCGTGGCCGCGCTCGACGATCCGCTCGCCGGTCTCGTCCTCGAGCTCGGTCGGGAAGGGGCCGGCGCCGACCCTGGTCGCGTAGGCCTTGGCGATCCCCCAGACCTCGGTGATGTCGGCCGGGCCGACGCCCGCCCCGACGCAGGCCGCGCCGGCGATCGGGTTCGAGGAGGTGACGAAGGGATAGGTGCCGTGGTCGAGGTCGAGCAGGGCCGCCTGGGCGCCCTCGAAGATCACCGTCTCGTCGTGGTCCAGCGCGTCCCAGCAGAGCTTCGCGGTGTCGGCGATGTGGGGCTCGAGCCGGTGGCCGAAGTTGACGTGCTCTTCGACCATCGTGTGCACGTCGAGCCGGGGATCGGGATCGAGCAGCGTTCCCTCGCCGCCCTTTTCCTCGCCCGCTTCCTTGCGCCGTTTGCGCCGCTGGACCGAGAGCTCGCGCAGCGCCTGCTGCTTGGGCTCCAGGGCGGCGCGGATCTTCGTCCGCAGGATCTTCTCGTCGAGCAGGTCCTGGACCCGGATCCCCAGCCGCAGCGCCTTGTCGGCGTAGGCGGGGCCGATCCCGCGCCGCGTCGTCCCGATCGAGTTCTTCCCCAGTTTGGTCTCGCCCGCCTGGTCGAGCAGCACGTGGTAGGGCATGATCAGGTGCGCGTTGGCGGAGAGCCGCAGGTTGCCGACCGGCACGCCGGCCCGTTTCAGGCCCTCGATCTCGCTCAGCAGGACCCGCGGATCGACGACCACCCCGTTGCCGATCACGCAGGTCTTCTCGGTGTGCAGGATCCCGGAGGGGATCAGGTGGAACTTGAACTCCTCGCCGTCGCGGACGATCGTGTGGCCGGCGTTGTTGCCGCCCTGGAAGCGCACGATCGTCGTCGCGTCCTTGGCCAGCAGGTCGACGACCTTGCCCTTGCCCTCATCGCCCCACTGGGCGCCGACTATGACTACTCCTGGCATCGGGCTGGGATTCTGACGGTCGCGGTCGGCGGCTGCCGGCCGCCTCCGCCTAAGCCGCCTGGTTGCGCCAGCGCTGGTCCTCGCCGCCCACCTCGAGCTCGAGGCACATCTGGGCCAGCCGGGAGACCGTGCGCGGGCCGATCTGGTCTTCGAGCTCGATCGGGTTGTCGAGGTTGGTCGTGACGAGGATCGAGCGGCGGCTGTCGTAGCGCTCGTTGACCAGCGCGTAGAGCTGCTCGAGGACCCAGTCGGAGCGTTTCTCGGCCCCGAGGTCGTCGATGTGGAGCAGGTCGACCGAGGTCAGCCGCTCGAAGAAGGAGAGGTAGGACTCGCCGCCGGCCTCGGAGTCGTAGGTGCGGCGGATCCGCGCCAGCAGCTTCGGCAGCGAGTAGATCGCGACCGTCTTGCCGGCTTCCAGGGCCGCCTTGGAGACCAGCATCGCCAGGGTCGTCTTGCCGGTCCCGGTGCCGCCGGAGATCCAGAGGCCGCGGCCCTCGGCGAGCTGGCGGTCGAGGTCCTCGACGTACTCGCGCACCTTCGAGACGGCCAGCTTCGTCTCCAGGTTCCGGGCCATGTCGGAGACCGGGGGACGGTCGAAGGAGACGCCGCGGTAGCGGGGCGGGATCACCGAGGAGATGCCGCGGCTGCGCCCCCGGTTCAGCCGCTGCGCCCGGCACTCGCAGGGCCGGGCGACGTCCTCGGGTCCGAGGATCCAGCCGGAGCCGTCGCAGACGCCGAGCGGACAGACCTGGTCGCGGAAGGGCTCGGAGCGGGCGATCGCCGCCATCAGAAGTCCGGCCCCGCGGCGGCCGCGTCTTCAAGCGGCGGCCCTTCGCCGGCCGGCTGCTCGATCGGCTGCTCCTGGCCGGAGTAGTCGGCGAACTTGGGGAAGCGGTCGAGGAAGACCAGCTGCCTGGTCCCGATCGGGCCGTTCCTGTGCTTGGCGATGATCAGGTCGGCGAGGCCGTCGGGCTCCTCGTCGGGATCGCGGTAGTAGTCCTGGCGGAAGAGGAAGGCGACTACGTCGGCGTCCTGCTCGATCTGCCCGGACTCGCGCAGGTCGGAGAGCTGCGGCTTCGGCGGGGTCCGCTGCTCGGGCGCGCGCGAGAGCTGGGAGATCGCGACCACCGGGACCTCGAGCTCGCGGGCGAGGATCTTCAGCCCGCGGCTGATCTGGCCGACCTGCTCGACGCGGTTGGCGCGGTGGTCGTCGGAGCGCATCAGCTGGATGTAGTCGAGGATGATCAGCCCGAGCCCGCCGCGGTCCTGTTCCTGGGCGTGCAGGCGCCGCGCCTTCGCCCGCAGGTCGAGGATCCCGAGGTCGGAGGAGTCGTCGAACCAGAGCGGCGCCTCCTCGAGTTCGTTGCAGGCGCGCACCACCTTCGGCCAGTCGCGCTGGGAGACCTGGCCCTTGCGCAGTTTGTCGCCGGAGATCCGCGCCCGGCAGGCGATGAAGCGCTGGGCCAGCTCGACCTCGGACATCTCAAGCGAGAAGAAGGCGACCGGGAGGTTGCGCTTGACCGCGACGTTTTCGGCGATGTTCGCGACCAGGGCGCTCTTGCCCATCGCCGGACGGGCGGCGACGATGATCAGGTTGCCGGGCTGGAAGCCGCCGGTGATCGCGTCGACGTCCCGGAAGCCGGACGGGGTGCCGGTCAGTTCGGTCTCGCCGGTCGAGAGTTTCTCCAGCCGGTCGACCTCGTCGTGGAGGATCTCCGAGAGCAGCCGGAAGTCGGAGGCCTGCTCTTTGTGGGCGACGTCGAAGAGCAGCTTCTCGGCCCGCTCGGAGAGCTCCCGCGGCTCGCCGGCGCGGTCGTTGACCCAGCCCTGGATCTCCTGGCCGGCGCCGAGCAGCCGCCGCAGCAGCGAGTTCTGCTGGACGATCTCCGCGTAGTGGCGGGCGTTGCCGGCCGCCGGCACCTTCGCCGCCAGCTCGGAGACGTAGTGCTTGCCGCCGGCGGTGTCGATCATGTTGCGCTGGGTCAGCGCCTCGGAGACGCTGAGCTCGTCGACCGGCTTGGAGGCCGCGTAGAGGTCGTAGACCGCCTCGAAGATCGCCCGGTGGCGGTCGAGGTAGAAGTCGGCGGCGTTGAGCTTCACCTCGTCGATCACCCGGGTCAGGGCGGGCTCGGCGACCAGCATCGCTCCCAGGACCGACTCCTCCGCCTCGATGTTCTGCGGCGGTACGTGGCTGGTGGAAGGTTGGGGCATCGGGGTCTAGTTAAGGCGGCGGTGCGGCGGCACCAAAGGGGACCCCTAGAAAACCAGAGTGAGACGTGCCCGAGGTCGCTCTTCCGAGCATCTGCCGTGAAAAAGAATTTGCGATTACGTCACACGTCTGCCGCTATTTCGGGCAGCGTTGCCTCGCCGCGGCGCAGCATCCGCTGGGTGAGGATCGCGATGCTGAGGATCGCGGTGGCGCCGAGGCTGAGCTGGACGCTGAGCAGGCCCTCGCGGGTCCAGTAGACGTCGCGCAGGTCGAGCAGCAGGGCCGCCTCGTCGAAGGTGAGGCCTATTCCTGCGCCCATCGGGATCGCCAGGCGCTGCTCGAGCTCGTCGTTCTCGGTCAGCAGGGCGATCGTCCCGGCGGTGAAGGCGACGATGATCCCGGGGACGAAGTGATGGACGTGGCGGCCGCGGATGTGGACGTTGCGGAACGGGCCGCGGCGGGTGCGGATCGCCCAGGTCGAGAGGCGCACGGTGGCGAAGGCTCCGAGGAAGCCGGCCAGCAGATTGAAGAGGACCGTCTCGCTGCGCGGCGCCGCGACGTAGCCGCGGACCGCGACCGCGACCGTGTCTTTGGCCGCTTCGGCGGGAACCAGGCTGAGCTGGTGATCTTCCTCGACCAAGCCCTCGTGCGCGCGCCGCGCCAAGAGGCGGCCGAACTGGTCGACGAGCACGGCCCCGGCAGCGGCCAGGGCGACCGCGGCGAGGCCGACCGTGGCCCGCTCCGAGCGGGCCCAGCCGAAGCGGGTACGGGCCCTGGCCCGGCGCTTGATCCGGGTCGGCAGAGCTGGAACCGGGCTCGGTAGACGTGGCGCTCCCACGCACCGAGCCTAGCGGTGGGGAGTTATTTCTCCTCGGAGATGATCGTCTTCACCGCGGCGATGGTGCCATCGGCGAGCTCGATCTCGACCATGAAGGTGCCGAGTTCGCGCAGCGGCTGCTCCAGCCGCACGCGTTTTTTCTCGATCCGCAGGTCGCGGGCCTCGCGCAGCGCGTCGGTGATCTCTTTGGCGCCGACCGAGCCGAACAGCTTGCCGTCCTCGCCGGCCCGCTGGTGGATCGTGAGCACCGTTTTGCCGAGCAGACCGGCGGCCTCGGCTTCGCGCTCGGCCCGGGCCGCCTCGGCCCGTTCCGCGGCCGCCTTGCGGCGCTGAGCTTCCTCGAGCGCGCCCGGGGTCGCCGGCTGCGCCAGCTTGCGCGGGATCAAGTAGTTACGGAGGTAGCCGGGAGCGACCTCGACCGCGGTCCCGTGCTCGCCGAGACCCTCGACGTCCTTGAGCAGGATCGCCTGCGCCATCAACGCTCTCCGACGTAGGGCAGCAGGGCGATTTCCCGCGCCCGCTTGACCGCTACCGAGAGCTGGCGCTGGTGACGGCGCGAAAGCCCGGTGACCCGACGGCCGCGCGTCTTCCCCTTGTCGGAGAGGAAACGCCGCAGCAGGTTGAGGTCCTTGTAGTCGACGACCTCGGAGTTGACGCGGGTGTACTTGCGCGGCCGCGCCCGGTCGGCTCCTCGCCGTCCCCGTCGCGCCCCGCTGTTTGAAGACTGCTCTCTAGCTCTAGCCATGCGACGGCGCATGGTACAGACCCGAGGGCGCCAAGGGCTGGCTCCCTCGGGTCTGGGCGCGGGCTAGAACGGAATGTCGTCTTCGGAACCGCCCCCGCCGCCGCCGACCGGGGCGGTGTCGAAGTCCGAGGTGTCCGCCGGGACGTCGGACTGCGGGGACGAGAAGCCGCCGCCACCGTTGCCGTTCGGCGGCGCGCCGCCGCCGGAGCCGTCACGGGAGCCGAGAAACTGGACGGTGTTGGCGATGATCTGGACCGCCTGCCGTTTGCCGCCGTCTTTGGCCTCCCACTCGCGCCAGTCGAGGCGGCCTTCGATCGCCACCGGCCGGCCCTTGGCCAGGTAGGTGGCGCAGTTCTCGCCTTGGGCCCCCCAGACGACCACGTCGAAGTAGTTGGGCTTATCGACCCAGTTCCCGCTCTGGTCTTTGCGGCGGCTGTTGACCGCGACGCGCAGCTCGCAGACGGCGGTGCCGCCGTTGGTGTGGCGCAGTTCGGGGTCCCGGGTGAGGTTCCCGGTGATGACCACCACGTTTACGTTCGATGCCGCCAAAGTCACTCACTCCTCTGAAGTCGTTGTCGGACTTCAGTCTAAGAGCGGCGACGGCGCGACTCGCCCCCTCGACCCTCGGCTTCCCGCAAACAGCGGGGCGGGCTTACTCCTCGTCGTACTCGGCGGGCGCGGCGTCGCCGCGGTCCTCGCGGGCACCGGTGGCGGTGCGCTCACGCGGGCCGGGCGCGGCGGCGGTCGTCGGCGGGACCAGCACCGGCGCGTCGGGATCGACTTTGAAGATGCGGAAGCGAAGGACGCCGTCGGCGATCTTCAGGTTGTGGTCGAGCGAGTCGAGCAGGTCGGTGCCGGCCTCGAACCGGAACCAGCGGTAGTCCGCCTCGGTGCGCCGGTTGATTTCGTAGGCCAGCTTGCGCAGACCCCAGTTGTTCTCGTGCTTGAGCGAGCCGGCGGCCTCGATCTGTTTCTTGGCCTCGCCAGCCAGGCCCTCGCGCGCGGGGGCGTCCAGTTGGGGGTCCAGCATCAGGACCAACTCGTATTCGCGGGGTGCGGCAGCCAAAACGGCGAGTGACTATAGCGGCGGGCTTAGTGCGGTGCGAACTCGACCGAGCCGTCGCCGGGCGGCGGCGCCGGTTCGGGCGCCGGCGTGGGCACGGGTTCGGGCGCCGGCGGCGGTTCCGAGGGAGGCGCGTAGGGCGCCGATTCGGGCGGGCGCGGAGGCGGCGGCGCGGGCGGGGGTGTCGACTTTGTTCGGAGGGGTCGAACAAAGTCGACACGGCCCCTTCCTCGGCGCTTTGGCTTGTGCTTGCGCGGGGTCGTCCCGATCACGGCGGTTGCCGCGGAGCCGCCGCTGAACCGGCGCCGGCTTCGCTTCGGCGGGCGCGGCCCCGGGTCCGGCGCGGGCTCGTGGATCTCGACCGCCCGCTCCGGCCGCGTGCTCACCCCCGGCAAGCCGACGTCCGCCGCCAGCGGCGGTGGCTGCGGCGGCCTCAGCAGCCCCGGCAGCACCTGCAGCGCCGCCAAGCCCAGCGCCGCCGCGACCGCGACCTTGCCCACGCCCCGCCAGTGCACCCGCACTCGTCCCATCCCCGACCAAGGCCAGCCTCGCCCCGAATCTCCCCACCCCACAGCGGATCCGACATTGACCACACCCAGACGGGGTCAATGTCGGATGCGCGGAAGGCCCTCTCAGGTACGGGCGCCGCGGCGGGTCCGCAGCGTTTCGATGTCCTGCAGCTGGTCGTCGACCCAGTCGCCGGGGGTGCGGGAGAAGATGATCTCCCGCAGGCCCTCCAGCCACTGGCGGCGCTGCTCGGTGGGCATCGTCAGCGCCCGGTGGATCGCGTCGGCCTGCTCCTGGATGTCGAACGGGTTGACCGAGATCGAGAAGTCCCAGAGCTCCTGGTGGGAGCCGGTGTTCTCCGAGAGCATCAGCACGCCGTCGCGCAGGTTGACCGCCGGCGCCTCCTTGGCGACCAGGTTCATGCCGTCGAAGATCGAGTTGACCATCAGCAGGTCGTAGTGCTTGTAGCGGGCGACCGCCTCGGGGAAGTTCTCGTAGATCCGCAGGTCGATCGGCATCCAGTCGGTGGTCCCGTGGCGGTGGTTGACGACCGCGACCAGGGCCTCGATCCGCTCCAGGTACTCGGCGTACTCGGGCACGTCCTGGCGCGAGGGCTGCAGATGGGCGATGAAGGTGACCTCTTCGCGGAACTCCGGGTGCTGGGTGAGGAAGGTGTCGAAGGCGGTGAAGCCGCGCAGCACGTTCTTCGAGAGGTCGGCGCGATCGACGCGGATGATCAGGTGCTTGCGGCGGCGCTCCAGGACCTCGCGCTCGGCCGCCGCCACCTCCGGCGACTCCGCCGCCCGCTGCAGCCGCTCGGCGTCGATTCCCAGCGGATAGGCGCGGGCCAGGGTGCGGCCGCCGGCGTGGTGGACCTCGCCGTTGGCGTAGTCGACCTCGGCCTCCAGCAGTTCGTCGCAGCAGCGCAGGAAGTTGATGCAGTAGGCGACGGTGTGGAAGCCGATGATGTCGTTGGCCAGGAGCCCGTCGAAGACCGCCTCGCGGATCCGCGTCGGCAGCACCCGCCAGCTGTCGGGCTGGGACCAGGGGATGTGGACGAAATGGTGCAGGAAAGCGTCGGGGCGTTGCTCGCGGATCATTCGCGGCGCCGTGTAGAGGTGGTAGTCGTGCAGCATCACCAGCGGCTGCTCCTGGCCCTCGATCTGGCCCAGCACCGCTTCGGCGATGTCGCGGTTGACCGCCTGGTAGCCGTAGTCCCAGGCGTCGAGCTCCTCCTGGCGGATGTCGGGGGCGTTGGAGAGGTCCCAGAGGTAGTGCTGGATGAACCAGAGGATCGGGTTGGCGATCACGTTGTAGAAGCGGTCGTAGGCGCGCGGGTCGCTGCCGACCATGCAGACGCGGTAGTCGATCCCGTCGACCGAGAGCTCGACCGCGCCGCCCTCTTCTTCGGAGACGACGACGTCCTCCTCGGTCATCGCCGAGGCGATCCAGAGCGCGTCGCGGTGCTTGACCAGGCCGGAGAGCGCGGTGACCAGGCCGCCGCCGCCGCGCCGCACCGTGCGCCGGCCGTCGTCGTCGAGCTCGAACTGGGCCGGGCCCCGGTTGGAGACGATGATCAGAGGCGAGGCGTCCACGCCGCAGAGACTACGCGCTGGCCTCGGTGCGGCAAATACCCCGGCGGGGGCTCAGGCTTCGAGCTCGCCGATCAGGCCGAGCCAGTCACGGAGGAGCCGCGGCGAGAGGAACTCCTTGCGCGCGTGCTCCTTGCCGTTGCGCCCGAGGGTCTTGCCGAGCCCCGGGTCCTTGAGAATTTCGAGCGTGCGCGCGGCGCACTCCTGCGGCGAGTTGACGAGGAAGCCGCTGACCCCGTCCTCGATCTGCAGCGGGATCCCGCCGACGTTGCCGGCGATCGTCGGCCGCCCCTTCCAGAGCGCCTCGGTGACGGTCAGGCCGAACCCCTCGCGAATCGACTTCTGCAGGCAGACGTCGGACTGCGACTGGAAGGCGTTGACCTCGATCGCGCCGACGTTGTTGAGGTTGCTGAGGATCTTGATGTCGGGATCCGCGTCGGCGTATTCGAAGGTTTTCTGGAAGTACTCGCGGCCCTCGGGGTCGTCGGTCGCCATCGAGCCGACCATCGCCAGCTGCGCATCCGGCACCTGCTCGGTGACTTCGCGGTAGGCGTCGATCACGCCGATCGGGTCCTTCCACGGGTCAAAGCGGGAGACCTGGGTGATCAGCGGCCGCTCGACGTCGATCCCGAACTGGCGGCAGACGAAGGCGGCGTCCTCGGGCGAGAAGGCCATGTTCTTCGGCGAGAGCGGGTCGATCGCCGGCGGGATGATGTTGACCCCGGCGCGGGCGCCGTCCATCGCCGCCGGCACGTAGGTCGGCAGGTGCCAGACCGAGGCGTCGTATTCTTCGATCATCGGCAGCAGCCGCTCGATCGGGGCCGGGTTCGGGGTCGAGAGGTCGATGTGGCAGCGCCAGATCCAGTTCTTGCCCTTCTCCTTGGCGCCTCTGTGCAGGCCGATCGGCTGCGGGTCGTGGACGATCACGGTGTCCCATTCGCCTTTGAGACCGTCGGCGTTGATCTGGTTGATCTCGTCGAAGACCTGCCACTGCTCGTCGCTCAGTGACTCCTCGGCGCCCTGCAGCGAGTTGTGCAGGAGCTTGGTCGCGTTGAAGAACTCCTCCTTGCCGAAGATCACGTGCCAGTGGGCGTCGAGTCCGACGTCGCGCATCAGCGGCACGATCGTGTAGAGGATCTCGGAGACGCCGCCGCCGAAAGCGGTCGCGCTGACGTGCAGCACGCGCTTGCCTTTGAGCGGCTCCGCGAGCTCACGGATCTGCTCCGTCAGCTCTTTTCCGACTATGTGGGTGTAGTCGGTGAGGGTCTTCTGTCCGAGGGCGACTTCCTGAAGCAAGGGCGGAGTTCTACACCTCTGGGCGGCGCAGCGTCGTGCAGAGGTTGTTACCCGGACGGATCAGCCGGCCGGAACCGAGTCCGGGCGGCGCCCCAGGGTGACCTCGACGTCCTCTTGATCGCCGTTGCGGAGCACGGTCAGCTTCACCTTGTCGCCGGGCTGGAAGGTCGAGATCAGGCGCGCCAGATCGGCCGGCCCGACCACCTTGCGGCCTTCGACTTCGAGGATCACGTCGCCGCCGGTGCGGTATTCGCCGGCTTGGAACTCGAGTTTGTCGTCGCCGCCGCGCAACCCCGCCTGCTCGGCCGGGCCGCCGGGGACGACGGTGGCGACGAGGCCGCCGAAGTTGGTGTCGAGGCCCAGTTTCTGGGCCAGCTGGGGATAGAGCGCCTGGCTGGAGACGCCGATGTAGGCGTATTCGGCGCTGCCGTCGGCCTCGATCTGGGCGATCGAGCGCTTGATCGAGGAGATCGGGACCGCGAACCCGACCCCGTCGTTGGCCCCGGAGCTGGTCTCGATCTGCTGGTTGATCCCGATTACCCGGGCGCCGGCGTCGAGCAGCGGGCCGCCGGAGTTGCCGGGGTTGATCGAGGCGTCGGTCTGGATCGCCCCCTCGATCTGGAATTCGGTCAGCGAGCGCACCGAGCGGTCGGTGGCGGAGATCACCCCGACCGAGAGCGACTGCTGCTCGCCGAACGGGCTGCCGATCGCCGCCACCGGCTGGCCGACCCGCAGCTCGGCGTCATCGCCGAGGCGCAGCGGGTGCAGCGGGAAGCCGTCGGGCTCGACCCTGAGCAGGGCGACGTCGACGAAGGGGTCGAAGCCGACGATCTCGGCCTCGACCACGTTGCGGTCGGGGAACTCGACGAAGACTTCCTCGGCGGGGCGGCGGCTGCCGCTCGATTCGTCGGTGACGACGTGGGCGTTGGTGACGATCTCACCCTGCTCGTTGAGCACGAACCCGGAGCCCTCGGCGGCGCCGCTGTTGAACAGCGAGCGGATCGTGACCACGCCCGGAGAGGCGCGTTCGTAGACCTCGGCGGCGTCGAAGCCGGCGCTGGCGGTCTCGACGATCACCTGCGCGGTCGCGTCCTCGGCGACCGTGCCGTCGCCCCCGGAGCTCGAGCCCTCGCCCCCGGAGCCGCATCCGGCCAGCAGGGCAAGACAGAGCAGGGCGAGCGCCGCCAGCGCCCCTCGCAGCCTCACAAGGTGGCCTTGGTGGCTGCCCGCGGGATCTGCGCCGCGGCTTCCTGCCGGGCCTGCGGCAGGTCGAGGGTGAAGGCGGTGAAGCTGCGCCGGCTGCGGCTGGAGCTGATCGTGATCCGACCCCGCATCCGCTGCGCCAGCTCGCTGGCGATCGCCAGGCCGAGCCCGGAGCCGCCGGCCGAGTCGGCGGTGTAGAAGCGCTCGAAGATCCGGTTCTGCACGCGCTGGGGGATGCCCTCCCCCTCGTCGGCGACGGTCAGCTCGGCGCGGCGGTTTTCGGAATAGGTCGTCACGGTGACTTCGGTGCCCTCGGGGGTGTGGGTAAGAGCGTTGTCAAGCAGGATACGGATGATCTGCCGCACGCGATCAGGGTCGCCGCGAGCGATCACCGGGCGATCGGGAGTGCGCAGCTCCAGGCGCGATCCGCGCAGTTCCGCGCGCGCGCCGAACTCCTTGATCACCTCCCGCGCGAGACCGCCGAGGTCGACCGAGCGGGCCTGCATCACCATCGCCCCGGCGTCGAGCTGGGAGAGGTCGAGCAGGTCGGCGGTGAGCTTGGTCAGGCGCTCGATCTGCTGGCGCATCTCGCGCACGAACTCGGCCTGCTCGGCCGGGCTCGGGTTCTCCTCGTCGAGCAGCTCGACGAAGCCGCCGAGGCTGAAGATCGGGGTGCGCAGCTCGTGCGAGGCGTTGGCGATGAACTGCTTGCGGGCGCTGTCGAGCTCGGCCAGGCGGCGCTGCATTTCGTTGAAGGTGCGGGCCAGCGGCGCCAGCTGGCCGACCGAGGCGACCGGGATCGTCGTTTCGAAGTTGCCGTCGGCGACTTCGCGGGCCGCGTCCTGCAGCCGGCGCACGTTGCTGACCGCCTGCTGGGCGTAGTAGAGGCCGGCGAGCGCGGCGATCGCCGCCGCGATCAACCCGCCGACGACGATCTGCAGCTTGACGTCGCCGAGCCCGCTGGCCCCGCCGGCGATCGTCACCGTGTAGAGGTAGACGATCGCGACCGTGCCGAGGCAGATGGCGACCGCCGTGATCGTGATCCGGCTGCCGAGGGTCGAGAGCCGCAGGCGCCGCAGGGCTACTCCTTGAAGCGGTAGCCGACCCCGCGCACGGTGAATAGGAACTCCGGTTGCTTCGGGTCCCCCTCGAGCTTCTCGCGCAGGTGGCGGATGTGGACGTCGACCGTGCGCGGGTCGCGGTACTCGGAGTCCCCCCAGACGTGCTCGAGCAGCGTCTCCCGGGTCAGCACCCGGCCGGGCGAGCGGGCGAGGGCGCCGAGGATCTCGAACTCGACGTAGGTGACGCCGATCTCCTCGCCGCGCAGGGTGACCATCCGCCGGTCGAAGTCGATCGTCAGCTCGCCGCTCTCGATCGCCCCTTCGTCGCCGTGCTCGGCGCCGCTCATCCGCGAGCGCCGCAGCGCCGCTTTGACCCGGCTGCGGAACTCGCGCATCGAGAACGGCTTGGTGATGTAGTCGTCGGCGCCGACCTCGAGGCCGGCGACCTTGTCGGTCTCGCTGCCTTTCGCGGTCAGCATGATGATCGGCACCTGGCTGCGCGAGCGCAGCTGGCGGCAGACTTCGACCCCGTCGAGACGGGGCAGCATCAGGTCCAGAATCACCAGATCGAAGCGCCCGTCCTCGAAGCGCTGCAGCGCTTCGGTGCCGTCCAGCGCGGAGGTGACGTGATAGCCGTCCTTGCGCAGTGGATAACTCAACAACGTCTGGATCGACTGCTCGTCGTCGACGAGAAGGATGCGGGCGGACCCATTTGCCACCGCTCAAGGTTAATCGGCCTGCAGATGAGAGAAAAGAATTGGGATTCCGCCGCTAGATGGATCAAAATTTCGTTCAGGTTGGACGCATGTGCGACTACCCGAAACTAAGGTCCCACGCGGCCGAGCCGATAAGAAAACCAATGCAAGCTCAGGAACTGAAAGCGCTGGTCGAATCGGGCAACTACAAACCCGATCCCTCGCAGATCGCCGCGGCGATGCTGCAGCGCCGTGGTGTCCGCGAGCTGTTCGCGCTGCCGAGCGCTAGCGCAGTTGGTCAAACCCCTGTGCATTCAGGCCTCCCCCGCCGGGCAGCCTGATCTCCACGCCGGCACCTTCGATCACCTCGCCGACCGGCGTCAGCGCGGCTTCGGCGGCATCGCCGATCGCGCTCGACGCCTCGCCGAGGCGCTCGACCGGGATCGCCGCCAGCAGCTCGTAGTCCTCGCCTCCGCCGGCCGCGAGCTCGAGCGGGTCGCGGCCGGCGGCGAGCGCGACCTCGGCCACGCCCTTGGCCAGCGGCAGGGCAGCGGCATCGATCAGCAGGCCGGCGCCGCTGGCCGCAGCGAGGTGCCCGGCGTCGGCGCCGAGGCCGTCGCTGAGGTCGATCATCGCGCTCGCCCCCGCGCCCGCGAGGGCGCGGCCGGCGCGCAGGCGCGGCCACGGCTGCAGCTGGCGCCGCCGCAGCAGCTCGGCGGTCGCCGCCGGCAGCTCGGCCGCGAGCTCGGGATCCTCCAGGGCCAGCAGCCCGGCCGCGGCGGCGCCGAGCTCGCCGGTCAGGACCAGGGCGTCGCCCGGCCGGGCCCCGCCGCGGGAGATCAGCTGCTCGGGCGTGGCGGCGTGGCCGACCACGGTCACCGCCAGGGTCAGGGCCGGCGCGCGGGTGAGGTCGCCGCCGGCCAGCGTCGTCCCGGTCTCCACCGCCAGCGCGACCATGCCGTCGAGCAGCCGCAGCGACTCCTCCTCGCCGAGGTCGGGCGGCAGGCCGAGGTAGACGTAGGCCTCGCCCGGCTCGGCCCCCATCGCCGCCAGGTCCGAGAGCGCCGTGGCCAGGGCCTTGTGGCCGATCGCCTCGGGCTCGACCCGCTCGCGGCGGAAGTGGACGCCGTCGACGATCGCGTCGACCGAGGTCGCGGTCGCCCCGCCGGGAACGGTCACCGCGGCGTCGTCGCCGCTGCCCAGCCGCACCCGCGGCCCCGCCGCCGGCAGGCGCTCGCGCAGCTTCGCCAGCAGCTCGAACTCGCCCATCCGCTGACTATCCCAGACCGAATCCGCGCGGACACCGCAACCTGACGACGCTTCCGGCGTCACTAAGGTGCTGATGGACGTGGAGCGCCGCCAACCACTTCTGCACCGGATCGGTGAGGCCGGAGCGCGGGTCGGCAGCAAGCCGCCCCGCAGCCGTCGCGTGCGTCTTGCCCTGCAGATCGGACTCGCGGTCCTGATCTTCGGCTTCCTGGTCCTGACCGTGATCGACCAGTGGTCGGAGATCCAGAGCGAAGGCGTGCATTTCAAGATCGGCTGGCTGATCCCGGCGATCGTGATCCTGCCCTTCTTCTTCGTCTTCAGCGCTTACGGCTGGGACCTGATCCTGCGCTTCATGGGCCTGCGAATCGGGTTCGGCCGCGCCCAGGTCGCCTGGGGGCAGCCGCTGCTGGCGCGCTACGTGCCCGGCAGCGTGCTCTACGTGCTGGGGCGGGTCCTGCTCTCCGAACGGGCCGGGATCCCGCGGCGGATGACGATCGCCAGCATCGTCTACGAACAGGCGATCTCGGCCACCTCGGCGGTCGTCGTCGCCTCCTACTTCATCATCAACCACCCCGACCTCGAGGGGGAGCCCTGGCGCTGGGCGGTGCTGCTGCTGATCCCCCTCGCGCTCTTCCTCCTGCAGCCGCGGGTCTTCGGGCCGCTCTGCAACCGCGTGCTCAGCGCCTTCGGCCGCGAACCGTTGCCGGCGGTGGTGCCGATGCGCGGGATCCTGCTGCTGGTCGCCTACTTCTCGCTCAACTGGTTGATCGTCGCGCTGGGGATCTACTGCGTCGCCCGCTCGGTCACCTTCATCCCCTTCGAGGACCTGCTCCTGGTCGGCTCCGCGCAGGCGATCGGCTACTTCGCGGCGCTGGTCACGCTGGTCGCGCCGGCCGGGCTCGGGGTCCGCGACGCGGCCTTCGCCTGGGGGATGAAGGCGGCGCTGCCGGGCCGCAGCTTCGCCCTCGCCTCGCTGATCGCGATCGCGGTCCGCGGGGTGTTGACGGTCGCCGAACTGATCTACGTCGGCGCCGTCACCGCGCTCGGCCGGCGCGAGGGCTGGAGCGTCCACACCGGGATCCTCCACCCCTCCGCCGAGGAGCGCGAGGCCGAAGAAGCGGCCGAGCCCGAACCGGCCCGTCACTCGCCGGAAATCCTCTAGAGGGGTATGCGGGCGCCCAGCTGGTAGGCCGTCAGGGCCAGGGTGAGGAGCTGGAGGGGACGGTCGCGGGAGATCGCGGCCAGGGGGAGAACCCAGACCAGGTACCAGGGGAGCAGCCAGGCGGTGGCGAGGAGCAGGCCGAAGCTGGCCCAGGCTGCCGCGCGGACCCAGTCGTAGCCGCGCCAGGTGCGGACCAGGAGGTAGGCGAGCGCGAGCGCGTAGAGGACGAGGGCGGCGGCGCGGACGGCGTCGGGGTCGAGGCCGCTGAGGCGGGCGAGGGTGATCGGGATGCTCATGTAGCTGGTCCGGTCCTGGTTCTCGCCGGCCAGGCCGAGGGCCGCGGTCCAGTCCCAGCCGAAGGCGACGTAGGCGGCGAGGGCGATCGCCAGGGCGGCGCCGGCAGCACCGGCGAGCGCCCGCAGGAGCCGCCTCGGGCGCTCGTCGTTTTGACCCGGTTGGGGGCGGGTCAACTCGACGAGCGCGAACGGGGCGAGGACGGCGGCGGAGGCCTTGGTGGCGATCGCCGCCACGAGGGCGGCGCCGGCGCTCGCGGCGCGGTCGGCGAGCAGGGCCGCGACGGCGGCCATCGCCAGCAGCATCGTCAGGCCGTCGTTGTGGGCGCCGCCGACCACGTGCACGAGGACCAGCGGGTTGAGCGCGACGAAGGCGGCGGCGCGCAGCGGGTCGACCCCGCGCCAGCTGGCGATCCGCGCGACCAGCAGCGCCAGGGCCGCGACCGAGAGCGCCGCGACCGCCTTCAGCGCCGCCACCGCGAGGCCGACCGGGAGCCAGGCCAGCGGGTAGGTGGCGAGCGTGAACAGCGGCCCGTAGGCGCTGGTCGCCGCGGTCCAGGTGACGTCGGCGTAGACCGGGTCGGTGGGGACCGCCTCGGGCGGGTGCACGTAGGGGTCGAGGCCGTGGACGACGCCGAGCCGGGCGTGGTCGAGGTAGCTGTAGACGTCGTGGGAGAGCAGAACCGGGGCGAGCGCGAAGGCGAGCAGGAAGATCGCGATCAATCCCCAGAGGAGCGGCGCGCCGAGCCGCGGCGCCAGCGCCAGCACGCCGAGGTAGGCGAGGAACCCGGCCCAGACGAGGCCGAAGGCGAGCCCCGGGTCGATCGCCGCCTACCCCTTGGAGCCGGCGGACTCGCCGCCCTCGACGCCGCTCTGCGGTGACACGTAGGGGTCCGGGATCGGCGCCGGTTCCTGGCCGGCCCCGGGCGCGTAGGCGTTGGGGTCATAGCCGCCGACCGCGTCGCTGCCCGGCGGGGCCTCTTCGTCCCCGCCCCCGTCGCCCTTCAGCTCGTCCTTGGTCGGCGCTGCGCGGGCGAAGCGTCCGTAGTAGGGCGCCCACTGGATCGCTTCCTCGGGTTCGGTGAATTCCTCGCAGGGGACGCCGCCGCCGGCGTAGAGCGCGTGCCAGATCTCGGCCGGGAAGGTGCCGCCGAAGACGGTGCGGCCGTGGACGCTCGACATCGAGATCTCGTTCGACTCCGGGTAGCCGACCCAGACCGCGGTCGCCAGGTTGGGCTGGTAGCCGGCGAACCAGGCGTCGGTGTATTCGTCGGTGGTCCCGGTCTTGCCCGCCTGGCCGGCGCAGCCGGTGTAGGCCGCGGTGCCGGTCCCTTCGGTGATGTTGTCGCGCAGCAGCCGGGTCACCTCCCAGGCGACCGCCGGGCTGACCGCGCGCTCGGGCCGCGGCGGCTGCGGCTTGTCGACGTGGCCGTTGGGGAAGACGACCTTCTCGATCGAGACCGGCCGGCGGTGGAGCCCGCCCGCCGCCAGGGTCGCGTAGGCGTCGGCCATCTCCAGCGGTGAGACGCCGATCCGCAGGCCGCCGATCCCCTCCGCCGGGATCCCGTCGAGCTTGGTCGTGATCCCCATCGACTTCGCCGTCTGGGCGACGCTCTTGGGGCCGACGTCGAGGTCGAGCTGGGCGAACACGGTGTTGTCGGAGCTGACCGTCGCCTGCTGCAGGTTGACCGTGCCCTGGTAGCCCTCGTCGGCGGTCGCCACCTCCCAGTGGCCCCAGTAGGGCAGGTCGAGGTCGAGCGGTTTCGAGGTGTAGTAGGTCGAGTAGGGGTCGATCCCCTGCTTGATCGCCGTGGTCAGGACGAAGGTCTTGAAGGTCGAGCCCGGCTGGCGGCGCCCCTGGGCGGCGAGGTTGAACTGGGTGGACCCGTAGCTGGCGGAGGAGACCATCGCCCGCACGTGGCCGTTGCGGGGGTCGACCGAGACCAGCGCCGCCGCGGGGTCGGTCGAGTAGGGGAGGGCGCCGCGCATCGCTTCCAGCCCGACTTGCTGCAGGCCGAGGTCGATCGTCGTCTGCACCTCGAGCCCACCCTGGCGGACCCGCCGCGGCCCGTACTTCTCGATCAGCTCGTTTTCGACGAAGTCGAAGAAGTAGGGCTCGCGGTGCTCGAAGAAGCCCCGGGAGACGTCGAGCCCGAGGCCGCGCCGCTGGGCCGTCCGCGCCCGCTCGGGGCTGACGTAGCCCTGCTTGGCCATCTGCCGCAGGACCTGGTTGCGGCGCTCTCTTGCCGCCGCGGGGTTGAGGATCGGGTTGTATTCGGAGGGCGCCTGCGGCAGCCCGGCGATCAGCGCCGACTCGGTCAGGTTCAGCTTCGAGACCGGCTTGGAGAAGTAGATCCGGGCCGCCGCCCCGACCCCGACCGCGGTCGAGCCCTCGACCGTGCCGTAGGTGGCGACGTTGAGGTAGGCGCCGAGGATCTGCCGCCGCGTGTGGCGCTGGAAATACTCTTCCGCCAGCTCGATCTCGATGATCTTGCGCTCGACCGTCCGCTCGGGGTTGCGGATGCAGAGGTTGCGGACCAGCTGCTGGGTGATCGTCGAGCCGCCCTCGACCGCTTCGCCGGCCTCGATGTTCTTCAGCACGGCGCGGGCGATCCCCTCGTCGTCGCGGCCGCTGTGCTCGTAGAAGCGCTGGTCCTCGATCGCCACGGTCGCGTGCTGCAGCGTTTTCGGGATCCGCGCGATCGGAGTCGGGATCCGCGTCTGGCTCGAGGCGACGCGGCCGAGCAGGGTCCCGTCGGCGGCGTAGATCGTCGTGTTGCCGCGCTTGTCGACCTTTTTGCAGCTCGACAGCGGCGGCGCGTCGGCGGCGACGTCGAGCACCCAGGAGGTGACCGCGATCACCGCGATCGCGACCACCGCGAAGAGCGCCCCGAAGATCAGCGCCAGCTTGCCGCCGACTCCCCCGCGGCGTCTCTGCCTGCGCCGGATGCGCTGCTGCGCCATCGGCTCAGAGGGTACTTAGGAGGGATCGGCGAAACGGCCGCCGCGCCCGGCGGCTCAGGCTTTGTCCGGCGGTTCGACCGCCGGGTGCTCGGCCGTCTGTCCAGCCCCGGTCGAGTGGTTGTGGACGATCCCGTCGACCAGCAGCTGGTTGGGGATCACGTAGGTGCTGCCGTCGCCGGGGTCGATGTAGGTGTAGGCGAGGGAGATGTCGGTGACCCGGCCCTCATTCTCTTCGAAGCTGATCTTGTCGCCGATCCGAAACGGCTGCGTGACCCCGATCTGGAGCCCGGCGACGAGGTTGCCGAGCGTGTGCTGGGCGGCGAAGCCGACGATCAGCGCGATCACCGCCGAGGAGGCGAGCACGCCGGTGGCGAGGCGCTCGAGGTCGGTGAACTGGGCCAGCGCGATCATCCCGACGACGACGACGACCGTGGCGACCACGAGGCGGCGCAGCAGCCGCAGCCGGGTCCGCGTCGAGCGGGAGACCTGTGAGACTTCCGGCGACATGGAGGCCAACTTAGCTGCGCCAGAGGTCGAGCGCCCGCCTCAGCGGGGGTTCCCGTACTCGAACTGGGGTCCGGGCGTGGCGGTGCTCGGGGTCTTCGCCGCGATCGTCGCCGGCCTGATGCTGGGGATCCCCGGGAGCTTCTTCCCGACCGACGAGGACGGCGACCTCAGCACCGGCGGCAGCATCGTCGTCCAGGTCGGGGTCGCGCTCGGCTTCCTCCTGGTCCCGATGGCGATCGTCGCCAGCCGCGGCGCGAAAGGTCTCGGCGAGATCCTCTCCCGGCTCGGGGTGCGCCGGTTCGCGGCGGGAACGGCGCTGAAGTGGATGGCGGCCTCGGTCGGCGCCTACTTCGTCTTCGCCGCGCTCTACTCGGTCCTGATCACGCCGCCCGAGCAGGAGGACATCGCCGAGGCCTTTGGCCCGCTGCCGGTGCAGATCCTCCTGATCGTGGTCGCCGCGCCGCTCAGCGAGGAGCTGCTGTTCCGCGGCTACCTGTTCAGCGGGCTGCGCGAGAAGCTCTCGCGCTGGCCGGCGGCGCTGATCGCCGGGGCGGTCTTCGGCTCGCTGCACGCGCTGACCGGAATCAGCGCCGTGCCGCAGCTGATCCTCTTCGGCGTGATCCTCTGCCTGCTGTTCGAAAAGACCGGCTCGATCGTGCCCGGAATCATCCTGCACGTGCTCAACAACTCTGCCGCCCTGCTCTCCCAGTAGGATTCTCGGCCCGTGATTCGTCGTATCGCCTTGATCGCCATGGCGCTGACGCTGCTGGCGATCCCCGCCACCGCCTCCGCCGCCCCGAAGAAGCAGGCGCCCGAAAAGGCGCCCGCGACCTCGATCCCCGACGCGACGGTGAAGATCAAGCTCGGCAAGCTGAAGAACGGTCGCGCCGAGATCTTCTCCTCGGTCCCGGTCTTCGGCACGCTGAAGCCCTTCGTCCCCGGCCAGAAGGTCCAGGTCGATTTCTTCCTCGACGGCAAGCCGCTGGTCAGCAAGAAGGTGAAGGTGAACAAGGGCGGCGGCAACTTCGGCACCTTCAAATCGAACGTGATCGTGCGCGAGGACGGCCGCTACACAGTCAGCGCCACGCACGAGGCCAACGACGAGCAGGGCGGCGACAGCACCATCCGCAAGCTCTGGCGGGTCAGCTTCCCGGCCCTGCACCAGGGCATGTGCGGCAAAGCGGTGATCGGCTTCAAGAAGGCGATGCGGGAGATGGGCTACATCGCCAACGACGGGGCCTGCTACGGCGGCAAGACCGCGCGCGGCGTGCTCGCCTACCGCAAAATCAACAACATGAGCCGCAGCATGCGCTCGGGTGCGGGCCTGGTCAGGTCCGTCTACGCCGGCAAGGGCGAATACCACGTGAAATACCCGGGCGCCGGCAAGCACGTCGAGGCGCCGCTCTCCAAGCAGGTCCTGGTCTTCGCCGACGGCGACAAGCCGATCGCGATCTACCCGATCTCCTCCGGCAAGTCCTCGACCCCGACCGTGACCGGTCACTTCGAGTTCATCCGCACCGAACCGGGCTACAACTCGCACGGGATGTACTACTCGTTCTACTTCTACGGCGGCTACGCGGTGCACGGCTACGAATCGGTGCCCGATTACCCCGCCAGCCACGGCTGTCTGCGGACCTTCATCGCCGACCAGCCGGAGATCTACAACCGCATCAACTTCGGCGAAGACATCTTCATCTGGTAGCAACCCTCGCCTCCCCGGCCTCGCGGTAAGTTTGGGGAGATGAGCGGGAGTACGAAGATGCGGGTCTTCGTCGCCGGCGCCAGCGGGGCACTGGGCCGGCCGTTGCTGCCGCAGTTGCGGGCCGCCGGGCACACGGTGTTCGGGATGACCCGGCGCGAGGAGGCGGCCGAGGCGATTCGGGCGGCGGGCGCCGAGGCGGTCGTCTGCGACGTCTACGACGCCGACGCGCTTCGCGGCGCGGTGGTCGCCGCGAAGCCCGACGCGGTGATCCACGTGCTGACTGCGCTGCCGCAGAAGTTCAAGCCGCGCGAGGACTACCTGGCGGCGACCAACCGGGTGCGGACCGAGGGGACGCGCAACCTGATCGCCGCCGCGCAGGCGGCCGGCGCCAAGCGCCTTCTGGCCGAGAGCGTCGCCTTCTTCTACGAGCCGACCGGCGGCTGGGTCAAGGACGAGAACGCGCCGCTGATGTCCGAACCGTCCGGTCGCTTCAAGGCCGGCGCGGCGGCGCTCAAGGACCTCGAGGGACAGGTGCTTGGCGCGGCCGGGATCGAGGGTCTGGTCCTGCGGCTCGGCTGGCTCTACGGAGCGGGCACCTACTACGCGAGCGACGGCACGATGGCCGAGGAAACGCGCCGCCGCCGCAACCCGATCGTCGGCGCCGGGACCGGGACCTTCTCCTTCCTCCACGTCGAGGACGCCGCCGCGGCCTTCGTCGCCGCCCTGCAGCGCGGCGGCCACGGCGTCTACAACGTCGTCGACGACGAGCCGGCCCGGCTCAGCGAGTGGCTGCCGGTCTACGCGCGGGCGCTCGGTGCGAAGCCGCCGCGGCGGGTCCCGGCCTGGCTCGCCGGCCTCCTCGCCGGCCGCGACCTCGCCCGCTCGGCGCTGGTCCTGCGTGGCGCCACCAACGGCAAGGCCAAGCGCGAGCTCGGCTGGGCGCCTTCGCATCCGAGCTGGCGCCGCGGCTTCGCCGACTCGCTCGGCTGAGCGCGCACTAGGATGCCGGCGGTGACCGACCTCGCCGCCGCCAAGCAGACGCTCCTCTCCGTTCTGCAGGAGCACTCGCTGGTGCTCGGCGAGGTGACGCTGGCCAGCGGCGCGGTCGCCCAGTACTACGTCGACGCGCGGCGCACGCTGATGCGCCCCGACGGCTTTGCCGCGGCCGGCGAGCTGATCGCGACGCGGGCGCTTGAGCTCGGCGCGGAGGCGGTCGGCGGCCCGGCGACGGCGGCGATCCCGCCCTCCTGCGCGGCGATCGCGGTCCCCGCGGGCTCCGGCCTCCTCGCCTTCTTCGTCCGCGGCGAGCGCAAGGAGCATGGCCTGCAGCGCTGGGTCGAGGGCCCGGTGGCGCCGGGGATGAACTGCCTGGTCGTCGAGGACACGGTGACCACCGGCGGCTCGACCGCGAAGGCGATCGAGCGGATCCGCGAGGAGGGGCTGGCGATCGCGGGCGTCCTCGCCGTCGTCGACCGGCTGGCCGGGGGCGCCGCGAAGATCGAAGCCGCCGCCGAGGCGCCCTACGGGGCCCTGGTCACGATCGACGAGATCTACCCGGACCGGCCCGACCGCGAGGGCTAGTGGAGCCCGACGCCGTCGAGATCCGCGTGCTCGGCTGCCTGGTCGAGAAGCAGCGGACGACGCCGGACGCCTACCCGCTCTCGCTGAACGCGCTGCGCCTCGCCTGCAACCAGTCGACCAACCGCGACCCGGTCGTCTCCTACGACGAGGAGACGGTCAGCGCGGCGCTGCGGCGCACCGCCCAGCGCGGCTGGACCCGCCTCGCCAGCGGCGCCGGCAGCCGCGCCCGCAAGTACCGCCACCTGCTGCCCGAGGCGCTGGGGCTCGACGACGCCGAGGTCTCGCTGCTGGCGGTGCTGATGCTGCGCGGGGCCCAGACCCCGGGCGAGCTGAAGGGGCGCAGCGAGCGCCTGCACGGCTTCGAGAGCCTGGGCGCGGTGCAGGAGACGCTCGACGGGCTGATCGAGCGCGGCTGGGTGCGGCGCGAGCAGCGGCGTCCCGGCCAGAAGGAGGAGCGCTACTCGCAGCTGCTCGGCGGCGAGGGGGAGGAGGCGGAGGACGTGGCGCCGGCCCCCATGGCGGCGCCCGCGCCGGCCGAGCCCTCCGGGGACCTCAGCGCGGCCGAGATCGAGATCGAAAGCGCCGACCCCGAGCGCCTCGACCGGCTCGAAGCGGAGCTGCTCGCCCTGCGCGACGAGGTCACCAAGCTGCGCGAGGCGCTCGGCGGCTGACGCCGCCCCTAGCGGTGCTCGAGCGGGACGACCGTGACCCGGCGGCCGCCGGGGATCGCGGCGACCACCTGGGCGCGCAGGCTGCCGCGCAGGCGCAGCAGTTCGCGCCCGCCCGGGCTCAGCGGCACGGAGAAGACCTGTGAGCCCTTGCCGGTCAGCTGGAAGCTGCGCCGGGCGAGCGAGCGTTTGACCGTCTTCATCCGCGGCGGCCGCCCTTTGCCGCGCGGGACCGGGACCTTGATCCGCGTGCGCAGGGCGAGCTGACCGGGGCAGTTGGTCCCCACCGGCCAGGCGCAGGAGATCCGCAGGCGGACGCCGTTGCGGGTCGCGCGCACGTTGGAGAGGCTGATCGCGACCGGGATCTGGACCGTTTTGCAGGAGATCAGGCGGTCGGCGCCGCGGCCGAGGTTGGCGGCGTAGACGCAGACCGGCTGCGCCCCCGACTTGATCGTCGTCACCCGCGCCTCGAAGCCGTGCGCCGGGCCGGCCTCGGGGAACTCGCCGACAATGTCTGGCCGCTGAATCGCGGCCGGCCCGAGTTCGTATTCGAGCGCGTTCGGGGAGCCGGCGCGGCCGCCGACGAAGAGCCGGATCCCTACCTGCTGCAGGGGCCGGTTGGGGTCGAAGGCCCAGCCTTTGACCCGCAGCTGCCCGGGTTCGGGGGATCCGGCGAGGTCGAGCCAGCCGACCGGGTCGTCCTCGGAGGCGGCGCCGCCGTCGCCGACCGTCGCCCCGTCGACGTAGTTGTTGTCGATGTTGATCGTCACCCCGCCGTAGGTCTCGTTGTGGCCGCCGCGGTACTGGTGGATCCGCTGGTTCGGGGTCCAGGCGTTGGCGGGGACGTAGGGATCGGAGGTGTTGGCGACGCCGTTCCAGTTGGCGAACCAGATGTCGTCGGGCAGCGTGTAGCCGGTCCCCACCTGTTCGGCGAGGTCGCGGATCCCGGAGGCGCTGGAGCTGTAGACACCGGAGGTGTAGCCGAGCGTGTGCAGCTTCTCGGTCCAGGCCTCGAGGAAGGCGAGGGTGGCGTTGGTCGCGCTGGCGGTCCGCGTGTAGGCCTCCATGTCGAAATAGATCGGGCTGCCGGGGCCGATGCCGAGCGCCCCCGCCTGGGTCACCGCGTCGCTCGCCGCGGCGGCGCCCTGGGCGCTCGCCTGGTTGGCGTTCAGCTTCGCGCAGCTCGTGCAGGCGCTGGTCGGGGCCTGCAGGCCGACGTAGGTCGGAATCAGGTGCCAGCCCTTGCCGGTCTGCGTGCTGACCCAGCTGGAGGTCAGGTTGGGCTGCGAGCAGCCGCGGTTGTTGCCGCCGATGTAGACGCCGATCGCCCGGTATGGGGAGGAGCTGAGCCAAGCGTTCATCGCCGCCGAAGAGGGCGCCGTGCAGGCGTCGAAGCCGAGCCCGGTGAAGACCGAGCCGCCGGCCGAGGCGGTGGCGGTCGCGGAAGCGCCGGCGCGGGGCAGGCCGCTGGCTGGGGACGTGGGTTCGACCAGGATCGCTCGCTGGCGCCCGATCACCTCGGACGGGCAGCGCTGGTCGCCTGCCGGTTTGCCGAGGTAGACGGCGCGGCGGTCGAGCCGCACGCACATCCCCGGGTGCTCGGAGAGCCGGTAGACCGGCCAGCCCTGGGGGACGGCGACCTTCTTGCCGTCAAAGGAGAGCGTGCGCGTGCTGGCGCCCGCTGGCATTGCCAGGGCGGCGAAGAGCGCCACGGCTGCAAGCAGCGCGGCGCAGGCGGTCTGTCGGCGGTGGGTCCGGGTCATCGCCTGGGTCTTTCGCTACAACCGCGCCGAGACCTCGAAAGTTGCACCGCCTGCAACGGGCTGCAACGGCGGCGTGCCGTTTGACAAGCATCGCCTCGATTCATTATGGGTTTATATGGGTAAGCCCACGAAGAGGAGAGATGCATGGCTGAGAACGGTGCGGTCCCGGCGAACGGATTGCCGGATGGAGTCGAGGAGGAGCTGCGGCATCTGAGCTGTTACACGACGCCGCCGGAGCGGACGCTGGAACTGTTCGAGGCGGCGCGGAAGGGCGGCTGCCCGGTCGCCCACAGCGAGGAGCACGAGGGCTTCCACCTCTTGCTCGCCTACGAGGACGTCAAAGCCGGGATGGCCAACCACGAGCTGTTCTCCTCCGAACCGCAGGTGCTGCGGCCGATGCTGCCGCGCAAACCGATCCCGGCGCTGGAGATGGACCCGCCCCGCCACCAGCACTGGCGGGCGCTCTTCAACCAGGCGGTGACGGCGCGGACCGCGGCGATGATGGAGCCGCAGGTGCGGGCGGACATCAACCGCCACATCGACGAGTTCATCGGCAACGGCAAGGCGGAACTGGTCGCCGAGCTCTGCGAGCCGGTGCCGGCGGAGGCGATCTGCCATCTGGTCGGCGTCGACGAGGACCTGGTCCCGGTCGTGCGCGAGAAGGCGATCGCGATGTTCGCGGCGATGGGCGAGCCGGAGGAGTTCGGCCGCCTGCAGGCCGAGTTCGGCGAGGTCACGGTGGGCGAGATCCACAAGCGCAAGACGGAGCCGCGGGACGACTTCCTCACCTACCTGGCCTCGGTCGAGGTCGAGGGGCGCGAGCTCGACGACGACGACTACGTGGTCCTGCTCGCCGCCTTCCTCGGCGCCGGCCACCACAGCACCACCTCGGCGATGGCGAGCCTGATCTACGAGGTCTTCAGCGACGAGGAGCGCAAAGCGAAGCTGATCGCCAACCCGGAGGCGATTCCCGACGCGGTCGAGGAGGCGCTGCGCCTGCACCCGCCCTTCTACGGCTTCTTCCGCCGCGCCACCGAGGACACCGAGGTCGAGGGGGTGGAGATCCCCGAGGGCTGCGACGTCTACATGGGCTGGGCGGCGGCGAACCGGGATCCGGACCAGTTCCCGGCGCCGGACGAGTTCAAGCTCGACCGCGGCCGCAACCGCCACCTGAGCTTCGGCTTCGGCGTCCACACCTGCCCGGGCGCGCCGCTGGCGCGGATGGAGCTGCGGGTGGCGATCGAGGAGCTGCTGCGCCGCGTCCCCGACCTGAAGATCGAGATCGACGAGCCGAAATACGAATTCGGCGGCGGCGACTACGCCTTCCTGGTCGAGCTGCCGGTCAGCTTCGCGCCGCAGGCCGCCGCCGGGTGACGATGGCCGGGCTGCCGAGCTGGATGGTCGAGCCGGCCCCGGCCGGAACGGTGGAGATGCAGGTCGCGGCCAAGCGCCAGCTCTCGGAGGGGGTGATCGCGCTCGAGCTGACCCCGGTCGGGGCCGAGGACGCGCCCGCCTGGGAGCCGGGCGCGCACGTCGACCTGCACCTGCCGGGCGAGATGATCCGCCAGTACTCGCTCTGCGGCGACCCGGCCGACCGCGACTCGCTGCTGGTCGCGGTGCTGCGCGAGGAGCAGGGCCGGGGCGGCTCCCGGCACCTGCACGACGTCACCGCGGTCGGCGACGTGCTCCCGGTCGGCGGCCCGCGCAACAACTTCGCGCTCGAGCCCTCGCCCCGCTACCTGTTCATCGGCGGCGGGATCGGGATCACGCCGCTGGTTCCGATGATCGCCGCGGCGCGGGCAGCCGGGGCGGAGTGGTCGCTGCTCTACGGCGGGCGCTCCCGGGCCTCGATGGCCTTCCTCGACCAGCTGGCCGGGGACCCGGAGGTGACGCTCGTGCCCGAGGACGAGCTCGGCATGCTCGACCTCGCCGCCGCGCTCGGCGAGGTCCGCGCGCAGACGCTGATCTACTGCTGCGGGCCGGAGCCGCTGCTGCACGCGGTCGAAGCGGCCTGCGCGCACTGGGGCGAGGAGGCGCTGCGCTTGGAGCGGTTCAAGGCCCGCGACGACCTCCCCAGCGACCCCGGCACCGCCTTCGAGGTGGTGCTCGACCGCTCCGGGATCAGCCTCACGGTGCAGCCCGGCCAGTCGATCCTCGACGCGGTCGCGGCGGCCGGCGTCGCCGTTCCCTCCTCCTGCCAGGAAGGAACCTGCGGGACCTGCGAGACGGAGGTCCTGGAGGGCGAGCCCGAGCACCGCGACTCGGTCCTCACCCCGGCCGACCGGGCCCGCAACGACTGCATGATGATCTGCATCTCGAGGGCTCGCAGCGAGCGCCTCGTGCTCGACCTCTGAGGAGACCCGATGCCCGCTACCGCGCTCGACTTCCCGCTCGACCTCGAGCAGATGCACGTCGACCCCTACCCGACCTACGCGGAGATGCGGCGCAGCGCCCCGGTCGCCTTCGTGCCGCAGCTCAATCTCTGGATGGTGACCCGCTGGCGCGAGGTCGAGACCGTCGCCACCGAGCGCGAGACCTGGGGCAGCCCGGCCGGCCTCGACCGCCTCAACCGCACCTTCGGCGAGCCCAACATCCTCACCGCCAACGGCGAGGAGCACGCGGCCCAGCGTTCCGGGATCGACGCGGTGCTGCGGCCGCGGGCGGTCAACGCCTACGTCGAGGAGCTGATCCGGCCGATCGCCGCCGCGCTGATCGAGCCGCTGCGTTCGGCCGGCGGGGCCGAGCTGATCGACGAGTACCTGGAGCCGCTGAGCGTGCTCGGGCTCGGCCAGCTGCTCAGCCTCGGCGACCTCGACGCCGACACCCTGCGCCGCTGGTTCAAGGAAATGCAGGCGGGCAGCGGCAACCTCGCCGGCGACCCGGCGGGCTTCGCGACCTCCGACAACGCGATCGCCGAGATCGAAGCCACGGTCGACCCGATCCTCGACCGGCTCGAAGCGAGCCCGGACGACTCGCTGCTCGCGCACATGCTCTTCTCGGGCCGCCCCGACGGCTCGCCGCGCCCGCGGACCGAGATCTACCCCAGCTACTGCATCGTGATCTCGGGCGGGATGCGCGAGCCGAGCCACGCCGGCGCCTCGACCCTGCTCGGGCTGCTGACCAACCCCGATCAGCTGCGGCTCGTCGCCGCCGAGCAGGCGATGGTGCCGCGGGCGATCGTCGAGGGGCTGCGCTGGATCTCGCCGATCGCGCAGGCGGTTCGCTCCCCGTTCGCGGACGCGCAGCTGGCCGGGGTGGAGATCCCCGCCGGGGCGACCGTCAACGCGGTGCTCGCCTCAGCCAACCGCGACGAGGAGAAATTCGACCGTCCCGACGAGTTCGACGTCGCCCGCTCGCCGAACGCACACATGTCATTCGGTCACGGCGCCCACTTCTGCGCCGGCAACTTCTTCGCCCGGCAGCTGCTGCGGATCGGCCTCGAAGAGTTACTTGCGGCGTTCCCATCGATGCGACTGGAACGGGAGCCCGAGGTGCGCGGGTTCATGTTTCGCGCCCCGGTCGAGCTGCGGGTCAGCTGGCAGTAACGGTGGGGTTGCAACCTCTTCGCAACGCCCCTCCGGAGGCGACAGCGGAACTTCCTCGACATAGGTTCACCGTGGGTAGTGCAGCGGTCACCTAACGGAGAGAGGAATCACTGAATGAGTAAGAAACTGACCGACAAGGGTCTGCTCGGACTCGTCGCCCTGGCGGCGCTGGTCCTGGCCCTTGGGCTGGCCGCGTGCGGGGGGAGCGACGATGACTCCACCGGCTCGGGCGGCTCGACCGAAGCTGCGAGCACCGAACCGGCTGAGGGCGGCGGGGAAAAGCAGGAGGTCTCGTTGGCGATGGAGCTGATCCTGACCGGGCAGTCGTTCGGGGTCGAGATCCAGGAAGGCATCGAAGCCTTCTCCGCCGAAGACGGCGCCACCAGCGTCGAAATCGCCGGACCGCCGCAGGTCAATCCGGAAGTCGCGCAGAAGCAGGCGTCCGATCTGCTCGCCACCAACCCGGAAGGGATGGGCTTCGCGCCGTTCCCGCCCGAGCTCTGGACGCGAACCGCGAAAACGATCGACGAACAGGTCGGTCCGCACGTGCTCAACTTCAACGAACGCCCGTCCTCCGAACTCGACACGGTCGACGCGGCGACGATCAAAACCTTCGTCGGCACCGCCGATCGCACCCTGGCCCGCGAATCGGCCGAAGAAACGATCAAACTCGCGGGCCTGCCGCCCTCGACCACCGGCGAAGCGATCATCGGCCAGTGCGTGCCGCAGGAAGCCGGCGTGCTGGCGATGCGGACCGAAGGCGTCAAGGAAGTGCTGGCGGAGATGCTGCCGAAAGTCGAGCCCGTCGTCTTCGACTCGAAACCGACCGGGCCCGAAGGCATCGTCGCCTGGACCAACCAGCTCGCCGCCAACCCCGACCCGGTGCTGGCGATTGGCGTCTGCACCGAAGACGGTCAGAGTCTGAACAAGGTGATGTCCGAAAAGGGGTATGACTTCCCGGCCGGTGCGATGGACGTCGCGCCGGGGACGATCACCGGGCTGGAGAACGGCAACCTACTGGTGACGGTTGCGGTGAACTGGTGGCTGCAGGGTTACACCTCGACCCGCATGCTGGCCGAATCCGTCCGCGGTGAGGAACTGCCGGAAGGGTTCGTCAACACCGGTCAGGTCGTAATCACCAAAGACAACGTCGACCAGCTGGAAGAAAAGATCAACGAACCGGATAAATACTTCGCTCCCCAGATCGAAGAACTGTTCGCGAACGGTATGCCGGAAGCGGCGCCGATGGAAGACGCGTTCAAATAGCACCCTAGTTTCCTCCTCAAGCGACGCCACCGAGATACCTGTGAACCCCGGGTGCTCGGTGGCGTCGCCTCCTTTACCGAGGGGTGACGAGCATCGCCCGCAGCGCGTCCTGATCTGCCCGGACCGGTTGCTCGAGGCGGTAGGGGTTGCTGAGCAGGATCGGGCCGAGCAGCTTGCGCAGGCGCGAGATCTCGGCCCGCACCGTGACCGATTTGGCGCTGGTCTCATAGAGCAGGCCGCGCAACTCCTCGTTGCTCAGCCCCTCGGGGTGGAGGGCGAGCTGCATGATGATCTCGCTGTGCCGGGGGCTGAGGTCGACGTGCCAGTCGCCGCGCGCGACCCGCACCCGTCCCGGCGGCAGCGCCTCGATCGTCGTCGCCGAGCGCGGCGGCTGCGCGCGCGAGGAGACGCCGCGCACGAGCAGCGCCCCGGCAGCGGCCCCGGGCAGCGGCGAGACCTCGGCCTCGACCCCGCTGGGCAGCGCCAGGTTCCCGTCTTCACCGACCGGGAGCTGCCGGCCGAGCCAGTTTTTCGGGTAGGCGGCGACCACTCGCCCGGCCTTGGTGACGAGCGCGCTGCGCCCTTTCCCGGCCGCTCCGAGCTGGTCGATGAACAGCGAGCGCAGGCGGTTGTCCCGTTCCTCGATGTCCCGCGCCAGCCGCTCCTCGATCAGGCGGGAGACCGAGGCGACCAGCGCCAGGCTGTGCGGATGGCAGGTGCGGAAGTCGCCGGAGATGTTGAGCACCGCCAGCGGCAGCGCGGTTTCCGGGTCGCGGATCGGCGCCGCGGCGCAGGTGAGGCCGTGCAGGCGGCGGCTGAAGTGCTCGGCGGAGAAGATCTGGACCGGGTGGCGGAGGGCGATCGCGGTCCCGACCGCGTTGGTCCCGACCGCCTCCTCGCTGCAGAGGTGCCCGGCTTCGAACCCGGCCTCGCTCGCGACCTCGAGCGCCTCGATGTGGCCGTCGACCCAGAGCAGGACGCCGTCGGGGTCGCTGAGCGCGACCAGGTAGCGGGAATCCTGGGTCGCCTCGCGGAGGATCCGTTCGATCTCGCTCAGCAGGCGGGAGACCGGGTTGCGGGCGAGCGCCTGGCGGGTCGCCTCGGCGTCGAGGACGACCGGCGCGTAGCCGTCGGGGTCGACGCCCTCGGTCGCGGCCCGCTCCCAGGAGCGGGCGACGACCCGGCGCAGCATCGCCGGGGCGGAGCCGCGGTCGACCGCGAGCTTGTGGGCGCGTCGCAGGACCGCCGCCCACTTGAGCGGATCAACGTCCGGATCGATCCCGACCCAGGGGCTGCGGTTGGTGCTCGCAGCCTTTCCCATAGGACTGCTCATCCCATTCCTCGGTGGCATCCTAACAAAAACGCATAATGATTACGCGGAGCAGAGGGTGAGCCGCCGGGAGCCGCCGCGGATCTACGCGGCCGAGCAGTTGGCCCTGCGCCTGGAGCAGCAGATCGTCGAGCGCGCCCTCGGCCCCGGCGACCGGCTCGGGACCAAGGCTGAGATCGCCGCCCGCTTCGGCTACTCCGGGGGGACCGTCAACGAGGCGCTGATCCTGCTGGAGACCCGGGGGATGCTCGAAGCCCGCCCCGGTCCCGGCGGCGGCATCTTCGCCGCCTCCCCGCTCGCGCGGGTGCGGCTGGACCGTTTGCTGCGGGAGCTGCACGCGGGGAGCCCGGACCCCGCCGAGTGCCGGGCCGTCCGCGCCGCGCTGGAGCCCTCGCTCTGCCTCGACGCCGCCCGGCTCTGCGCCGAGGCCGACGCCGCGGACCTGCGGGAGATCCTCGCCGCGATGGCCGGCGCCGATCCGCCGGCCGCCGCCAACCTGATCTGGGCCCTGCACCGACGGATCGCCCAGATCTGCGCCAACACCTTGCTCGGCACCCTCTACCTGACCGTTCTCGACTGCGCCGAGGAGGGGGCCGAACCCGCCGCGAGCGCCCCGCCCGGCGCCCTGGCGGCGCACGACGAGCTGGTCGAGGCGCTGGTCGCGGGCGACCGCCCGCGCCTGCGCCGCGCGCTCGAGGGCCACGCTCCCCTCTGCCTCCAATGCCCCGAGCTGGATTCGAACCAGCGGCCTATCCCTTAGGAGGGGATCGCTCTATCCAGCTGAGCTATCGGGGCCCGCGGCTCGGGATTGTGGCTTAGATGCGATTTGGGTGCGGGAAAAGTTGCGATCTGCGCGCCATGTGTGAGTGGTCGCCCGGCACGATTCCGTGCATGAGACAGCCACAGCTTCTGGACATGTCCGCCGCAGGTTTTAATGTGGAGCACATGTCCAAGATGATCCAGATCAGAAACGTCCCGGAGGAGATGCACCGGATGCTGAAGGAAGGAGCGGCGCGCGAAGGGATGTCGCTTTCGGACTTCATCAAGCGGGAACTAGTCGGCGTCGGCGCCCGCTCGGACCTGGAGCGGATCGACGCCCGGATCCGCGCTCGGGGCCCCTCGAAGATCAAATCCGCGGACATCGTCCAGACCATTCGCGAACACCGAGGCGATTGAGGTGGTGGTTCTCGACGCCTCGGTGCTGGTCGATCTCCTGGTCGAAAGCGACCGTGGGCAGGAGGTGGGGAGACGGCTCGAGGCGGAGACGGGATGGCTCTGGGCTCCGGCGGTGATCGATGCCGAGGTCGGCCATGCCCTGCGGGCGGAAGTGCGCCGCCGGCGAATTCCGCGAGACACCGCCGATCAGGCGCTCGAAGCTCTGATGGCGATGCGACTCGAGCGGGTCTCACACCGCTTCCTCGCCGAACGGGCCTGGGAGCTCCGCGACAACCTCAGCTTCTACGACGGGCTCTACATCGCCCTCGCGGAGGCCCTCGATGCACCGCTGCTCACTGCCGACGCCCGTCTCGGGAGGGCCCCCGGCATCATCGCCGAGGTCGAGGTCATCCCGGTCTAGGCGGCGGCTCGTCGAGCTCGGGGCGCTCAGGCGGCGTACAGGCTCTCGGAGGCGAGCTCCATCGCCCGCCGGCTCCAGAGCTTGACCTCCATGTAGACCGGGTCGCCGTAGTTCTCGAGCGCGTCGAGGGCGATCAGCGTGAACCGTTCCTGGGAGATCTCCTCCTGGTCGACGGTCTCGCCGTCGAGCACCGCGGTGGCGGCGACGGCGCCGCGGACCAGGGGGCGGCCCCAGACCAGGGTGACCGCGCCGGAGCGGCCGTTCTCGCCCCGCCAGCGGCCGATCACGTCGTCGTTGAGGTCGATCCGCCAGTCCTCGTTGTCCTCGGCGAGGACGTCGGTGAAGTCGGCGCGGGCCTTGAAGCCGCGCGGCTCCTCGCCGGGCGGCTGCACGTAGGAGACGTGCCCGAAGAGCTCCAGCTTGCCCTCGTCGCTGCCGCTGTGGGCGGAGACCGGGACCCAGACCCGGCCGCCCCAGGCGCGCTCGGGGAACCAGTCGAGCTCGGCCGGCAGCGCAACCCCGGCGGGCAGGTCCTCGACCGCCTCGACCGCCTCGGCGAAGGCCTCGCGCAGGCGCTCTGCGAAGCGCCCGTGCGGGATCCCCTCCTGGGTGGTGTCGGCGATGAAGCGCGGGATCGGCCGCGGGTTCGGGGTCATCGGTGACGACCCTATAGCCCCGCCTTAAGCGGGGATGCAGTCCCGCAGGTCGGCTGCGGCCTGCTCGGGCGGGTAGATGTTGATGTCGACGCCGGTGCCGAGCTCGAAGCTGGCCTTGATCGTCAGCCGCGGGGCGATGTCGACGTGCCAGTGGAAGTGGTCTGAGCCGCGCGGCGCCGTCCGCACCCAGAGGTTCAGCTCCGGCGAGCCGCCGAAGCGGGCGGCGAGAGCGCGCAGGGCGGTGGCGATCATCGCCGTCCCCGCCTCGTCGTCGGCGAAGCTGACCGCCTCGCGGCGCGGCAGCACCCGCAGCTCAAACGGCGAGCGCGAGGCCCAGGGGCAGATCAGCGCCGCCTCGTCGTCGATCGCGACCAGCCGCTCCTGGCGGCGCACCTCCTCGACCAGGACGTCGCCGAGCAGGCCGCTGCCGGCCGTCCGTTCGCTGTAGGCGCCGGCCCGCTCGCGCTCCCGCGCGACCGCTGCCGGCACGAACGGCAGCGCGTAGAGCTGGGCATGGCTGTGCTCGAGCGAGGCGCCGGCGCCGCCGCCCTCGTTGACGATCAGCTGCACGTAGGAGGCGTCGCCGTGGGCCCGCATCCGCTCGCGCCAGGTCGCGATCGCGGCGGCGAACTGGGCGTCGTCGAGCTGGGACATCGCGGTCACGTGCTGGGGGGCGTTGATCAGCACCTCGTGGGTCCCGAGCGCCGGCCGCGAGGAGAAGAGGTCAGGTTCGCCGGCTCGCCGGGTGGCCAGCAGCGGGTCGCCGCTGGAGGAGAAGGCGCCGGCGTCCGCGCCCGGGCCCGCGCCGACGCTCGCCGCTTCGGCGCTGGCCGCCTCCCCGTCGCCGGCGCTGCCGAGCGCCGGGTAGAGGTTCGGCACGACCCGGGTCTTCCAGCCGGGCGTGTTCGGCTCGCCGCCGCCCGGGCGCAGCGCGTAGACCTCGGGCGGGGTCTTGTCCTCGCGGCCCTCGCAGAACGGGCAGCTCGCGGCCGCCTTCGGCTCGCTGACCGGCGCCGAGAAGTTGTCGGGCCGGGCGGCCCGACCGGGGGCGAGGATCGTCCTCAGCCCGCTCAGCTGGTCGATGCGGATCTCCGGCGCGCTCAGGACCGGGAGGGGGGGAGGTCGGTCGGCGGGGGATCGGGCAGGTCCTCGACCTCGTCGGGAACCGGCCGCGGGCCGGGTCGCGGCTCCGGCCGCTGCGGCCCGCCGTCTTTCGGCCCGAGGAAGGGCTCGAGCACGTCCATCGGCAGCGGGAAGACCACGGTGGTGTTCTGGTTGCTGCCGATTTCCAGCAGCGTCTGCAGGTAGCGCAGTTGCAACGAGGCCGGGTTGGTGCTGATGATGTCGGCCGCGTCGGTGAGCTTCTGGGCGGCCTGGAACTCGCCCTCGGAGTTGATGATCTTCGCCCGCCGCTCGCGCTCGGCCTCGGCCTGGCGCGCCATCGCCCGCTGCATCTGCTCGGGGATCTCGACGTCCTTGATCTCGACCGCGGTCACCTTCACGCCCCAGGGCTCGGTCGATTCGTCGATGATCTTCTGCAGCTCCTCGTTCAGCCGCTCGCGGTCGGAGAGCAGCTGGTCGAGCTCGGCCTTGCCGAGCACCGAGCGCAGCGCCGTCTGCGCGATCTGCGAGGTCGCGATCAGGTAGTTCTCGACCTCGACGATCGCCCGGTTGGAGTCGACGACGCGGAAGTAGGCGACCGCGTTGACCCGCGAGGGCACGTTGTCCCGCGTGATCACCTCCTGCGGCGGCACGTTCAGGGTCACCGTCCGCAGATCGACCTTGACCATCCGGTCGACCAGCGGGATCAGCAGGATCAGGCCGGGTCCCTTGGTCGCGATCAGGCGGCCGAGGCGGAAGATCACGCCGCGCTCGTACTCGCGCAGGACCTTGACCGAGAGCCCGACCGCGAGCAACGCGAAGAAGGCGAGGACTACGACGACTCCGAGCACCGCTTGCATCAGCTGCCTCCTTCGCCGGTCCGCTGCGCGGACGTGGTGGGCTCCGGACGAACCACGAGCGTCAGCCCGTCGACCGCCTCGACCCGGACTCTATCCCCCAGGCGCACCGGCCCGGCGCCCTCGCCGAGTCGCGCCGCCCAGAGCGTTCCCTCCATCCAGACTTTCCCCGCGGGGTCGATCGCCGAGCGCGCCTCCGCCTGGCCGCCGACCATCTGCTCGGGGCCGGTCCTGGTCGGGTTGTCGACCTGGGCCGCGACGACTTTGCGGGCGACGAAGAAGAAGGTGGCGGCGGAGAGCACGCCGAGCGCGATCAGCGCCGGCCCCGCGTAGTCGGCGGCGTCGCTGTCGGAGGAGAGGGCGACGATCCCGGCCGCGACCAGGCCGCCGGCGCCGATCGCCGCCAGCACGCCGCCGGTCGGCAGCAGCAGCTCCGCCAGCAGCAGGGCGAAGGCGATGAGGGCGATGACGATGAACGCTTCCACGCGCGGATTATCCGCTTTCGCACTCTTCTTGCAGGCTGAATCGACGGACGTCGGCTTCGAGCGCCGCCGCGTCGGTGTACTCGCCGATTTTGAGGAAGCAGAGATTGCCCCCGGCGTCGTAGAAGGCGGTGTTCGGGAGGCCGCCGCCGGCCCCGACCGACTCGGCGATCTTTTCGTCGTCGTCGACGTAGCTGGGGTAGGGGACCGGGTACTCGGCGAGGAACTTGGCGGCCAGCTCGCGATCGTCCTGATAGTTGACACCGAGGAAGCCGACGCGCTTGCCGTAGCGGGCCGCGACCTCCTGCAGGTCCGGGAACTCGGATCGGCAGGGGCCGCACCAGGAGCCCCAGACGTTGGCGACGACCGGGTACCCGCGCAGATCGGCGAGCCTCTTTTCGTAGGCGTCGAGGCCGCCGGGCAGGAGCTCGTTTTCCTGCGCGTGCAGGGCCGCCAGCGGGGCCGGAGATCCCGCCAGCACGCGCTTGTAGTCGGGCGGCGGAGAGCTGCCCTCGCCGCCCTCCGAGGCGCCGCATCCGGCCAGCGCAAACCCCGCCAGGAGGAGGATCAGCAGGACGGCGCGGGTTTGAATTCGCTTTGGCATCGGTTCCGTGAGTACAATACGAAGCGTTAGGTCCGTCAGTTCGCGGACAGCTGAGTACGTCGGGGGGACGGGATACGGATCCCCGGCAGCCTCGTTCCACTCGCCTCCAGCCGCACGGCAACTGCTCGGTGGAGGCAGACAGCAGAAGAGCCTCCATGGCCAACACCAGCGACGTTGCCGCGCCAGCGGCAGTTCCTTCTAGCACCGACATCGAGCGGGCGGTCGAGTTCGTCCGCGAGCCCTTCCTGCTCGACGGCGAGGGACCCGAGGCGCTGGCCCCGGGCACGGCGCGGCGCCGCGCCCTCGACGCGGCCCTGGCCGAGCTCGACGTGGAGGGGGCCGAGAACCCCTCGATCGAGTGGCGGCGGAACTTCTCCCTGCTGCTCGGGCTGGAGCGGCTGCTGGCCGAGGAGCAGCCGAAACTGCGCGACGGCGCCGAACTGAACCCGCACCAGGTCGACGCGCTCTCCGGCACCCTGGCCGAGCTGATGGCCCAGCAGCAGGTCGGCGGCGCCGACGGCGTTCCCGCCAGCGGCAACGGCGCCGAGGCCGAGACCGACGAAGCCCCGGCCGCGAGCGCCGAGCCCGAGACCGGGGAAAGCGCGGTCGACGGCGACGGCGAGGCCGAGCTCGAGGACGAGGAGCTGGCCCCCGACGAGGAGCCCCAGGACTGGGAGGAAGTGGCGGCCGAGGACGCCGACGAAGAGGTGGTGGAGGAGGCGCCGGACGACCCCGGCGCGGCCCGCCGCTTCTGGTTCGAGCACGCGACCGGCGCCGGCAAGACGGTCGCCGCGGTCGGCTTCATCGACGCGACCAAGACCGGCGGCGTCCTGATCCTCACCCACCGCCGCAACCTGGTCGACCAGTTCATCGGCGAGATCTCCGACCGCGGCTACAAGGAGCGGCTGCGGCCGCCGCTGCTCGACGGCCGCGACGATCCCGACGGCCCGGTCACGGTCGAGACCTACCAGTGGTTCGTGCGCAACCACAAGCGCATCTCCGACGCCTACTCGATCGTGATCTGCGACGAGGCGCACACCGCGCTGGGCGAGAAAACCAGCGCCTGCATCCGCTCCTGGCCCGGCCCCGTGTTCATCGGCATGACCGCGACCGGCGCCCTGATCGCCCGCCACGTCGCCGACCTCTTCCCGACCCAGACCTCGCGCTTCGACCTCGCCCAGGCGGCGCGGCGCGGCGTGATCGCGCCGCTGCGCTGCCTGCGGATCCCGCCCGGCCCGGGGGTGCGGACGATCGCCAAGGTGCCGCTGCGCAAAGGCGAGGTCGACCAGGACTTCGATCAGGAGGAGCTGGCGGCGCTGCTCGACCAGGAGCCGTTCAACGTCGCGATCGCCGACCTCTACAAGACCCGCTTCCGCAAGGTCCCCGGCGTCCTCTACACGGCCGGCGTCCAGCACGCGAAGAACGTCGCGAAAGCGTTCCGCAACGCCGGGATCAACGCCCAGGCCGTTTCCGGCGAGACGCCGAAGCGCGAGCTGGCGGAAATCCTCGCCGGCTTCGAACGCGGCACCGTCGACGTGCTCTGCAACGCGATGCTGCTGGCCGAGGGCTGGAACAGCCCGCGGGCGACGATCTGCATGCACCTCGCCCCGACCGCCTCGCGGCGGATCTACCAGCAGCGGGTCGGCCGCGTCACCCGGCGCGCCCAGGGCAAGGAGGCCGGCCTGGTGATCGACTTCGTGCACCCGGCGACGACCCACGACGAGACGATCGTCACCCTGCACAGCCTGCTCGACCGCGACGTCTACCGCGGCGGCGCGATCGTCGTCGGGCCGGTGCGGCGCGGGCGCGGGCGCAAGGTCCGGGTCGAGCGCCGGATCGTCCCGGTCTCCGACGTCGAGGAGAAACGGATGGAGGTGCTGGAACGGGAGATCTGGCGGATCGCGGTCGAGAACCTCGACTACCCCGAGCAGCACGCCTGGGCGGCGCTGGCCGGGGCCCGGGTCAACACCCAGGGCTGGCGGCGGGCGCGGGCGATGCTGCAGAACGACCGCACCAAAGAGCTCCGCCGCCGCTTCCTGCTGACCTGCGTGCAGCGCAACCGCAACGCCCAGCTGCGGCTGAAAGCGCTGGCCGAGATCGCCGACCTCGGCGACGCCGAGGCCTTCGACGACGCGATCGACATCGTCGGCACCTGGAGCCGCGAGGACAAACGGGCCGGGACCAAGACCCTGCTGCAGGCGCTGATCGATAAGCGGATCGGCCGCCGCGACCAGGCCCAGGCCTGGGTCTGGCGCCTTGCCTCCTACACCCGCGAACTGCACGAGGAGTACGCGGTGCAGCGCTGGCCGGAGACCAAGCGTCTGCTCGGGCTGCTGGTCAACTCCTCCGGGCGGGCGCATGGGCGGAACGCCCGCCGGCTGGTCCACGCGGCGCGCAAACAGGACCGGCGGCTGGCGGTGGCGCTGCTGGCCGCGGCCGTCTCGCACACGCCCGAGGGTGAGGAGGTGCTGCGCGGGGCGCGGATGCGGATGGCGCGGAAACCCTCCGCGGTTGCCCGCGAGCTGCTGCGCAACTTCCCCAAAGGCGGCAAGCGCCGGCGCCGGCGCAAGCGCGGCGGTGCCCAGGGCGAGAACGGCGAGAACGGCGCCGCACCGGAGAACGAGGTGCTGGTCGAGAACGGCGAGATCGGGGAGTCCGACGAGGAGAGCGCCGAGGCCGTGGCCGAGGAGCGCGCCGATGGCAATGGCGAGGCCGGGGAGAAAGCCGCCAAACCGAAACGGAAACGCAAACCGCGCAAACGTAAACCGGCGAAAGCGAAAACGAAGAAAGCTTCAGGGGACGATGGCGACTCAGAAGCGGGTGAGGTGGACCTCGCCGGCCCCGACGGTGACGCGCTCGCCGCTGGCGGTGACGACGACGAGGTAGCCGCGGTCGTCGATTCCGTCGGCGACGCCTGAGCCGCCCTCCCACTCGACCTCCCGCCCCCGCAGCGCGTCCCGCTGCCGCCACGCCGCCAGCACCTCCGCCTCCCCGGCCTCGAGCCAGCGTCCCAGCCGCTCGCTCAACACCCCCGCAGCGGCTTGGGCTTGGGTGGTCGCCATTTCAACCGGTATCCGGTTGAAATGGCGACCACCCAGCTCGATCGCGAGGGAGGTGGCGGTGGCGCGAAGCTCCTGCGGGAACTCGTTCTCGGCGATCGTCAGGTTGAGGCCGACGCCGATCACCGCCCAGCCGTCCTGGGGGCGGGCCTCGATCAGGATGCCGGCCAGCTTGCGGCGGCCGACGAGGACGTCGTTGGGCCACTTGACGCCGGCCTCGATGCTCGGGGCGAGTTGCTCGGCCGCCTCGGCGACGGCCAGCGGCACGGCCAGCGGCAGCAGCATGTGGCGCGGCTCCAGCGGTCGCACCAGCGCCGAGTAGAGCAGCGCTTTGCCAGGGGGCGCGGTCCAGGTGCGGCCCTGGCGGCCGCGTCCCGCGGTCTGCTCGGCGGCGGTGACCACGGTCCCGCCCGGCGCCCCGGCCGCGGCCAGCTCGCGCGCCCGCGTGTTCGTCGAGTCGGTCTGCCCGTAGTGGCGGTGCGGCGAGCCGAAGCTAGCTGGCGTCATCGAGCAGAGCTTGCACCAAGCCGTCGACGTCGTGGCGCTCGGCTTCGACGTCGACCTCCAGCCCCGCCGCCGCGGCGGTCTCGGTGGTGGCCGGGCCGATCGAGACGACCCGGGCCGCGCGCGGAAAGCGCTCGCCCAGCGCCTCGGTCAGGTTGGTCACGGTCGAGGAGGAGGTGAAGGTGACGTAGTCGGCGTCCTGCGCCGCCGCGATCGCCTCCTCGCTCGGCTGCTCGCGCACCGTCTCGTAGAGGGAGACGACGTCGACCAGGGCGCCGCGGTCCCGCAGCCAGTCGGGCAGCACGTCGCGGGCCTCGGCGGCGCGGGCGACCAGGACCCGCTGGCCCTGCAGCTCGAAGTCCCCGAGCGCCTCGATCAGCCCCTCGGCGACGAACCGCTCCGGGACCACGTCGGCGAGGACGCCGCGCTCGGCCAGCACCCGCGCCGTCCCCGGCCCGATCGCGGCGACGCTGACGCCGGCCAGGGCGCGGGCGTCGAGTCCGGCCGCCGCCATCGCCTCGAACAGCAGCCGCACCCCGTTCGGGCTGGTCAGGCAGATCAGCTCGTAGACGCCGACCGCGGCGCCCATCTCGCGCACCGCGGGCGCGTCGAGGCGCGGCTCGATTCGGATCGCCGGCAGCTCGACCACCTCGGCCCCGAGCCCGCGCAGCCGCTTCGCCAGGCCGCTGGCCTGGGCGCGGGCGCGGGTCACGATCACCTTCTTGCCGTGCAGCGGCCGCCGCTCCAGCCAGGCGAGCTGATCGCGGCGCTCGACCACCGGCCCGATCACGATCAGCGCCGGCGCCTTCACCGCCGCCAGCGCGACCGCCTCGTGGATCGTCCGCAGGGTCGCGGTCACCGTGCGCTGGCCGCCCATCGTGCCGCGTTCGATCGCCGCCGCGGGCTGCTCGGGATCGCGGCCGGCGGCGATCAGCGCGTTCGCGTTGTGCTCCAGCCGTTTCACCCCCATGTAGAAGACGAGCGTGCCGGGGAAGGCGGCGAGCGCCTCCCAGTCGAGCGCCGTCTCATCCTTATCCGGGTCCTCGTGCCCGGTCACGAAGGCGACCGCGGAGGCGTCGTCGCGGTGGGTCACCGGGACCCCGGCGTAGGCGGTCGCCGCCACCCCGGCGGTGATCCCCGGCACGACCTCGAACTCGACCCCGGCGGCGCGCAGCGCTTCGCCCTCCTCGCCGCCGCGGCCGAAGACGAACGGGTCGCCACCCTTCAGGCGGACGACGCTCTTGCCGGCCTGGGCGGCCTCGATCAGCCGCTCGCCGATCTCCTCCTGTGGCACCGAGGGCACGCCCGGCTGCTTGCCGACGTAGACCAGCTCGGCCTCCGCGCGGGCGCCGTCGAGCGCGCCCGGCGGGATCAGCCGGTCGTAGAAGACGACGTCGGCGGCGGCGATCAGCTCCAGCGAGCGCGCCGTCATCAGCCCCGGGTCGCCGGGCCCGGCGCCGACCAGGTAGACGACCCCCGCCCGCGCGCTCATCGCGTGGTTCCTTTGTCCTGCCATACCGGACGAAAGAACCGCGCGATGGTCATGCTGCCTCCTCGGCCCGGGCTAGGAGGTCGCGGGCGCCGGCCAGGAGCAGGCGCTCGGCGAGCAGGAAGCCGAGCGCGGTCGGGTCCTCGGCGGGACCGTCGACCTGGTCGCGGAGCCACTCGCTGCCGTCGGGCAGGCCGACGAAGGCGACGATCGTCATCCGTTCGCCTTCGACCCGCGCGTGGACGCCGATCGGGGTCGCGCAGCTGGCGCCGAGCGGGGCGACTGCGGCGCGCTCCGCGGTCAGCTCGCGCATCGCCGCCAGGTCGGTGACCGCGCCGGCGGCCTCGGCGGTGGCGGTGTCCTCGCGCCGCACCTGCAGGGCCAGGCAGCCCTGCCCCGGCGCCGGGACCATCTGCTCGGTCGGGAGCGCGAAGCCGATCTCCCCGGCGCGGCCGAGCCGGCGCAGGCCGGCGGCGGCGAGGACGATCGCGTCGAGTTCGCCCTCGGCCAGCTTGCGCAGGCGCGTGTCGACGTTGCCGTGCAGCTCCTCCACCCGCAGGTCCGGGCGCGTGACCAGCAGCTGGGCGCGGCGGCGCAGGCTGGCGGTCCCTACCCGGGCGCCCTCCGGCACCTCCTCCAGCGAGCCGCCGGTTCCGATCCAGACGTCGGCCGGGTCCTGCCGGGCCGGCACCGCGGCGATCTCCAGCTCCGCCGGCAGCTCGCCGGGCAGGTCCTTGGCCGAGTGCACGCCGAGCTCCGCCTGGCCGGCGATCAGCGCCCGCTCGACCCCGCGCACGAAGCGCGACTTGTCGCCGGGCTCACCGTCGGAGGACGCCTCGACCAGCTCCGCGCCGCCGAGCAGCTCGGCGACTTCACCAGCCTGGGTCAGCGCCAGCTTGCTTCCCCGAGTGGCGATTCGCAGCGCCATGCGCGCTGCCTCAGCCCTGTTTCTTGGACCGCAGCTCGGTGACGTTGGCGCCGCCGGCCGCCTCCGGCGCGGTCTCGACGTCGAGTCCGAACAGCTCGCGCAGGGCGCCGAGCAGGAAGTGGGCGTCCTCCTCGCCGGCCGCGCGGCGCACGCGCAGGGTCGGTTCGTGCAGGAGCCGCGAGGCGATCGCTTTCGCCATTGCCTCCACGCGCTCGCGGTCAGCCTCGCTGAGGCTCTCCCAGCGGGACTCGTTCTCGGCCAGGACGCGGGCGACGATCTCATCGCCGCGGCCGCGCAGGGCGGCGATCGTCGGCACCACTTCCAGTGAGGCGAGCCAGCGCTCGAAGCGGTCGAGCTCGGCCTCGATGATCAGCTCCGCCTTTTTCGCCTCGGCCTCGCGGCCGGAGGCGTTGCGTTCGGCGATCTGCTGCACGTCGTCGATGTCGAAGA